>ERZ890953.1593-NODE-1593-length-11077-cov-11.710760_pt1 | contig 11077 bp, 15 predicted proteins | sample MGYA00521264_ERZ890953 | MGnify/ENA primary metagenome ERZ890953 (study PRJEB32303, sample SAMEA104408629) | aquatic metagenome | biome: Brackish water; feature: Chemocline; material: water | place: Baltic Sea | collected 2014-10-26T21:54:00 | depth 200 m ... | reverse complement strand
GGCACCAATTTTGTCTTTTGTAATATATCCTAAAATTATGAGTAGATTTACTTGGTATTTTCTTGAACGAATAATTCTCATTTATTTTTCAAGTTCTAAAAAAAATTCTTCTATTTCTTTGTCATATTGTTCTTGAGAAAGCATCTCCATTTTACCACTTTTTACATCGTCACGAATTTGTTGAAGTTCTTTTTGTCTTTCATAAAAATAAGGATCAAGTTCAAGATTATTATCTTTTGAAACTGTTACATTTGAATGGCTGTTATTTATAAAATTCATAAATTGTTGCATATAACTATCTTGTACCTGTACTGATAAAGTTTGCATGACTTAGCCTTTGTATTAACTTAAACTTAATTATAGCAAACTTTAATGAATATTACATAGGTTGATTTTCAGAAATGATGTTTCTAGAAACTAGAAGTTGTCTTGATCTTTCATCAGCAGGTTCGTATCCCTTTTCAAGTAAGGTTGTTAAATAATTTTTATTCATAAAAAAAGCTAAAATTATATTTACTATTCCTGATGTAAAAATTGTTGATAAGAGATAGATAAAAAACCATTTAATATCACCTCTTAATAAAGGTACAAAAAAACCAAAAATTAAACTGATCCAAGAGTAAATAAAAGGTACTTCTTTATTTTTTTGCAATGAGATATGTTTTAAAAAAACTTTCTCTTGTTTAAAATGCATTATTACAGGAATTGCAAATATTCCTATAAATGCAAAAATTATAATTAGTTCTGTTCCACTTGGCATGCCATATCACTCATAGCTAGCGTAGATGAAATCACCTATTTTTCAATTCCGAGGGCGGATACCCAAAGTGGCTTTTAAACTCACGACTAAATTGTGCAGGACTTACATAGCCTACTTTTGAAGCCGCATCAACTATCTTCATGTTCTCAAATTGTATGAGTTGTCTTGCTTTGTTAAGTCTAATTTTTTTGATGTACTGAATTGGCGAATCATCATAAATTTCTTTAAATTTTATGTGAAAATTTGCTCTGTGCATCTTTGCTTTTTTTGCCATATCGTCAATATTAATCTCTTGATCAAGATGATTTTGTATCTCGTCTATGATGTTTGATATTCTTGAAAAGTGAGTTAATTGACAACAGAGTTGAAGCAGATGTTCTCCTGTCGGAGTTTTAATAATCCTATAGTAAATCTCATCTAGTAGATTATCGCCTAAAACTTTAGACTCCTCAAAATTAAGTAAAATTTTCATGAGTTTTACAAATGCAGAATCTATCTCATCATTCATATTTCCAGTTACTACATTTTTTGGTGTTTTTAAAGAGCCAATAGGTTTTTTGTCAATAAGCGAATGCATTTTTTGTAGTCTTTTAAGATCTAACTCAATGTAAAGCCCTTTCATAGCTTTTGTACACATCAATGTTTCACATTCAGCAGGTTGTGCTGTAGCAATGATGACATACTGATTATTTCCAAGAATAATGTGCTGATTGTTTATAAAGCCCATATTTTCTCCACTAGCGATTAAAAAAATGCCACGGTTATAAAGTAGTTCTCTACTTTGTCCACAATTATCTATTTTTAATAACTTTACTTTTTCTATAAAGGTAGACTTAAGCCCTTGCGTTTGTCCAAAATCATATTTATCAAAAAGCTCTTCAATCAGCTGTTCTTTCATTCATTAAACCTCAATTTTATACAAATAGGCAATATTTTAAGAGTTATACCCATTGTATTTGACAATAAAATAGATTATTATACATCTTTCAATCTTACTGCAGAGTAAAGATACAAGCCAAACATAAATAAAAAGGTTACAAATATGAAAGTTCTAAACAATTTGAAAATACCACTCTTAATTTCGCTTAGTGTGATACCACTCTTTGCAATTAATGGAGATTTACTCATTGGTTTTGGTGCCAAGTCAAGAGCTATGGGTGGTTTGGGTATTGCTAAAAGTCACGGAGCAGAGTCCGCACTCGTTAATCCTGCTATGCTTTCATCGGTTGAAGGTACGGAGATTTCAGTAACTACAACATTTTTTCACCCTGTGGCTTACTATAATGGTGGTGCGGGGGAAGAATATAGCACTTCAGATCTTACTCTCATTCCAGAACTCTCTTTTGCCAAAAAAGTAAATGACAATTTTTACTGGGGTGCAGGTATATGGGTTGTTGGAGGCTTAGGTGCTGATTATAGCAAATCAGGAAACGCAGTAACAGGCGGTAATGGTACATTTCAGATGCGAACCATATTAGGATTAGTTAAATTTGGTATTCCTCTTGTTTATAAAAAAAGTGGCTTGAGCATAGGATTTACACCGATACTACAGTATGGAGAGTTGGACATAAATTATTTACTACCTGATGGTGCTGGTGGGCTAAATAACATTGCCGATGGTTCTTCAAAAGATTTTGGATTGGGTTATAATTTTGGTCTCTCTTATGATTTTTCGCAGCAAGGCATAGATGACTTAACAGTTGGACTCGTCTATAAATCACCTATAAAAATGAACTATAAAGGTCAGATATCAGCAGCAACACAACCTTTTGCAACAGCTTTAGGTGGAGTAATAAGTGATGATTTGGAACAACCAGCAGAAATCGGTTTTGGACTCTCATACCAATTTTTAGAAAATCATACTTTAGCTTTTGATTACAAATACATACCTTGGGAAGATGCAAAAGGGTATAAAGATTTTGGATGGAAAAATCAAAATGTATACATACTCGGGTATGAGTACAAACAAAAAGAGTGGGCTTTAAGAGCCGGCTACAACTATGCAAAAAGTCCACTTCGTGAACTTGAGGGAACAACAGCCAAAGGTGCAGCCCTTAACTTATTTAATCTTTTAGGCTTTCCTGTTAATATTGAATCTCACTATAGTGTCGGTGGAAGTTACTCATTGAACGACAACTTATCAGCAGATGTTGCGTTTGTTTATGCAGACGAACAGAGTAATACATATAACACTTCAGCTCTTGTAGCACAAGGTATAGCAAGTGAAGTTTCAGTGAGACATAAACAGATAAGTACAAGTTTACAACTAACTTACACTTATTAAATAGTAAAAAGGAGGGCTGAAAAATATAGCCCTTTAGGTTTTAAACCTATGCGAAAAGTGAGTTTACACTCTCGTTATGGTACACACGACGGATTACTTCTGCAAACAATGGAGCAACTGTTAATACTTTGATTTTATCATGTTCTTTTGTTGTAAGTGTATTTGTGATGATGAGTTCATCAAGTTCACCATGCTCAAGATTTTCATATGCTTTTCCACTTAAAACACCGTGAGTCGCACATGCCATAACAGAATTTGCTCCCTTGTTTTTAAGTGCAGTTGCAGCTTTTACCATAGTTCCAGCAGTGTCAACCATGTCATCAATCATAATAACATCATAACCTTCTACATTACCAATAATTCCCATAACTTCCGCTTCATTTGCTTTTTCTCTGCGTTTATCAACGATAACCATATCTAAGCCCATACGTTTTGCAAAGTATCTAGCACGAGCAACACCACCGATATCAGGACTAGCAATAATTGGATTTTTAAGGTTTTTACTTTTGATATAATGCTCAAATGTTACAGAACCATAAAGATTATCAACTGGAATGTCAAAGAAACCTTGGATTTGTCCGGCATGTAAGTCTATCGTTACAACACGGTCAATTCCCGCTGTTTCATAAAGATTTGCTACTAGTTTTGCAGTAATTGGTACACGAGGAGCAGCTTTTCTATCTTGTCTAGCATAACCATAGTAAGGAACAACAGCTGTAATACTATCGGCAGATGAACGCTTAAGTGCATCTGTCATGATAAGTAGTTCCATAAGGTTGTCATTTGATGGAGCTCCAGTACTTTGAACTATAAATACATCACGACCACGAACCGATTCTGCAATTTGAACTGAAATCTCACCATCACTAAACTTTTTAACATCAGCTTTTGCTAAAGGTACATCCAAAACTTGACAAATCTCTTGAGCGAACTCAACACTAGCACTTCCTGCAAAAATCTTATAACCACGCATGGATATTCCTTGTAGACAAATTAATGTTGCGATTATACAAAAGATGTACTGAGTATATGGTAAAAGCTAAATTTTATAATAAATATTATCATTTAAGTTTAGTGAAAACAAAAATTGGGTTTATGAAGAGAGAGAGTGTAAACATCCACAAGAGAACCAGTCGCATTTAAACTCTAAAAAATAATTTCAGTATAATGTTGTCATGAAAAACTTAGAACTTGATAACATTTTTATACCTTCAAAAGTACCTTCAAAGAAGCTCATGATTATTTTACACGGTCGTGGGGATTCTGCAGAGGGTTTTACCTCTTTACCCCCGTTTTTTAACATTGATGAGATGAATTATCTTTTACTTGATGCTCCGTTTGAGTACTATACTGGTTACTCATGGTATCCACTTCCTCCAAACCAACTTCCAGGTATAGAACACTCTTCGATGATGCTAACAAAAGTCTTAGACACTCTTTTTGAAGAAGAATTTAATGCTAACGAGAGTTTTTTGTTTGGCTTTTCTCAAGGTGCATTACTTACCTTTGAATTTGGTGCAAGATATGAGAAAGTGTTAGCTGGTTATATTGCAGTGAGTGGCTATATCTATGATGCTGAGAAGCTACTTTATGAAATGAATAAAGAGGTTAAGAACTCTCATTGGCTCTGTACACATGGAACTTATGATGCTGTTTTACCTTTTGAAGTTTCTAAAAAGCAGGTGAAGATTTTGCAAGAAAATGGCTTTGATGTTGCATTTAAAGCTTATGAAAAAGAGCATAGTATAAATAAAGATGAATTGGAGATGATTGCAGAATGGATGAAAAATATCATCCATTCTGCTTAATAGTAGTAGTTATTTCTATAATGATTTTCTACTATAACTTTGTTTGAACGACTATGTCTAGGTTGTGGACGTTCATTGTAATAAATTTTATTATAGTAGTTGTTCACTTCAACAGTGCGATTTCTATGGCTATGTCTAGGCTGATGAACTTCAGTATATCTTCCATGTCTAGCATCTATATATTCAGTTCTTGATGACTCTGGAGTGTAAAATGTTTGTGTATGTGTTTGAGCATGATGAGTGCTGTTATCATAATTTGAAATAAAATGTGTCAATGCAACACCAGCTGTAAAACCAAGTAAAGCTTTTTGTTCTGCTTGCCCCCATGCAAAAGATTGAGTTGTGATAAGTAAGCTAAGTAACATAATTTGTATCGTTTTCATATCTGACTCCTTAAAGTAAGTATGAAAATTATAGAGTTAAATTGTGTAAGAATTGTGAATTTTGTTACTGTTAGTATCATAAAAAGATTGAACAAGAAAGTTTGTTGACTTATTTTGATATATAGGAACATGATAATGACTAAAAAGATAAAATTTAGTATTATTTAAAAATATATTATGTAGATTAATGAGGATTTGATATGTTAAAACTTTTAATAATTAGTGCACTTATTTTATCTTTTTTAGGTTGTGACAATAAAGCAAAGTCTACTATTGCTCAAGTGCATTGGGATAGAGATATGTGTGCTAATTGTGTAATGGTAATTAGCGATAGAAATCATGCTGTTCAAGTACAAAACCCTCAAACTAAAAAAAAATATATGTTTGATGATATTGGTTGTATGGCTGTATGGTTTAAAGACCAAAAGATAACATGGAAAGACCAAGCAGTTATTTGGATTACGGATGTAGACTCTGGTAAATGGATAAATGCAAGAACTTCATTTTATGATACTAAAAATAGGACACCAATGGGATATGGTTTCTCTGCACATATATCAAAAGATGCTATTAAAAAAGGTCATGAGGTTATAGATTATAAAGAAGTTTTAAAAAGAGTTAATCACGAAAAATAGGCTTGTTATCTTCAAATATTAGTTTTGGTTCTATGAAAGGGGCTAAGTGAGATAGAAAATTGAGTAGTGACATAATAGGACTAGCATAGTAAAACTTCACTTTATTGTTATATTGCCATAGTTGGTCACTATAGAGATAAACTTGATGAGGTGTATCGCCTATGTTGTCATGATTATTATCAAAGCCTGCATATCTATCCCAATAATTATATTCTATAACATTTGATGGGTACAAACCACTATCCATATCTTTAACTATATCTTCAATATTAGAAAAAATTTTATTATGAGTTATGGTATTGTCTTTGATGCTAGCATGAAAATGAATTGCTTCACTATTGTAAGAGATTTCGTTTCCTATAATATATCTTTTCATACCCTTCATCTTTTCTTGAGAATCTATGTACAAACCTTTGGCATTATATTTGAGAATATTATTTTTAAATTGGAAATTTTCAACACCTTTTATCATTACCCCTATGCCAGCAGTACCTGTAGAACTTAAAATATGGTTGTTAAGAATTTGTGTATTTTTAGCACCCATCAGCATGATTGCCACGGAGTTGTATTGATAATAATTATTTTTAAAAATATTATCGTTACTAAGACTGAGATGGGATGAAAATCTATTTTTTATGAACTTATTTTCTTTAAAAAGATTATGATGAGAGTAGTTGAGGGTTACATCTTTTGTGCCAGTTATGGTGTTTTTGAGAAACTTATTATTATGCGAGTAGTATAGTTTTAATGCATTCCCTCGAAATTCTATATCTTCTTTTTTTGAAGTTATATAGTTATCTGATATGAGAGAATTTTCTACCATGAGCATGTCTATGCCGTAAAGAGAGTCCAAAATCTTACATGAACTTATTTCACATTTGTTAGCTTTGTTAATTCGGATAGCAGCATCAATTTTATCTATTCTATTTCCACTATGAGTGATAGTAAGATTTTGTAAAATAACATGAGAGCTATTTATAGTTACAACAGTGCCTGTATTGTCACCTTTGATAATGGCATTATCTAAACCAATAATCTGTAATGGCTTCTCAATAATAATATTCCCAATATAAACACCAGAGGGGAGTTTGATAGTAGAGAAAGGAGAAGCATGGTCAATTACATCTTGAAGTATCCCACTTATAGAGTTTGATACGACAAAAAAAAGAATGAAGAGTGCTTTTAGCATTTTAAATGATGATTGATACTAGTAAAATCTATGAATATTTTCCATCAGGTTTAAGAGTTCACAATCCTCACCTTTATCTTTTAAAAGGACTATAAGTTGTCTCTCGCTTGCATCAACACTATAATGCTGTTCCATTTGTAAAAGTTTTCCATATATATCAGAGACGATTTCGACAATATGTTTTGACACAGCTTTTCTGGATGCATTATAACCGATAATCTTACCACTGTTAAGATCTTTTTTGATTTCAAACTCAGTAAATATCCAGTAATATCTACCATCTTTAGCAAGGTTTTTAATTACTGCATTAATATTATGTCCTGTTTGAATTGTCTCCCATAAAAGTTTAAATATCACTTTTGGCATATCAGGATGGCGAAGAATACTATGTGGTTGTCCGATTAACTCCTCTTTGGAGTAGCCAGAGACCTCTATAAAGTAATCATTTACATAAGTAATAATCCCTTTTTCATCGGTTTCACTCACAAGATATCTTTTTGGGTCTAGTTCTATCTCTTCATCTTTTGGTGTTGGTCTGTGCATTATATATCTCCATTTAATAGTTTTATAAGTCCATTTGATACTTCTCTAAATCCTAAAACTCTTGCACCGTGATGTACTTTTGAAAATTCTGTTGCATCTTTATATGAATCAAACGCAGGTAAATCATCTCCTGATGGAGAAGTGGCATTACTTCCATAAACAAAAAATGAACCTTTAGCATTGATGAGTTTGAGACTGTTGTAGTCAGTAACTATAATTGTTTTTATGTCTTCTTCACCCTTAAGATTTAAGTAAGCCCATTTTCCTGGTCTATGATAAAACTCAAACATAGATTTTGGAGAAGAAAAATAAATTTCTTTACCATCACGTAACTCAACTTTAGATATCCATCGAGGATGTTCATATACTTTGAGGTGTCTCACCAAACCAGTCGTATTTTTATCATAATTCATCTCATAAGAGAAGAGGGTGCTAGAAGCTAAAAGTGCTATTACAATTAATTTTATCATGAAGAATTCCTTTAAACTAAATCTTTTTTTTCAAAAATTTTATAACCTAAAAAGGCAAAAAACAGTCCTAATATTACAGGGTAACCGATAGAAAGTAGTACAAACACACTTTGACTAACAGAATCAAGTATATAAAATGCTACAGGACCCATAACTGTTAACTCTGGGTCAAAGAGTGATATAGCAGCAACTCTAAAGATTTCCATAGGATTTACTAAGGAAATACCGATAATAAGTTCTGTGCTAAAACGCTGTTGCATCATAAGTGATATGAGTGCAATATCTATAAATGCGAGTAAAAATATCCAGATAAAAAATGCGATACCAAGTGCCACTTCAGAAGATTTTACAAATGAAGAGATAAAAAATGCTATACCTAAAAATGCAGATGAGAGTGCAAACAAAAGCCCTGTATATAAAAAGAAAATGCTCCAAGGAATGGCAGCACCTTTAAAAGAACCATATACTACGGCAATAATCATCGCAAAGATTACAGGAAGATAAACAGTAATAAATCTACCAATAATTTTACCCCAATAATATTGTTTGAGTGAGATAGGAAAAGAGAGCATATATTCTAATATATGATTATCTCTATCTCCGGATATAGAACGAACAGTTGTAATAAGTATGAAGATAGGCAAAATAACAATAGTAATTTGGATATACATAAGCAATAATCTACTTAAACCACTAAAGCCCATCACTTGTGATTCTGTTACCCCAGCTATAAAAAACAGAGCAATCATCCCACCAAATACAAGAGAGTAAACAAGAAACCATTTTGCTCTTAAAGACTCTTTTAAATCTAAATATGCGATTAAATATAAATTTTTCAAAATCTTCCTTTAAAATCTGTCATCTGACACTATTTTGCCAAGATCCATGTAGATTTGTCTGTTGACTAAATCTTTGACCTCTTCTAGTCTATGTGTTACAAAGAGTAAAACTTTATCTTGTTCATTTTGTTGTAATAGTCTGTAAAAATCATCTCTTGCCTTAGGATCAAGGTTTGCAGTAGGTTCATCATAGATGATAATATCACTTTTTTTAGCAAGACTGATGGCAATGAGTAATTTTTGTTTCATTCCACCACTCAATTTAAAAAATGATTTATTCATGTTTGACTTTATATCAAGTTTCATCTCGTTAGCATAATGGATAATTTTATCTGTATCTACTTTTGCACTAATACTAATATATTGAAGGAGTTCATCAATATTGAGCTTAATCGGAGGTGGAAGTTGAGGAACAAAACTGATGTTCTCTAAGACTTTTGTTCTCTGTTTTATAGGGTCTAATCCATTGATAGATACTTCACCATTTGTAGGATGATAATAACCTAATATAGAACGAATGAGTGTTGTTTTTCCAGCACCATTTGCTCCCATAAGTGCAATTGATTCATTTTTTTTAAATTCACAATTGACATTATCAAGTGAAATATGAGAACCAAATTTTTTACTGAGGTTAGAAACTTTAATCATGTAGCCTTCCCTTATACCAAATTTTTTAATCTAAAATCAAAACCAAGTGCATCTTCATGACATACATCTATACATCTTCCACAAAGTGTACAGTCTGCTCCTGTAATGTATTGGTATGTAATGTTTTTTTCTTCTGTTTGTTTTGCATATTTTGCTTTTGTTATCTCTAACACTTGATTTTCAAAACATACATCATGGCATACCATACAGTGATCACAGTTATCATTCCACTTAACCCTCAGAGCACTAGCTTTACCAATTATCCCATAGGTTGTTCCTATTGGACAGATATAAGTACACCAAGCACGACGAGAATAGAACACTTCAAAAGCAAGTACAATTAGTACCCAAACTAAAGAGAGTGACCATCCATAAGCGATAAAACGACTCATAATACCAACAACACTAATACTTTCAAATACTAAGTAAGCACTAGTAAAGGAAAGAATCAAAAATATAGCCCAAAAAATATATCTTACTCTATGGTCAAATTGTCTATTTTTGATGATTTTTTTAGCCACTAAAGTATTATGCCATTTTTCACCAATCTCACTTAAAATTCCATAAGGACAAACCCAAGAACAGTAACTTCTACCACCAACTAAAAGATAAAAAACAGTAATGGTACTAACACCAATAATTATGTTTATATGTAGATGATGCTGTGCCAAAAACATTTCAAGTGTCGTAAAGGGGTCAATAAGGTGAAAACCTAAAAACCTTGAACCATTGAGTGTACCTTCAAGTGTTTGAATGTCAATAGCAAAAGAGAGGAAAAACAGAAGATGGATAGCAATCACAAGGATCCATCTTTTACTCCTATAACTAAGAGCCTTTTTTCCATCTTTTTTTGTACTGAAAAAGGTTGAGTAAAAAGTTGTTCTCTTGATGGTCTCTCTATTATTGTACTTATCCATTATATGTCCTGCTACTTGTTAAGTGCTTCTGCTCTTGCAGGAAATTCACCTATCTCGTTGGCTAATCTTCTTAAATCATCTTTATTTAGTTTGATTAAAAGACCTTTCATAATCATATTTTCAACTCTACCAGCTTTAAAATCATCCAGTTTTTTATAGATAATATCAGCACTCTGTCCAAACAGTTTTGGTCCCATAAGTTGTTTACCATTTTGTTCACCACTTCCATTAACACCATGACATGAAGAACATTTTCTTCTATACTCATCACTTACTTTAAATCCGCCAATATTTCCAGCTTTTTCTTTCAATGCATTTAAGGCTTCATCTTCTTTGTCCCTATCACTTTTTTCTTTTAGAGTTGACTTTTGAACTTCTGCTGTACGGTTGCCGATATCTTCTATTACTTTACCATGGACCCCACCATTGTATGCACCACCATTAGAAGCAGTCCAAGCCATCAGTCCTATTGCTAGTATTGTGAAAAAGCCTACTATTACATTTTTCATTATTTGTTCCTCATTTTCTTGATCTCTAGATTAAATATATAGATTTCATTTGCCATATCTCTGATTTCTTTGTCACTCATCATATTAATTAA
>ERZ890953.1592-NODE-1592-length-11078-cov-9.813662_pt1 | contig 11078 bp, 14 predicted proteins | sample MGYA00521264_ERZ890953 | MGnify/ENA primary metagenome ERZ890953 (study PRJEB32303, sample SAMEA104408629) | aquatic metagenome | biome: Brackish water; feature: Chemocline; material: water | place: Baltic Sea | collected 2014-10-26T21:54:00 | depth 200 m ... | reverse complement strand
GATCTGTGCAGTGCGTGCCACGAAGAGGCAGAGAGCGAACGTCGACGCTGATCCGTGCCAGCCATCGCGTGCCCAAAGTCGGATCGAACGACGTCGGAAAATCGTGTTTACACTTTTGCCCTTGTCGACGACAATGTGAGGACTTGACGACTGCAATGCAGGAGGGATGCACCATGAGAACACGAACGCCGCTTCGCCTGGCCGTCGACGTCGCACTCGCACGTCGGGGCTGGAGCTTCAATGATCTAGTTCGACACGTCTCGCAAGCGACGAGTCGAACCGTCACCAAGCAGGGGCTCGCGCAGCGTGTCGACAGACTCCCGGTCCCGACCTCGGCGACCGTGACGCTCGTCGCCATGGGCTTCGGCATGTCGGTCGACGAGGTAAAACAGTTGATGCACCAGGAGGCCGAGTCGGCGATGGTCGACGGGCGACCAGTCACGGGCGCGGCCATGATTCGAGACGAAGCGGCGGCAGTGGTGCCGGCGCACACGACGAAGGAGAGGCAATGAGCGAATTGATGATTCGAAAAGCGACGAGGAAGATGGCGCGGCTGCGCCTCGCAATCTGCGGCCCCGCAGGGAGCGGCAAGACTTACTCTGCTCTGCTCGTGGCGAAGGGGCTCGGCGGTCGAATTCTCCTGATCGACACCGAAGAGGGCAGCGGCGAACTGTACGCAGGGGCACCTGGGATCCCCGACTACGACTATCTGGGTCTAAGTCGGCCCTATAGCCCCGATCGCTATCTCGCAGCGTTGCAGATGGCGGCAGATGCCGGCTACGCCATTGCGATTGTCGACTCCGTCTCTCACGCATGGGTCGGCACTGGCGGCGTTCTCGACATGCACGATCTGGCGGCGAAGGCGCAGCGCACCGAGAACCGCTTTACCGCATGGCGAGAAGTCACGCCCGAGCACAATAAACTGGTGGACGGTCTTCTCCAGGCACCGTGTCACGTGATCGCCTGCATGCGGTCCAAGACGCAGTATGAAATTGTGGACGGCAAACCGCAGAAGGTCGGCATGGCCCCCGTGCAGCGTGAGGGGATCGACTACGAATTTACCGTGGTGTTCGACATGACCCAGAACGGGCACGTCGCCAGCGCCTCGAAGGATCGGACGAGCATCTTCGACGGCAAACCGCACGTGCCGAGCGAGAAGACGGGCCGCGCTCTCGCCTCGTGGCTCAGTGGCGGCGACGCCGAGCAGACGAAGCGCGTGGCGATGCTCGTGAACGAAGCGAACGAGTGCAAGACGGCAGAGGAACTGCGACAGTGGTGGAACGACCACGCGCTCGAACTGCGTTCGTTCACGACTGAGAACAACGACAAGGTGAAGACTGCCGTCGGCGTTCGCCAGGCCGAATTCACAACCGCAGGCGGGGCACGCAAGGAGACGCAGACGCCCGAACCTCAGACGCAGACGCAGACCCCGAAGAGCGAGCCTGCCACGACTGCGCCACCTTCGCAGGAGAAGACGAGACGCTCGACGCGCGGCAAGACTGCGACCGCACCCGAAACGACGATCGAACCGCCCCCGCCCGAAGACGAAGACGAGGGATGGGGCGGCATGTTCAACTGATTGACAACGACGAACGCTCGGCCGTGAGCGCCAGCCCCGACCGAGTCGTTCGTCACAAAGGAGGAACGACGATGCAACTATTCTACCGAGGGATCAAAGGACGCAGTGACCACGTCGACATGGGCAAGGCGTGCCTGCTGCAAGGTGACAACGGGTCGGGCAAGTCGACAACCGTGGCGGCGTTGCACTTCGCCACCATGGGCGTCGTGCCAGCAATTCGCATGAGCAAGGACGGCAAACAGGACGCCGGTCGTCTCTTGAAGATCATGGACGACGGGGCCGAGGCACTCGTCGGGTTCGACGACGTTCGCACGACAGGTCGACGCCTCGAAGCGACGAACAAGAAGGCCCGAATCGTTGCACTCGAAGGCGACAGCAGCGGCAACGTCGTCGCAGAGGGCGAACCGGCGACGGCCGCAGTCGACGCAGTCGACGTCGACGTCGTGTTCGCCGACTTTCGTCAACTCGTCGGCGTCGCAGAGAAGGACCGCGCCTCTGTTCTGGCGCAGTATCTTCCGCAGCCCGACGACAAGTCTCTGCGGAAGTGGGCACTCGCGGCGGCGTTCGGGTTCGTCAAGGACGCACTCAAACCGCCGAAGAAGCGGAAGGGAGTCACGCCCGACCCCGTCTGGTCGGTTGACTCTGCGAAGTTCAGGGCGCTCAAAGCCGAAGTGGACGCTCTCGTCGCAGCGAATGGTGCCGAAGAGGCGTTCGGAATCATGCGTCGACTCTTCACAGAGTCACGCACCATGGACGACGTCGTGGACGCTCTGCGGAAGTCTGCGAACGAGTACGAAACCGAACGCCGCAAGGCCATCGCCGCAGTCGAGAAGGGCACCGAGACGAGCGTCGACGACGAACTCGTCGAAAGTCTCGACGAACTGCAGCGAGACGTCGACGCTCTGCGCGAAGAACGCGCCGCCTTCAATCGGAACAAGATGCAGTTGGAGAGCGACGGCCGACGCGAACGCGCTCTTGTCGACGAGATCGACCGACTGCAAGCGCGGCGGCAGAAAATCGTCGCCGAGTACGGTTCGGAAGAGCGCGTGCGTTCGTCGTACGGGGCCGAGTTGAACAAGACCGCCGCCGAACTCGACGACGTGATCAAGAGTCAGCCCGTCGGGGCACCCGACGACGCTCTGCTGCGTCAGTCACTTTCCGAACTGAGCGCCAGCGTCGACGCGCTCAAGTTGCGCGGCAAGACTCTCCACGAGTCGTGGAAGCAGGCGAAGACGGGCCTCTGCCCGATTATGGGCACCGTGTGCACGAGCGATCTCTCCAACTTCGTTGCGAACTCGCACGCCGAATTGACCGTTCTCTCCGAAGACCTGACCGCTCGACTCGTCGACATGACTGCGGCGCAGAAGGAGGTCGACGCCATCGCGCAGAAGCGAAACGAATTCGCCGAACAGATCAAGCGGTGGGAGCGAGAACGACGCGACGCCGAGGCGAATCACGACTCCGCTCGCCACGCCCTCGACGCGGCCGAACGCACTGTCGCCGAACTGCCCGAGATCGACGAACGACTGTCGCAGGCTCAGAGCGACCTGGACGCGTTGCCGCCCCTCGCCGAGACTTCGACGTTCGACGAAGATTCGCTGCGCGCCTCGGAGACTCTGCTTCGTCGTGCGAACGAAGCGAAGGCACGTCGCGACGTTCTCGGCGACGTCGACGTCGACGCACTCGCCACCGCCGCCGCACTCTTGAAGGCCGCGCACAAGGGCGCTCTCGTCGGGCGCGCCGCCTGCCTCCAGAATCAGACGACGCCCGTCGTCGACGCAGTCAACGCCGCTCTCCGTTCGTTCGGACTCGACGGCGACTTCGTTCTCGACGTGAGCGCCGGCGCACTTGCGTTCGGCCTGCAGCGAGGCGACACGTACGTCGACGCCGAGGCGCTGTCGGGTGGCGAAGTGATTATGTTCGGGGCAGCGGTGCTCGCCGGTCTGCCGACCCCGCAGCGTGCAGCGAATCAACTGCGACTGCTCACAATCGAGGGCGCCGAACTGTCGCCGAAGTGGCTCGCGAAACTGCTCGACGGAATCAACCTCGACGCGTTCGACGCAGTCGTCGTCGCCTCGTGTCAACGTCCCGCCAGCGTGCCGGTCAACTGGACCGTCGTCACACTGTAAAGGAGAACGCATGCAACCCTGGTGGGAACTGCCGTGGATTGTTTACGATCTGGAGACGACGGGCATCGACCCAGAACTGGCTCACGTGGTGCAGACCGGAGTCGTACTCTGGCAGAACGGGCGAGTCGTCAAACGCAAGGACACCCTTGTCAACCCGGGCGTGCCGATCCCCGAAGAGTCGGCACGAATTCACGGCATTACCGATGCCATGGTGGCCGACGCCGAACCGGAGTCGGTCGTGCTGCCGCGCTTCGTCAAGTCGCTCGCCGCAGTGCCCGCCGTGCTCGTGTCCTATAACGGATTCGGGTACGACGACCAGGTGCTCGACGCAAGGACGAACGGCGAATTCTCCCGCGCAGTTGCGAACAAGATTCGAGTCGACGTCCTGCTGCTGATTCGCATGAAGGACGTCGGCGAATTCTGGCCCGGTCGCGGACGGCACAAGTTGTCGTCCGTGGCCGGTCGGTTTCGCCTCGACCTGTCAGACGAGGATCGTCTTCATTGGGCCACGAGCGACTGCGTGACGACTGCAATGGTGCTCCAATATCTGCTTACGTCCGAACTGTACGGAGAGAAGTTGCGCGCGCAGTTGCCGCCCGACGAACGAGTCGTCGAATTCTTGCAGCAGGAAAAGGAACGCGCGCAAAAACGGTTCGACAAGTGGCTGGCAAAACAACCGCCGAGGGAATGACATGCAGCGAATGAGCGTCGAGCAGCAAGCGGTCTTGAATTCGAACGCGCCCCACAAACGCGTCATTGCGTCTGCCGGAAGTGGCAAGACGAGACTCGTCGTGGGGCAGATAAGCGAATGGATGCACCAGGGAGCGGCGCCCGAATCGACCGTCGCCATCACCTTCACGCGGCGGGCCGGAGAAGAACTGCGTCGACGACTGCGAGCCGAGCACGACGTGTCGCTCGGGTACGTCGGCACGGTGCACGGCATGGCGTACCTGGCGCTCTGGATGAACGGTGAGAAGTTGACGCCGCTCGCCGACGACGAACTCGTGGCCGTGGTCGAACACGTCGCAGAGGTTTCGAGACTGCGTTCGTCCATCTGCCCGAAGGTGATCAAGACGGCGAAGGGCGATTCGGTTTCGAACATGAAGCCGCAGGAGTTCGCTCTCGCACGCGCCGTCGAACGGTACATGACGACGAACGAACTCGTCCACGTGGGGCAGTTCGTCAACCGGTTCGGGGCGCGACTCATGATGGACGACGATCTGCTGGCGTGGGTTCGCGCACGAACTCGCACAGTGCTGTGGGACGAATTTCAAGACGTGAACGACGCCGACGCCACCGTGCTCGAACTGCTGCAGCCGACGCGTTCGCTAGTCGTCGGCGACCCGGCACAGGCGATTTTCGGGTTTCGTGGTTCGTCCGACTCTCACCTGTGGAAGTGCACGGGCGAGGCGTTCTCGCTCTCGTTCAACTACCGATCACGTCCGAACGTGCTCGCAGTTGCGAATCGTCTGCGACACAAGACGAACCAACTCGTCGCCATGCGAACCGACGGGCCGGGAATTGTGAGGACGTTCGACGTCTCCGACCCGTACGCTCTCGGCGACGCCGCGCTCGACGCAGTGCGAGACGCCGCGTGGGTCGGGCAACTGCCCGTCCACGTGCTCTGTCGTTCGAATCTAGAGGTCGCCGCAGTGCGCGACAGACTTGCAGCGGCGAACATGAGCGTCACCGTCGCCAGTCCGAACTTTGACCCGTACGCCGAACGCCCCTGGACCGACCTATACATGATGGTGCGACACGTCTGCGCTCCGAAGTGCGAGTGGCTGGAGACGAAGGTGCGTTCGTTCGGTGTGAGCGGCACGCAGTTGTGGGACGTCGACCCGACACGAGACACGGCGCGCAGCGTGCTTCGTCGAGTCTCGCCCGAGGACGCGGCGTCTCTGCCGCACGGTGTCGCCGACATGCCTGCGCTCGACTTCGCCGCATGGTATCAGCGACGCGACCTCGAAGACCTCATGCCGGAAAGCGGGCAGGCCGACGTCGTCGTCATGACGGCGCACGCCTCGAAGGGGCTCGAATTCGACTCCGTCGTCGTGGCCGGTCTGGGTCACAGCATGGGGCGCGACATGAACGACCGCGAAGAGGGAAATCTGGTGTACGTCGCATGCACTCGTGCCAAGAACGAACTGGCACTCGTCGGCGACCCGGCCTACACTGCGAACCTAACCGACTGACAAGGAGACGCCATGGACTCTGTAATGCACCACGACTGGTTCGCCGCAGCTTTTCTCGACGCTCTCGGGCGTCCCGAGCATGCGACGCTCGCCGCACTCATGAACGAACTGACCGACGCAGCGACGCACAAGCGAATTGCTCGCACTGCGGCGAGCGACGGACGCCCACTGCCGACGATCACGCAGGGCGAGATCGAGGACGGGGTTTACGGTGCCATCGGCAGAGGGTTCGCCACGGTATACGAAAAGATCGTGACGTTCCACTTCCCGCCGAAGGGCGACAACGCCGGCCCCTGCGGCGAACCTGACTGGACGCGGTTCGAGGCACTGGCCGCAGAGTATCGCAGTCGAGTCGGTTCGACCGCAGTCGAAGAGACTCCGCTGCTCGAACTCGCACGTCTCGGAATCGAGGGGCACCGCGCAATGGACCGCCACTCGCATCAGGGATTCCGAGGCACTATGGACAAACGAAACGCGCGCAAACGCCCCGACTGCTTCGCCTGGTTCATGCCTGACAGAGTCGCCACGGGACACAGCGAATTCCGCTATCTGCCTGACCGAATCGAGTCGAAGTGGGAACGCAACGGCGTCTGGGTCGACAACCGTCTGCGGTTCATTGACGCAGGCATGCGACTGTGGAACGCTCTGCTCCCCGAACCCGCTTCGCAGGTCATGAAGATCAACGACAACGGCGTCGTCCGCTGTGCGTACGTCAACGACCACGACCGCTGCCCGCCGTCTCTGCTCATGCTGTCGCAGTGCAAGGACTCGAAGCACCTGCGACGACTCGCTCGGGAGTTCTACGCGCGCATCGCCGAGCACGAACTGCCGTCGTTCAAAGTGCCGTCGTTCGACTCGCCCGAGTGGCGTGCGTTCTGCACTGCCGCCCGAGAAGTATTCGCCAACGTTCAAGGAGGGACGCAGTGAGCAAAAGGAACAGACTCCGACGAGAGATCAACGCAATGTCGCCGACGAATCAGGCGATCTGGGATGCCGTCCACAGCACTCTGTGGCTCAAGGTGACGTTTGAAATGGACGACGTCAAGGTGCAGCGACTCTTGACGAACATGGGCTTCAAGGAGGCCCCGAAACCTGGTCGGCCCGAATCGTGGTGGCGAGGTCTGTTCGGCAAGGGACGCCGCGCAGAGAATCGGAAGAGGCGCGTCGTGTTCATGGTCGAACCGTGAGACGACGCGCAGGAGGCCGGTCTCTTCGCCAAAGTGGAGGTAGTGTCGTGACGACGTACCCATGCCTGCTTGCAGACCCGCCCTGGTCGTACGACGACAAGGGCACCGGCAAGAGGGGAGCCACGGGGCGGCACTATGACACCATGCCGCTCGCCGACATTGCGTCGCTCGTCCCGCGTCTCGTCGACGGCGGCGAATTCGAACTGCCGGAAGAGGACGCGTGGCTCTGGCTCTGGACGACCAACCAGTTCGTCGTCGACGGCAGTGCCGCCTTTGTCGCTCAGTCGTGGGGTTACCGACCTGTGACCGCAGTCACATGGATCAAGACGACACGTCGACAGACTCGACGCGGCGTCGCACTCTGGGGCACGCCGGCCCCCGAGGTGAAGCTCGGCGTTGGGCGGTACGTTCGCAACTGCACCGAGCAGCTTGTCGTCTGCGTTCGAGGTATGCCGAAGCCGCTCGACATGGGAGTCGGCACGGCGTTCTGGGCGTCAAGCGGCAGGCACTCTGCGAAACCTGACGAGAGCTACCGATTGATCGAGCGAGTCTGCGACGGTCCGCGCCTCGAACTGTTCGCTCGTCGACGTCTGCCAGGGTGGGACGCCTGGGGCGACCAGTGCCCGAAAGGAGAATGAACATGGTCGAAAGGAACGAAGGGAACGCCGAGGTTGAACGTGGCGACGTCGCCGCATGCGCGGTCGACTCTCGTGTCGAATCGAACAGAAGGATGGCGGCATGACGCATTTGCTTGCGCTGAGCGTGCTGTTCCTCGTGTCTTCGAACGCACACGAAGGCGTGGAGACTGCGCTTCGTGTGGTCGAGGCTCTGGAGTTCGCAGTCGCAGTCGAGTCGCAGGACAACGCCGACCTGCTGTGGGGAATCTCGCACGTCGAGTCGAGACACGTGAACGGCAGGCGCAGCGGGCCTGGTGCGTGCTGTCGTCTGGGCATCCTCGGCGGTCGGTACGGGAACCCGTCGTGCGACTATCTCGAAGCGCACCCGTGGGGGTGCGTTCTGGCGTGCCAGTGGCAGATGGAATACTGGCGACGCCACTGCGGCGAGGCGTATCTCGACGCGTACAACGGGGGCTGGTACAAGTGCTGGACGAACAGACGTCGAGACACGTGCGCCGACCCATGCGAGAAGATGGAGGACAGAGACGAGCGAATTGCCTGCATCGCCAAGCGGTGCAGGAGCTACGGCTTTGCAGTTCGCAACGCCGAACGACGAAACAAACGGAGGAGACGATGAGCACAGAGATTCGGAATTGGCGGTCCGCAGCATTGCAGGCGGCACTTGAAGCACTCGCGGTGCCAGTGATCGACGGGTCACGAGAGGGCAACGCCTGGATCGACGACAACGTGGTCGACCCGGTCTGGGACCCCGAGGACAAAGTTGACTACCAGAACGGCGAGCATGCCTGGTGCGGCGACTTTCTGCACTACTGCTGGCGACGGGCAGGACTGCGCGTGCCTGCGGTACTCGCCTCGCCCGGTCGCATCATCCACCCGTTCGGGCACTACAATCAGAAGGCGAAACCAGGGCCGCACTTTTGCGTCGTGCTCGGCCCGAACGGGCAGGCCGAGGCGTTTGTCGTGCGCGACCTGCATCAGCAGCAGTTCGACAACGTGGGAACGGACCCCGACGACTTGCGAACGGTGGCGACGCTGAACGAGAACGGCGACTTCGTCGACCACGAAAAGGTGTTGGCTCAGTGCGGCGATGCAGTCATGACGCTAAACGCTCCGGGCAGTTGGCGCGGCCACGTCATGATGGTGGCGGCGAGGCACGGTCGCCAACTGCTCTGCGTCGACGGCAACGGTGGCTACTCCGTTGGCCCGAATCGAGTGCGCGCCGACGGTCGATGGGAGTGGGAACGTCGAGACGGCGTCGGCATGCGTTCGTACGACCTCGCAGAGTTCGCAAGTGCGAAGAACCGGAAACCGCTCGTTCTCGTGAAGCCGAGCCGATTCGACTTCGACGACTGCGTGCTGTCATATCACACGACGCTCGTCGCAGCCCAGGAGTGGGCGACGAGGTTCAACAATGGCGAATGAGGGACTGGCTCACGTCAACCTGCTCTGCCTCGATCCCGGGTTCCAGAACCTCGGATGGTCGGTGATTCGCGTCGCTCGTGCCGGCCGCTGGCAAGTCGTGGCGGGCGGCGTATTCACGACCAAAAAATCGACTCGGAAAATGAACTATCTCGAAGCCTCAGACGACGCGAGACGAGTCGGCGAACTGCGCGACGAACTCTCCGCAGTCGTGACAATGTTCGATCCCCTCTGTATCTGTTCCGAGGGCGTGTCGTACGTGCGGAACGCCAAGGTCAACTTCAAGGTCGGCATGGTCTGGGGGCTCGTTCACGCGTTCGCCATTCCCGTGTTCACTGCGTCGCCGCAGGAGATCAAAGAGACGTGCTGCCGCAGGAAGAACGCGAGCAAGAATGACGTGCAGCAGGCAATGATTGAGCGCAAGCTGATCCCGCCACTGCCCGAGAAGGAGAAGCTACACGAACACGTGTGGGACAGCGTCGCCGCAGGGTTCACCTGTGCGACGAGCCCGACGTTCCGACTTATGATTCGCTCGGCGTTCAAGAATTGACGACGCGCTGCGTGGCGGTTATGCTGCGAGAGTCGTCGTTCCGTCTTCGTCCCCCGGTCGACCGACTCGTCGTAGCGATGCGGCGGGTCGGTCGGCTCATTCGTTCCGTTGCTTGCCGAACAACTTGCGTCCGTATTCCCTGATCTGTTCGAGACAAGACGTCGCCAGTTCCTTGTTCGCTCTCACGAGCAGCGACGTCTCGACTTTCCACTCGCGAAGGTCGCGCATCTGTCGGTCGAGGCCGACGACCGTGTTCTTGATCTCGCCGACGTCGTCGCTTAGATCGCTCAATTTGGAGTCGACCTGCACCTGCACCTGGGACGAGGCGACGGCCGCATCCGAACGACTGAGGTTTGTCACGAACACGACGGCGGCAACAACGGCAAGGATGAGAGTCATGGTCAACTGGAACCAGGGAAGTAGCGAACGGACGGAGTCGGTCATGTCAATCCTCATGCTCTCAAAGTTGACAACGTCGAACGACGCTTTCAAGTCGAGACTACCACAGAGAATTCGATTCGACAATGCCACGCGTTTTCTGCTACCGTAACTTGAACGTGGGGGAGTCATGAACGCCAGCCTGATCACCGCCATTCGAGTCGCCGTCGAACCTCAGATCGCCTACCTGTCGAACTTCGAGAAGGCGCTGCTCACCTGGGCAGACCAGACGCACGAGAGCGAAGTCGTCGTCGTCGACTACGGCAGCGCACCCGAATTCGCTGCACGAGTCGAACAGGCGTGCGTCGACGTCGGGGCGCGCTATCTGTTCGTGCCCTCGCACCTCGCCGTCGAATGGTCGCGCTCTCGTGCCTTGAACTTCGGGATCAAGCGGTGCGTCGGCGAGCGGTGCCTCTTCGTCGACGCCGACAGTCTGCTCCCACGAGAGTACGTCGCCGCTCATCTTCGCACGGCCGGCGACGAGGTCGTGTCGTTCTCCGTGGTGCGTCGTCTTGCAACTGCCGACGCCTGCACCTACGACGAGGCCGTCGCCGCCGACGGCGTTCTCGTCGACGCAGGGTGGTCCCACTGCTGCATCGGCACGCAGTGGCTTCGAGACGTGCGAGGCTTCCACGAAGGGTTCAGACTATGGGGCAAGGAGGACGACGAACTGCTGCACCGTGTCATGATGGGAGGCAAGCGCCTCGTACACGTCGGCGGCGTTGTTCCCATGCACCTTGCCCACGCGAAGATGCAAGACTGGGGTCCGTCCCACGAAGAGGCTCGACACGTGCGAGCGACGTTCGTTCGAAACGAGGAACTGTTCGTCGAGACACTGACCCAGAAGCGGCTGGTGGCACCAAACGAACCGTGGGGAGAGGGGTAGCCGCGCAGCAACAGCCAAGGAACCGGGAAACGCAGAGGCGGCGCAGGATTGCTGACG
>ERZ890953.1589-NODE-1589-length-11097-cov-5.304293_pt1 | contig 11097 bp, 12 predicted proteins | sample MGYA00521264_ERZ890953 | MGnify/ENA primary metagenome ERZ890953 (study PRJEB32303, sample SAMEA104408629) | aquatic metagenome | biome: Brackish water; feature: Chemocline; material: water | place: Baltic Sea | collected 2014-10-26T21:54:00 | depth 200 m ... | reverse complement strand
TCGTTCGCTAGATCTGGAATTAACTGCGTTGCACTTCAGAGTTGAATCCGCCATTATTTATAGTACCCTAAAAATATTTTATAAATCTTGGTGATCGGGAATATAAGTTGATGTATATCAACTTTTGGAAGTTTATTCGTATAAAATTGACGTTATAGCCAATTATAAAGTTGTTAACAGGCTTGAAAATATTTCTTACAAAGACTTTTGCCAGAACTCTGCAGAGCCAAACTTTTCATCAAGTTGGTACGGTTTATAACCCGCAGCTCGGTAGGATTTTTTAGCCGCTTCATTATTATTCAGGACTTCCAGGGTCATTTTGCAACAACCTTTTTTACGGGCAATATCTTCAGCAAACAACATCATTTGCCTGGCGACTCCCCGCTTTCTATAAGCTTCAACAACGAACAGGTCGTGAATATTTAGCAGCGGTTTACAGGCAAAAGTTGAGAAGGCTTCAAAGCAGTTGCATAAACCTATGGCCTGGTCATCGTCATAGGCAGCAATAATACTGCATTCTTTTCTGTTTTTAAGGGCAGGGATCAGGTTGAGGCGGGTGAATTCCGACAACGCTTCACCACCTCCCATGGGATGCCTGGCGTATTGATCCAGTAGCTCGACTACCGAACTTGCCTGTTGAGGGTTAGATAGATCAGTCAGTTTGATGTGTATCATTTTTTTATTTATTTTTTACGGGTCTTCGGGGTGCTCTTAATGCGGCGTCCTGGGCACGTTTTGACCATAATATTGTTTCATCAAGTTCTTCGAAAAATGATTCGGGAGCAAGGTAATAGGACATTTTAAATACTTTGCCATTTGCCTTGCTGTAGCTAAAAGGAGGGCAATCAGCTTGTTCGAAAAAGTGAACGCTTTTTTGATCTGCTTTCAGGTATAACTCGTTATCAGCAATAAGTGCGAACATCAGTCCAGCGTGAAAAATGCCGACACCACCGAACATTCTACGAGACGATACTTCTCCAGTTTGCTCTAAACGATGCAGAACTTCTTCGACGAAGGAGTAACTCATTAGTTCTCGACCAGGCTGTCCCCGTCATTAGAGAAGCTACGTACTCCTTCATAGACAATTTTCCAGCCATTCGACTGTTTCTTCCAGTACAGTTCCTTAGGGGTATCAATGTTTAGATTATTGCTACGATAAACCTGGTCATATTGCATCAGTACCAGGTCTTCTTCATCGGGATATTTGTAGATATTTAAATTACTGTATTCAATGTTGATATCTTTGCGGTCACGATTTACCCAGCGTTTATGTCCTTCCCATTCCCTGTAGTCTCTGCCTTCCGCCTGCAGATCGGTTTTTGAGTAATGCTGTATATACAGTTGATGCGAGTTACTTTGCCAGTCGGCCAGCCAGTTACTTAATGTCTGTAACATGAGTTGCTGGTTTTGATGCCATTGTTCATTACTTATCCAGTTAATTTCCCGGGCATTAATGATTGGAGTGTGTAACTCGGGCTGGATATATTGCTGAATTTCACTGAAATCATCATTGCTTATCACCATGCATCCATTGCTGGCCCAGGGCGCACGGTTATAGGTGTAGGAAGGCGTGCCATGCAACCAGATCCCCCCGCCACTTCGATTTTTTCTTATATCCCATACATTCGGGTAATTGACAGGGTAAGCACCACGACCATACAGATCAGGCAGTTCATCATCATCTATATGGCGTGTGACATGATAAATTCCAATCGGTGTTTTCTGATCCCCACGTTGCTGTTTACCGTAGCCTTTTAATCCTATGGTGAGGAAATAATCTGCCTCCAGTACAGGTGTGCCCTGCTGGTTGCGATAAACATAAAGGCGCGATTGAGACTGGTCGATAATGATGATGTAGGGTTGGTTCTGCGCCATCTGAATAATATTTTCGGGCAGATAGCCTTCATATACAGGAGCCTGTGTATTAGCGACCCGCTGTTTGATTTCAAAGGTCAGGTCATCCAGCTCGGCTTCAGTGGATATGCCGGAACCTATGCCGGATATCACACCAGCCTTGGCCATCAGTAAATCGGCAAATAACAGTTGCCCGACTTTGCTGGTAGGGTATTGTTGAATAAATTCGCGTGAATCAGCGAGTGCCTGATCATGGTTCAGTTGTTGAATATCATTGATTGTCTGCAGCAAACTTTGCTCGTAGTTGAGCGAGTTTTCATCTGCACTGACCGTATTTATGCTTAAGCAAGCAATAATGAACAGAGTTAAGCGGTTCATAAAACTGCTATGGTCGATTCGCGGGTAATTTTCCAGCTACCATTAATGTTATTCAGATAGATGCGTTTAGAGACTTTATCTGCATAGGCAGATGATTTAAAGCTTTGGTGGAAATCAATAATTGCACGTGACTGGCTCTGCGACTTGATCTGAAAATTAGAAAGCTTAACCTGGATAGCACCGGGTTTAACAATGCGTGAACGTCGATATTTCACCCATGCCTGATGGCTGCCCTTACGGCCCTTGTAATTTTTTGAATAGGCATTGATGTACCGCTCAAAATCTTTTTCGCTCCAGGCTGATGCCCACTCCTGCAAGGGTTTGATCAGATCATCTGCGTCGGTTTTTGCTGGTTTTTGTAAAGGAGTATCGGCTTTTTTTGTAAGTTCAGTAGTCGTAGCAGCCAATGTTATCGGTGTATCTGCCTGTTTGGCTGTCATAACAGCTGGCAAAGTCCTCACGTCATGCAATCTCGATAAAGCCGATAACTGAATTTTATCCATCACGCTACGAGGGTTTTTTTCTTTACTTAAGGCTTTGCGATAAGCTTCACTGGCTAGCCCCTGATACAATAGATTCAGATTTTGCCATGCTGTGGCATAAGCTGGATTTGTTTTGAGTGAAGCGATTAATTGATCGATAGCCAGATCATACTGCTCCTGATCCATGTAAATCATTGCCAGGTTATTTCTGGGTTCGGGTAACTCGGGATGGCTGCGTATGATTTGCTGGTAATAGCGTTGAGCGATATCTGGTTGCTTATTGTTTTGAAATGCGACAGCAGTTAAAAATTGCGCCTGAATATTTTCAGGTTGTTGGCGCAAGATAGCCAGCCCGGTTTGTGCAGCACGATTATAATCATGCTGGTTTAGTTCAGATTCCAGCTGTTGAATAGAATTACTCAGAACCGGACTGGATAAAAAAGTGAAAATCAGAATCAATAACAGTCTGGACATGGTTTTGATTAATACAAAGCTGGATATAGAGTTTTAAAGTATAGCAAGTCGTCGGGATTATCGGTAATTAATAGCAGTTTTTTAAAAAAATGGTACCCGGTAGAATTCTATTTAGTCATTATTAGAGCTCTCTGCTATTCTTAAACGACATAAATTAAGTAGTAAATAAAGTCTGGAATTATTCAAATAACCAGAATTAAAGGTGATCAGATGAAAAAAATATCCATTATTGGTGCTGGACGTGTAGGCGAATCTACGGCTCAACTTATTGCTGAGCAGGACCTGTGTAAGGAACTCATGCTTATTGATATTCGTGAAGGTATACCTCAGGGTGTAGCCCTGGATATTCAGGAAACAGCACCCCTGTTAGGCTTTGATACCAGGGTTAATGGTTGTCATCAGGCAGATGGAGTAAAAGGTTCTGACCTGGTTATTATCACCGCCGGATTATCGCGTAAAGAAGGTATGTCCAGAACAGATGGATTGCAGGCTAAGATCAGAAATATCGATGATATTGTGCAGAGTATCGTTAAATCTGCGCCAGATTCAATAGTGCTAATGGTTTCAAATCCTGTAGACGCACTGACTTATGAAGCTTTCATACGCAGCGGTTTTGACCGTCATCGAATCCTCGGCCAGGCAGGGGTGCTGGATTCAACACGAATGGCCAGTTATATAGCCATGGAAAGTGGTCTGTCTGCAAAAGATATCGATGCGATGGTGCTGGGAGGGCATGGCGATAGCATGGTGCCGATGATCCGTTTCACCACGATTTCCGGCATAGGTATAGAGCATCTTTTAGATGCAGGTGCTATTGAAGATATTGTCGAACGAATCCGCAACGGCGGTGATGAAGTTTTAAGCCTGCGTAAAACCAGCAGTGCTTATGATGCACCGGCCGCTGCAATAACTAAGATGGTAGATTCTATCGTACACGGGCGTAAGAGAATTATGCCGGCAGTGGCTATCCTGCAGGGGGAATATGGATTACATGACATAGCGATGGGAGTGCCCTGTGTATTGGGTGATAGAGGTGTGGAATCAATAATCGAATTACCCCTGAACGCTGCCGAAAAGAAAATGTTTGACGAATCAGCAGTCGCTATCCGTAAAGATATTGATAGCCTGAAATGATGGTGCCTGTTGTCATCAATAAATATTCACCACGAAGCCACAAAGAACACGAAGGTAAATCATTTTATGACAATATGCTTTTTAAAATGATAACAATAATAGAGTTATCAGATTACTTTTAACTTTATCTTGTCTTTCTTCGTGTACTTCGTGTACTTCGTGACTTCGTGGTGAAAATGTCTTTAATATGGTCGAGTGTTGAATCTCGTTGAATGATTTCAAATGGTTTTAAAATTCTATAAATATGCAGAGCCTGTATCTGGTTGATTCCAGCATTTATGTATTCAGAGGCTGGTTCAGTTTACCGGATAGCCTGGTCAACCAGGATGGACAGTCAAATAATGCGCTGATTGGTTTTAGCGACTTTGTGTATCACTTTTTGCACAATGAAAAACCAAAACATATTGTATTCACATTTGATGAAAGCCTTAAACATTCTGCACGTAAAACAATCTACCCAGAATACAAGGCGAACAGGGCGCCAGCTCCTGAAGAATTAAAACGCCAGTTTCAATGGTGTCGAGACTGGATACGGGCATTGGGTATTTCACAGATAGCCAGTGATCAGCATGAAGCAGATGACCTGATTGGCAGTCTGGCTGAAATTCATCGTAGTGAAAACTGTAATATCATCATTCTTACGGCCGACAAAGATCTGGCCCAATTGATAAAACCGCGTGATCTCTGGTGGTCTTTTGCAACAGGCCAGCAGTTAAATTATCGGGCATTGATTAAAAAATTTGGCGTAAGGCCCGAGCAGATAGCCGATCAACTGGCGATAGCAGGTGATAAGGTCGATAATATTCCGGGCATACCGGGTGTTGGCATGGCGATTGCCGGAAGGCTGTTAACCAAATTTGAAACCCTGTCGAATTTAAGAGAGAACCTGCAGAATGTAAAGCTGATGAAGTTTCGTGGATCTGAACGCATCATGAAGCTGTTAATCGAGCATCAGGCGATACTGGATATTTCGGCACAATTAACCCCGATCAACTGTCAGATCGACACAATGAAAAATGTTGAAATTAATAAACACAGGGTAGATAGGGCGGCGCTGATGGAAATGATGCAATATCAGAATATGGGTGAAAGTCGGCAGCAAAAATGGCTACAGCTGATACAATCAAAAACGTAACTACTCAGCGAGTTTTAATTTTTAGAACAAATAGAAGATTTATTCACCACGAAGCCACGAAGTACACGAAGGCAAGTCATTATATGGTCACAACTTTTTTTAAATTATGATAATTGCTGATTTACCCGGTTACCTTTTTCAGGTCATTTGTTTTTTTTCGTGATATTCGTCCCTTCGTGGTGAATATATTTTGACTTTTTTAATTAAGCTGAATAGTTGTTCAAAATCATATGGATGCTTTGACGGTATTGTATGTAACTCGACAAATAAATTTATATCTCTGCCGGAATATGATGTAGATAGTTTCTTTTTACTAACGGCGTCATTCCGGTACGCATTTAGCCGGAATCCATTATGAATTGAAGCAATTTCGCTAATATATAGTTGCTGTTCGATGGATTCCCGCTAAAAGCATGCGGGAATGACGACACTACATGATTCTCATACAGAGCCATTTAAATTTATTCATCAGTTTGACATTGCCACGGCTTATTGAGAACCTACAGTACACGAAGGCAAGTCATTAAATAGTTACTACTTTTTTCAAAATTATGATAATTGCCTATTTATCTGGTTACCTTTTTCAAGTCATTTGTTTTTCTTCGTGGTGAATATCTTTTGACTTTTTTAATTAAGCTGAGTAGTTGCTCAAAATCATTATGAAACTGATGTTATTTAACAAGCCTTATCGGGTTATGAGCCAGTTTTCACCTGAAGGTGACAAAAAGACTCTGGCTGAATTTATTGATATTAAGGATGTATATCCAGCCGGTCGACTGGATTTTGACAGCGAAGGTTTGATGGTGTTAACCGATGATGGAAAGCTGCAGGCTAAAATAACCTCACCTGACAGTAATAAATATAAAACCTACCTGGTGCAGGTGGAAGGTGAACCTGATAGAAAAGCATTAATCAAGCTGCAGCGTGGAGTAGAGCTGAAGGAAGGTCGCACCTTACCGGCCCGCGTTAAAAAAGTTGAACAACCGCAAGATTTATGGCCACGTGATCCGCCAATTCGCTTCCGCAAAGACTGCCCGACCAGCTGGCTGGAAATTCAAATTCGCGAAGGAAAAAATCGCCAGGTAAGACGCATGACAGCAGCGGTGGGTTTACCGGCGTTAAGGCTTATTCGAACCGGCATTGATAAATGGGATTTAAGTGGATTAAAACCCGGTGAATACCGCTTGATAGAAGGATAATCATGAGTCTCTGGCAGCAAATAGAAAGCAATATTTCCAGTCACACGGGTGAATCGTTTAAAATTCAGGAAAAGCACAGTGTTTCCGGTGGAGAGATCAATAATGCCTTTAAAATCAGTGATGATAAAACAAGCTATTTTGTAAAAACAAACCGCCAACAAATGGCGTATATGTTTGAAGCAGAAGCAAGAGCCCTGCAACAGATATTTCAAACTCAAACAATAAAGGTACCTGAGCCGATCCATGTTGGTGTATCAGGTCATGAAAGTTATTTTGTGATGAGCTGGTTAAATTTGACAGGTTCTCCTGGCGGCGAAAAATTTGGACGGAAAATGGCCGGGCTGCATCAAAATGTAAATGAACAATTCGGCTTTTTTGTTGACAACACAATCGGTTCAACTCCTCAGCTTAATCAGTGGTCGAATGACTGGATCGATTTCTGGCAAAAGCAACGCCTCGGGTATCAACTGAACCTGGCAAAAAAAAATGGATTCGGCGGTCAATTGCATGGACTGGGACAGAAATTAATTGAAAAAACACCGTTGTTTTTTAAGTCATATAAACCGGCTGCTTCGCTCTTGCATGGTGATTTATGGGCAGGAAACTGGTCAGCAGATGAGACTGGGGCCCCTGTCATTTATGACCCTGCCAGCTATTACGGCGATCGTGAAGCAGATCTGGCAATGATGGAATTATTCGGCAATCCGGGCAGGCAGTTTTTTGATGCTTACAATGAAGTGTTTCCAGTGGATGAAGGGTATGCAATCCGTAAGAGTTTTTACAATGTTTATCACATTCTCAATCATGCCAACCTGTTTGGAGCGTCCTATGCCATGCAGGCACAGAATATGATTGAAAATTTACTGGCAGAGGTTGGTTAGGGTTTGCTTCCCTGTGTGCTTGCCAGTTAAGAGTGGCTATTTTCCAACCCACTGCGTCACGATCATCTCGAAATTTTATATTTTTTAAGTAACTAATACCGGCCATTAAGTTGGGTTTGTTATAGATTTTATCAGGAACTCTGGTCGTTGCTACCGGCAGAATTAATTGGCTCTTTACGATCCCAACCGGCCATGCGAGATCAAATTTAAAACCCTAAAAACTATCCAAAATCCTTCATTTAGATCGGCCTGATACTTTAATTTGTACCTGACCCTAATTACTTTGCTAATTACTTTCAGAATTGACGGCAAATTATGTGAACCATCATCGACTGCAATTGGCACCTTAAAGAATATTAGCTATCTCTAAAAGGCCGGTATGGTGCGAGTTTGATTTCCATGAACGCCATGCATATCACAAAGCGATAAACGGTGAACTCTTAGATGCGACTTTGTCAAAGGTCAACACTGATTCGCAGCCTGATGCTCTGCACGATTCGCCAATCAGTAAATCGGCCAGGCCGCCGTTTGAATGTGCGGCCCGGGTGACGAATTCGCGCATGACAGGCTGCTTTTCAAACTTCAATACAGGCAGCTGTAAAAGTGCGTCAAACGCATCCAGTATTGCTTCACGTTCCACAGCATAAACGGACTGCAAAACCCAGATGAGTTCGAGAGCGACCAGTAGTGGTACAAATAACATTGCTTTGTCCTGTTCGGTGGATTCGAACAACCGATTGACGCGGGCGCATTGCTTTTGATCGTCCTGAACGAGGAAGCGAACCAGTATATTGGTATTCAGGGCTTTCACATGTGCTCCTTCTTCGCCTGGTCCGCAATCGCTTCGTTCATTTCTTCGACGGTTACGGGTTGATCCTTTCTATAGCTTTTCAACAGACCCACGACTTCTGCCACCTTTTTCGTGGCTGGTTTTAGGACGAACTCATGTCGCTCGTTTTCAACAAATTCAACTTTGTCGCCCTGCTGTAGCTTAAGTGCATCCCTCACTGATTTAGGGATTGTAATTTGCCCTTTACTGGTTAGCGTAGAAAGCGACATGGTGATTCCTTACTCAAATAAAAATACTTACCTGAGGGAATTACTTGATCCGTGTTTTGTCAATTGTCGTGACAAATACGGACTACCCTGTATCGATATATCGGCTCTATAGGGTATGTCCTGCTATTCAGAGTGTGAATGTAGCGGTACCATGCCAATATTAAATGCAGACAGTGGCGGATTTGCAGCCATTATGATTATGATTAAGGTCAATATCAGAGTTATTGAAGGCATAGATTGAATATGTATTTCCTTTTCATCTTATTTTTATAGTATGTCACGGTCAATCCAGCAATTTTGTGGGCGAAATTAATTAAACACCTTGTGTATAATCGTATCCGATATGTATAAAACTCTAATTAAAGCGGCTGATTTAAACAGCAAACTCGATGATAGTAACTGGTTAATTTTTGATTGCCGGTTTGATTTGTCGGATGTCTCGAAAGGCCAAAGACTGTATGCCGACTCACATATTCCCGGTGCTATTTATGCGCATCTTGATGATAATTTATCTTCGCCGATAACAGATGACTCTGGTCGGCACCCGATGCCGGATATAGAAAAGCTGGTTAACTGGCTGGCTACCTGTGGATTGACCAGGCAGAGTCAGGTGGTTGTGTATGATGACAGTTTTGGTGCGATGTCGACACGGTTATGGTGGTTATTAAAGAATCTGGGACATGAAGCTGTTGCAGTGCTGGATGGGGGATGGCAATGCTGGGTTAATCAGGGTTTGATTGTTGATAGTAAATCACCTGTTTTAACCGCTTCTGATTTTCATGCTGAATTTAATGAGTCCTGTATCGTGACGACTAAGCAGGTCATTTCAAATTTACAGGCTCATAAGTTTCAACTGGTTGATGTAAGAACTCATGAACGTTTTATCGGCAAAGCAGAACCTATCGACCCGGTTGCCGGTCATATTCCTGGAGCGATCAATATGCCACTTGGTGATAACCTGGATGAAAAAGGTTTTTTCAAAACAACTGCCGGGTTGAATACGCTTTACTCAACAGTGAACGAACAATGGCCGCCGGAGCAACAGGTTTATATGTGTGGTTCGGGAGTGACCGCCTGCCATTCAGTTTTTGCCCTGACACTGGCGGGCTTTAGTTTACCCCGAATTTATGCAGGTTCATGGAGCGAGTGGATTCGTTACGATAGCAGACCCGTTGCAACAGGTACAGAGTGATAATATGCCAGATAATGTAATACCATTTCCGAATAAATTTAAAGATGCGATCAGTGAAGAACAATGGAAGGCTCTGCAGGCTGAGTTTTACCTCGATTGCTATTTTGCAACTAAAGGTGTTGCTGCCAGTGATCCGGAAGAACTTAAAAAATGGTTACTGGAAGCAAAAATAAAAGCCGATATTGAAAATCCTTTTTATCGTGGCTGGCTGGTCAGGCGACTCAGCGAAGAAAATACAGTATAGATTTAACTCCTCAGAGAGTCTCAATACTAATATTAAAGATTTTTTCACCACGAAGTCACGAAGTACACGAAGAAAGTAAAATAAAGTTATCAGTTATCAGTTATCAGTTATCAGTTAGTACGTGAATGAGTTTGTGATTTTTATCTTTAAGTCATTTATTGCCACACAATTAATTACCTTCGGGTTCTTCGTGCCTTCGTGGTGAATGTTTTTTTTAAGTAATTAAACCAATAACGAGAAAGTTATGACGCAAATAGGTACCCCTCAATCAGCAACCGCAACCCGAGTCTTATTATGCGGTGGCGGTGAATTAGGTAAAGAAGTTGTCATCGAATTACAGCGATTCGGGGTCGAAGTAATCGTGGTGGATCGCTATGCAAATTCACCGGCGATGCAGGTGGCGCATCGCAGTCATGTTATATCGATGCTGGATGGAGATGCATTAAGAGCAGTTATCGAACAGGAGCAGCCGCATTATATTGTGCCTGAGATAGAAGCTATCGCCACCGATACCCTGGCTGAGCTTGAGCGGGAGGGCTTTCATGTGATTCCTACTGCCAGGGCAGCTCAACTCACCATGAACCGGGAAGGTATCCGGCGACTGGCTGCCGAAGAACTGGGCCTGAAAACCTCCGCCTTTAAATTTGCTGCTACTCGCGAAGAACTGGATGCAGCAATTAAAGCGATAGGGTTGCCCTGCATTATCAAGCCCATCATGAGTTCCTCCGGCAAAGGTCAGAGCCTGATCCGTACTGAGCAGGAAATAGAGCAGGCCTGGTTGTATGCCCAGCAAGGTGGGCGTGCCGGAGCAGGTAAGGTAATTGTCGAAGGCTTTGTTGATTTTGACTATGAAATCACGCAGCTCACTGTGCGCACTACCGATCAAACCCTTTTTTGTGATCCGATAGGGCATGTTCAGGTGGATGGTGATTATCGCCAATCGTGGCAACCGCAAAAAATGTCAGAAGCAGCGTTGAACAATGCACGTGAAATAGCTAAAAAAATAACCGATGCTTTAGGAGGTAGGGGTATTTTTGGTGTTGAGTTATTTATAAAAGGCGATGA
>ERZ890953.1588-NODE-1588-length-11100-cov-5.912449_pt1 | contig 11100 bp, 8 predicted proteins | sample MGYA00521264_ERZ890953 | MGnify/ENA primary metagenome ERZ890953 (study PRJEB32303, sample SAMEA104408629) | aquatic metagenome | biome: Brackish water; feature: Chemocline; material: water | place: Baltic Sea | collected 2014-10-26T21:54:00 | depth 200 m ... | reverse complement strand
CAGGTCCTTTGTCGTATGTGGTGGTTTGGGCTGTGTTCTACGCTCGTTCTACGGTTTGGGATGGGTCGGGTTGGAAGATGCGGTCTTGTTTTGAATCGTAGAACGGAGAGGGGACTCGTGATCGTGGTTCCCTACTCACTAGGACAACCCCAGAGGTGGACAGCTACTGGATTATGGGGCCGGTCGGTCTTTGCGCCGTCTTCGAGTTATCTAAGCGAAGGCTTGGTCTGATAGGCGGGCTCAGTTTTGTTGGGGGGATGCTGCAGCAGTTCCTTGCCGGTCTATGATCTATGGGAGCAGTGGGCACTGTAGTTCGAACATATCATGCTGATTGTCGATTGCTGTTCGGTGTAGTTTTATGAGAATAATCTATAATACGACGCCTACTTTATTGGCGATGTGTTTTCAGCTGTGCTACCGTCATTCAGCTTTCAATAGGCTCCCAGTTATCTCTGCTAGCCTAATTCTAGTTAGCAGGAGGCCAGATCTCTCGGTTACGGGAAGCCGTGCACTCTTGGTCACCATGCAGATGAGCCCACGCGGAACCCCGGGCGGCCTATCGAGGAAGGACGGTCAACGTGGATATTAGTGACTACGCCAGTGCTACAGCAGACAAGTGGCGGAGTCTGCGTCAGCAACTCAAGGAGCTTATTCAGGATGTTTCCGCTGATGGCGATAGATTGAAGGAGCTTGAGAAAGGGATCGCAGCTCTACGGAGCGACAACGCAACGCGTCTCTCAGTACTTGAAGGCTTGTTTGAAGTGGCTAGTGAGGAGCAACAGCGTGCGACCTCACTTACCCTAAACGTCATGGACGATGATGTTGTTCTCGACAAGGATGTGCCTGTTTTCGAAAAGGAGCCCAAGGAGCCAGCTTCAACTGTCCTTGGTGAAGAAGTGGCTCCGAGGAGGCAAGCTAGGCTGCGCCATAAGGAGAAGTCCAAGCGTTCAAAGACACCAGGATCCGAGGGCGGCAAGGGTTCTGAACAGGCCTCACTTCCGCTTGAAGACCCACCGGGGGAGGACGGGCAGAATGAAAGATAATGACCTTGCCTCTGTGTTCAATGCGCATCGCACGCCACAGGTTCCCAGTGCACCAGCTAAGCCACCGAGCCAACGAACTCATGTGGATACAACATCCCTAGGGCGTGAACAAAGCACTGTATTCGCGCAGATGGAAGACACAAATGAAAGCGCATTCATTACCGGAAGAGCAGGAACAGGAAAGTCCTACTTACTCAATTTCTTCGTCGCCAATTCGCGTAAAAATGTTGTGGTGGTAGCTCCGACCGGTGTAGCTGCCATTAACGTTGGTGGACAGACAATACACTCCTTCTTCCGCATTGCACCAACAACACCAATCGATATGAATGGCCTGATTTCCCGCAGTGCCGCTAGGAGGGACCTCTACAAGAACTTGGATGTAGTAGTATTAGACGAAGTCTCGATGGTGAGCTCAGAACTCATGGATGCCATCGATCAAGTCTTGCGAAAGGCCAATGGCAACTCTCTGCCATTTGGAGGCAAGCAGATGCTCATGTTTGGGGATCTATATCAGTTGCCGCCAGTTGCTGGCCCTCAGATAATGAGATACCTCGACGACACCTTTGGCGGCGCGTTCTTCTTTCACGCGCCGGCGATAGAGAGACTACGCATTAAGCCCTACGAGCTTACGCACGTATTCCGACAGAAGGATCCTGACTTCATCGGCATCTTGAATGAAGTGAGGGATGGGACCATCACTGATGCCAGCTTGAGTAGGCTAAACGAAAGGGCCATTCCAGCATCACAAGATCCTGCAGTAGTCATCGCGCCTACCAAGGACGTGGTGGGGCAGATGAACGAGAGCATGCTTAATGGTATAGATGAACCCTTGTTCACCTACGAGGCATCTGTCACTGGGGAGATGCGCGAGTCGGATTTTCCCACTCAGAGGGTATTGAGGCTGAAGTACGGTGCTCGAGTCATGATGCTTCGCAATGACTCTGGCACAGTTTCAGATAGACCAAATGAGAACCGCCGTTGGGTGAACGGGACTCTTGGCCAGGTCTCCAAGCTTACCGACGATCAAGTCTGGGTTCAAATACGCGGCGTATCGCATCAGTTGGACAGAGAGACGTGGACGAAGATCCAGTACTCATACGACCCGAAAATGAAGCAACTCACCAAGAGGGTGACTGCTGAGTTCGTCCAATTCCCGATCACTCTTGCCTGGGCGGTGACTGTTCACAAAGCTCAAGGCGCCACTTACCAATCAGTAGGGTTGAACTTAGCAGGCGGCATGTTTGCTGCAGGACAAACATATGTCGCTCTATCGCGCTGCGTAGACATGAACAAACTCTTCCTATCGCGACCAATAGAGCGAGAAGATATCAAGGTTAGCAATGAAGTAAGGGTGTTCATGGAGGATACTTCGCTACACCGGACTGATCTGCCCAGGCGTCAAGACTTCGACGATGACCTACCGTTCTGACAAAGCGGTCCTAGCGCTCAGACACTCGGTGCCGCGCTTCACCGATACGGATTGCTGTCAGGTGATTGCTGCCGCGCAAGGTCTAGAGGAAAGCGCGTACAGTCAAGTGCACTAGGGGTTAACGCGCCCTTGCTAACAAATGGATCAACCTGACTCGCTTAGCTCGCAGGTTATCCCTAACACGTTAGGCAGAAAGGTTTGAGGACATGACCGGAGAGCGCACATTCGAGCCCAAGGTTCGATTGGTACGAAATAATAAAGAGTTTTCTTGCTGCCCGGTGTGCGACAAGCTTATGCGTAAATGCAATATATCAAGGCATCTAGAGAAGATCCACAGATTGCTAAACGAACCTCACGGTGATGAAGTTGAACAGTTGCGACAACAGTATGTAGACATGTTAGCTCAGGAGAAAATGAACCTGAAATCAAAGAGTCGCCAGTCAGCAACTAACATGACGGATCTCAAAGAAGAAATTCGAGATATAGCAAAAGAAATTCACAATAGTGGAGCGGGGGCAGGGCGGAGACTAAAACAAATCCTCAGCACTCATCCAGAGCTAAGAAGGTTTGCAGATAAAGCAATAAATAACAAGGAGGGCAGGTTTAGTAAGAGCTCTTTTCCGTTAGATGGGCGTTCTGTACAGGGAGGGTCGCCAGGCCTAGGGAAAAAAGCCTAGTTCGGGTTCTGCCTAACAAGCGCTTGCAGCCGTAAAAGGCGCTTGTCACGGTCTTGGCTAAGGACCTGCACCGCTTTGCAGCGGCCCTGCAAAGCCAGGCCCGTGCCAAACACCTTTGTAGCTGAAGCTATCGTTAGAGGAATTGAGGATTAATGAATGATTCAGTGATAGTGGTGGGTGTCGTCTGTGCATTGGCTGCATTAGTTGTTTTCATTTGTTCACCTCAGTCAAAGACTAAAATAATTCTGACAGAAGAACAACGCGTCTTAAGGAGCAAGCTAATATCAACTCGAACTATGCTCAAAGATAAACTGTCAGCTCGCTCAAAGGAGCGAGAGATAATATATAATGCAGAACCGCAAGTCATATTAAGATCTGCAAATGAATCAGAGCTTGAGAACCTCGGTGGATTACTTCTTACGGATCTGCGGTTACCCGATGAGCTTGTAAGTGAATTGAGGAAAAAAGGTACAAACATAGTTAAGAGAACTGCCAGAAAGGTACAAAAGAATAGTTCCTGGGATTCTGATGACTTGAGCAATACGTATTCAGAAGTAGTCTTAGGTGTTGCTAAGTCTGTTAAGGCTAAATCTGAGAGCAAGCAGGACTCAGCTGTAGAGCTTGCGATAATTCAGAAAATGTTCTCCGATATTCATAATAACCTATCTGAGGACGAGCTCAATGAGTTGCTGAGAAGCATTCCTGGCAGTGAGAGAGTTAAGCCAGAAGACCTAAGGGCCATTGCCGCGGGAGCTGGAGGGGTTGTGCTTCTCCAGGCAGGAGGGTTTGCTACGTATGTTGCAGCAAGTACAGTTGTTGGTGCAATATCTGGCGTATTAGGAGTTACTCTCCCTTTTGTAATATACACAGGTATGTCAAAGGCTATATCGATAGCAATTGGTCCAGTAGGGTGGGTGTTGCTTGGCGCTTGGGGGATACATAGTATCGCGAGTCCAAAGTACAAGCGCTTAGCGCCCGCTATTGTTGCTATTGCAACTGTACGGAGTCGGCTAGTTGCAGAAAATGAGATTGAAATATATCTAATTCAGGCGAAACTTAAGGAGATAGAGGGCCAATTATCTACTCTGTAAGTGAGGTGTCCTCTTACAAGCGCTTGCAGCCGACAAAGCGCTTTGTCACGGCTTGTGCGAAGCGCACAAGCCGTGACAACCGGCTTCGCCTAGCGCCTTGCAGCTGAAGCCTTCATTAGACAAATCGGCAATTGTATAGTGATGGCCATTTAAGGAGTTGACAGCAATTGAGCGTTGAATCAAGGCTATCAGAAGAACTATACGACGCTTATCAGCGTGCCGGTAAAGAAGTAGGCTACTGGGCGCATCGCTATCGGGAGGCGCTCAGGAGGAATGGCGGTGTGGCAACCGCGAGGCGGATGTTAAGACCTCTTAGTACGGGGCAGCGAAAAGGACTCGATGCTTTGCTTGAAGCCAATCGAGCTGATCTAACGCTTGAGTCAATTGTCCTTAAGCCAGAGTTCCGAGACCTGTTTACAGAAGTTGAGCTAACAGTGGCTGCCCAACGACTGGAAGGATATGTCAAGGTCGCTGCGAAACATCGAAAAATGCGTGATCGACTATATCCTGACGAGTTAGATCCTGGTCGGAAATACCAGGAAGGTGCAAGAAAGCAGGTGAAGGTAAACGCATATGAGCGCAGTCCGAAAGCCCGCAAAGAATGTTTGGCGTACCATGGTTACGATTGTAGCGTATGTGGTATCAATTTCAAATTGAGGTACGGCAGCATTGGGAAAGACTTTATTCATGTTCATCATTTGAAGCCGCTTGCTCTAGTTGACTGCGAATACCAGCTAGATCCGGTTAACGATCTTAGCCCGGTCTGCCCAAATTGCCACGCAATGCTTCACCGCCCTGATGATCTGCTGAGTGTTGAAGAGCTACGAACAAGATTGAATCTGGAGGGTAGTGAGTAAACAAGCCCGCGGAATTGTCTAACAAGCGCTTGTAGCCGTCAAAGGCGCTTGTCACGGTCCTGGCTAAGGACCTGCATTGCTTCGCAGCGGCCCTGCAAGGCCAGGCCCGCGCCAAACACCTTTGCAGCTGAAGCCATTGTTAGGGCTGCCTACTGGAGCCGTTGAGCCATATCTGAAACAGAAGCAAGTGGAGGTGGTGGGATATAATGAAAACAACTGAGCTATTTGCGGAGTTGCTAGTAATCGGAGCTGGATCGTTTTCAGCATGTCTGCTTGCCCTGGCTACTATACATCCAGATATAGTGAGTATTGTTGACAGCGGAACCCCTTTGTCGGTAATCACTGCGCTGGCCCTGTTGTATTTGCTGGGTATCCTGACCGACCGGTTTGCTGATGGAGTATTCGATCGTTTGTCCAACAGAAGGCGAGGAAGCAGCGCGGCAGAAGTGGATGCCTGGAAAATTGAGCGAGACAAAGTTTTTGAAAACCAGCCCTTTTGGTCAGCTAGGTCAATTTATGCCAAAAGCCGAATACGGGTTGTAAGGGGCTGGGCGCTTAATTCAATATTCTTGGCTATAAGTTCTGCAGTATTTATGGCAAAAGGGTCCTGCGATATCTGTACTAAAGAATCAGCAATAGTAGTTGGGGTTGTATTTACCTTGCTCTGTGTCTCTTGTGTGTGGGCTTGGAGAAAAATGGACTTGGAAGAGGTGGCCTTAGTGGAGCGCCTGTCGTGTAAAAGCCAAGAAGATAGCTAGAGCCCTAACAAGCGCTTGTAGTTGACAAAGGCGCTTGGCACGGTCCTGGCGGAAGTCACTCTGAGGTTCAATGCGGCTGTGAATGGCCAGGCCCGCGCCAAACACTATTGTAGCTGGAGCCAGCGTTAGGCTAAAAGAAGGAGATGCTAATTGTCAAAAAAACTACTGCTAAGTCTTAATGGGAATAATCAAGGTGCACTCCATAAGTGGTTAAGCGCATTCAACGGCGAGCCACGAATTGCGTGGTATCCTTCAGCTGGTGATGATTTTAGGGATTTATTATACCTGAACCCGAAATTCTCTGAACTAAAGCCTGCAACTACCGCTGAGCCAGAAACTCCAGACTTGTTTCTGCACACAGATTATTTCCCTTGGCCAACAAGCACCTTTCTGGATAGTCGCACAATTCATCTCGACAGCAGAACTAATGTTGTTGTGAGATCCATTGAAGAGTTGCCGAAATGCGATATACCTTTAGACAAAGGGATCGTCGACTTCCCGCAAGGCAGCAATGCAACAGGCCGCGTTCTGTTCCTTGACGTTCAAGTATCTTCTGATCTCTTGGGGACGTATTCTGTCCCTGTCATTTACGCCTTTGTTGAGAATGGGGCCTTTTGCGCCCAGCGCATTCTGCCGAACAATGGAATAATTAGTCATATTGTTCATGTGAGATATGGTGGAGGATGCGGAGGTGGCGGTAAGGCGTCAGGTATATGGTTGCTTAATGTTTTGCGTAGCCTCGGGTGTGAATGTTTGGTCTCTGACGGTCATTATCACAGACAATCTGGTGACGAGCGGACATATGCATTGCACCCTGAGCTTGCAGGACCTGAAGACACGAGCCAACTGACAAAGATCAGAACACTTGCAAGTGAAGGATGGTCTGGTCATGGTGACATATCCTGGAATATCCTAAAACCAGTCTAACATGAGCTTGCATCTGACAATCGCACCTGTCACGTCTTGTGTAAGAGCACAAGCTGCGTCAGGCTCACTTGCAGCTTAAGCCAACGTTAGCACTACAGTAAAGGGGGCTTGCTCACGTGGCTATTGATCATCCAACGAGTACAGATCTTTCTGCTGCTTTAAATCTGATTCATGCTGGTGACAAGTATCAGGTCCTAGAGAGGCTTGGAGATATAGAGCCTGTCGACCCTCATGATGGTGTTGAGCCACGAGTAGGTCTCGTTCTCGATCTAGAGACGACCGGCCTTGATAGTCAGGCTGACAAGATAATTGAGATCGGGTTGTTGAGGTTTTCTTTTGACCCATCGAGTGGGCAAGTTCTTGCGGTTGAATCGACCCTGTCGTATTTCGAGGATCCGGGGATGCCTCTGAGCGAGACCATTACTGAGCTAACGGGTATTACCGACGCAATGGTGGCTGGGCAGAGTATCGACGATGCCATCATCGCAAAGGAATTGGAGGTGGCAGGCATCGTCATTGCTCATAACGCTGGGTTTGATAGACCATTTTTCGAGAAACGATTTGAGTCCATTCAAGACAAGCACTGGGCTTGCTCACTTAGTGAAGTGCCATGGAAATCATATGGGTTTAGGTGCAAAAAGCTTGGGTGCCTGTTGGTTTGTAAAAATAAGGTCTATTTCGAGGGGCACCGAGCGGGTAACGACTGTCTTGCGCTACTTCATTTACTCGCGAAGCCATTTGAGGATGGTGCTATGCCGCTTGATATGCTCCTGCACTCTGCCCGGCAGAGGTCATTCCCTCTCAGGGCAGTGGGGGCACCATTTGAGGTGAAAGATATCCTAAAAAGGCACGGCTATCAATGGAATGACGGGAGCAACGGGCAACCCAGGGCATGGTGGAAAGAAGTATTTGAGTCGCTGCGTGAAGAAGAGTTGGACTGGTTGGCCGAGCATGGATATAGCGGAGAGCGCGATAGGTGGACAATTGGTGCCACTAGGAGTGCGCGAACTCGTTATAAGTGATGTAGTAGTGCAAACTAGCGCTTGCAGCCGTCAAAGGCGCTTGTCACGGTCCGTGCGGGGCTGAATTGCTGCCCCTACCGATTAATCTATCCTGAGCAAGCGAGGGTTTGTATTAGACCGTATATCTTTGGGAATATAGGTCCTTGAGGCTAATCGCTTCTATCACATCCCATTGCGACCATCGGTCTGGGCAAAGTCTGGTGGAAGCGGCTTCATTCGATCGAACGGTGGACCAAGGTTTTTGCCTGGGTGTCGTTCGATTGAACATAGAACCGTATTTGCAAATATGACTTAATTACATCATAATCGGCATATGTGTGGGCGAGTTGGTTCGAACGAACGAAAACTAAGGCAAAATAAGCAGTAGTTCGTTTGACTCAACTCCATAGCTCATTGCTGATATAGATAGTTGTGAATACTGGCGAAATCCTGCGAATGTGAGACCGAGATGCCTGTTGAGGAAGAAGCCGAGAAATGGCATTTGGAGTGAATGCAGGATTCCAACTATGCTACAATCGAGCTCACGTAACTGCAAAGCGCCAGGGCGGACCGAATTTACGATAGGCACAAGGATCAAATAGGGACTATTTGATATTTCTGAGAATTCAAAAATGGAGACGGTAGCATGCTCTCGAAATTCCCGACACTTGCTGTCGTAGCCGTCTGCGCCCTGATTGCCTTTCCCTCCCAGGGGGCGGCCCCGAACTTCTACACCGAGGACTTCACCACCACCGCGTTCCGGGACATGGCGGGTACCACAGCGGACTGGAGTACCGCCGATGGTGAGTTGAAGCTCTTCCCGTTCGTCCCGACCCTAGTGGGTAACTACAACACGAGTTTTGCCAGGGGCGTCGCTGTGGACGGAGACCACGCCTTCGTGGCGGCAGGCGATTCCGGTCTGCAGATCATGGACATCTCCGATCCGGACGCGCCGACCCTCGTCGGAAGTTATGTCACACCGGGAAGTGCCTTGGACGTCGCTGTGGTCGGGGACCTCGCCTTCGTGGCGGACAATTACTCCGGTCTGCAGATCGTGGACATCTCCGATCCGGCTGCGCCAACTCTCGTCGGAAGTTTCGATACACCGAGTTTTGTCTGGGACGTCACCGTGGCCGGAGACCTCGCCTTCGTGGCGGATAGCGACGCGTTGCAGATCGTGGATGTTTCCGACCCGGCAGTACCGACTCTCGTCGGAAGTATCGACACACTGAATTATCCTAGGGGCGTCGTTGTAGCTGGAGACCTCGCCTTCGTGGCGAACCACGAATCCGGTCTGCAGATCGTGGACATCTCCAATCCGGCCGCGCCGGCCCTCGTCGGAAGTTACGACACGCCTGGGGTAGCCTGGGGTGTCGTCGTGGCTGGGGGCCTCGCCTTCGTGGCTGACCAAGTCTCTGGTCTGCAGATCGTGGACATCTCCGATCCGGCTGCGCCAACTCTCGTCGGAAGTTACGACACTCCGAGTTCTGCTACAGGCGTCGCAGTGTCCGGGGACCGCGCCTACGTGGCAGACAATTACTCCGGTCTGCATATCGTGGATATCTCCGATCCGGCTGCGCCGACCCTCGTCGGTAGTTACAACACACCGGGTATTGCCTACGACGTCGCAGTGTCCGGGGATCGCGCCTTCGTGGCGGATGCCTATGGCCTGCGGATCGTGGACATCTCCGATCCGATCGCACCAACCCTCGTCGGTATTTACGACACATTGGGTTATGCCCGAAACGTCACCGTATCAGGGGCCCGCGCCTTCGTGGACGATAATTACTCCGGTCTGCATATCGTGGATATCTCCGATCCGGCCGCGCCAACCCTCGTCGGAAGATACGACACGCCTTCGGAGGTCTGGGGTGTCGCCGTTGATGGGGCCCTCGCCTACGTGGCTGGAGAAGTCTCTGGTCTGCTAATCGTGGACATTTCCGATCCGGCTGCGCCGACCCTCCTCGGAAGTTACGACACTCCGGATATTGCCTTCGGCGTCGCAGTGTCCGGGGATCGCGCCTTCGTGGCGGATGGCTACTCTGGTCTGCAGATCGTGGACATCTCCGATTCTGCCGCTCCGACCCTCGTCGGTATTTACGACACACCGGGTTATGCCCGGAACGTCACCGTATCCGGGGACCGCGCCTTCGTGGCGGATAGCCACTCTGGTCTGCTAATCGTGGACATCTCCGATCCGGCCGCGCCGACCCTCGTCGGAAGTTACGACACGCCGGGAAGTGCTGTGGACGTCACAGTGTCCGGGGATCGCGCTTTCGTGGCAGACTACCAATCCGGTCTGCAGATCGTGGACATCTCCGTTCCGGCTGCGCCGGCCCTCGTCGGTAGTTACGACACACCGGGCTATGCCCGGAACGTCACCGTATCCGGGGACCTCGCCTTCGTGGCTGACCAAGCCTCTAGTCTGCATTTCGTGGACATCTCCGATCCGGCTGCGCCGACCCTCGTCGGTAGTTACGACACACCGGGTTATGCCTTCGACGTCGCCGTGTCCGGGGACCGCGCCTTCGTGGCGGCAGGCGATTCCGGTCTGCAGATCATTCAATTCGGCACCGATGAGTTCAGCACGTCCCTGAATACGGGACAGTCCCTGGTCGTGGACGGTGAGGACGAAACAATCCTGCGCGCTCGACTCACGACGACCCAGACCGCCGGGGTTACCTGGGAACTCAGCGCAGATGCCGGCGGAAGTTGGACAGCTACTTCCCCCGGGGCAACGTGGACTAGCTTTGGGGTTCCCGGAGCCGAACTGCTCTGGCGTTCCACACATACAGTCGCCTCACTCGCGGGCCCTGCCGTGTCGGACCTGACCCTTGAGTGGCTCAATCAATTTGGTCGCATCAAGTCGGTCACCGATATCACGAACGATCAGGGACGTCAGGTGAGCCTCGAATGGCAACGAAGCGGACACGACTTTCTGGGTGACCCCCAACAGATCATGGAATATGCGGTGTACCGGCAGATCGATCCTGCGCTGAAGGTATCGAATATGGGCGTTGTGCCAACTGGCGTCTCGAGCGCTCTCCAGGCCCATGCATTGAGCGCCAAGGCAGCAGGCTGGCATTTCATCACGACCGTACCGGTGCGGGTACAGGACGACTATGCCGTGGTCGTGCCCACCCTCGCTGACTCCACTGTGGCTGGTGGTCTCGTCCTGTCGACTTTCATGGTCAGTGCATTGACCTCGACACCCGGCGTGTTCTTCGACTCGCCGGAAGCCAGCGGTTACTCGGTGGACAATCTGGCGCCATCGGCACCGGCGAACCTCCTGCTGACTGGTGGCGCGCTGAGTTGGG
>ERZ890953.1586-NODE-1586-length-11103-cov-4.189356_pt1 | contig 11103 bp, 8 predicted proteins | sample MGYA00521264_ERZ890953 | MGnify/ENA primary metagenome ERZ890953 (study PRJEB32303, sample SAMEA104408629) | aquatic metagenome | biome: Brackish water; feature: Chemocline; material: water | place: Baltic Sea | collected 2014-10-26T21:54:00 | depth 200 m ... | reverse complement strand
GGCATCCTGCTCAATGGCTCCGGATTCCCGCAGGTCCGATAGCTGCGGGCGCTTGTCCTTGCCCCGGGACTCCACCGAGCGATTGAGTTGCGAAAGGGCCAGCACCGGCACCTCCAACTCCTTGGCGATGGCCTTCAAGGTCCGTGAAATCTCGGAGATCTCTTGCTCACGGCTGTTGCTTGCTCGCTGGCCGACGCCCCGCATCAACTGCAGGTAGTCAACCATGATGAAGTCACACTTGCCCTCTTTCTTCAGCTTGCGCGCCCGGTTGCGGAAGTCGCTGACGGTAATCGCGGCAGTATCGTCCACAATGATGGGAGTACTGGACAGCTTCTTCACTGCCGCCAGGAAATCAGTCATCTCACGCTTGGATATCTCGCCCTTGCGCAAACGCTTGCCGTTGATTGCAGATTCGGTGGAGAGAAGTCTGAATCCCAACTCCTCACGCGACATCTCCAAGGAGAAGAAGACCACCCATTGCCATACTTCTGGGCCGCATTGGCCGCAATATTCAGCGCCAGAGCAGTCTTTCCCATGGAGGGACGAGCAGCCAGAATGATCAAGTTGCCTTTGTGGAATCCAGAAGTCATCTCATCGAGTTCACTATAGCCGGTGTTGACGCCCAGCAGGGTTTCACCCGTTTCGATGCGCGTCCGGACATCCTTGTAGACTTCGCTGATAATCGCTTCCAGCTCCACCGCAGCATCCTGGGGGCGGTCCTGGATCAACTCAGAAATGCGGCGCTCAGCTTCCTCCAGCAATACCTCCACATCCGACTGCGGAGCCATACTGTCCTGGACAATGCACTGGGCCGCCTCCATGAGCTTACGCTTGAGGGCCCTCTTCTTCACCGTGGAGACGGTGTAATTGAGCGCCGCTGAGCTGCCTTCGAATTCCACCAGGTCAGAAATGTAAGAGATGCCTCCCACTGCCTGCAAGCGGCTCGTCTTGCGAAGATAGTCGGCCACGCTGCCACGGCTGATCACCGTACTGACCGCCGACAACTCACCCATGGCCTCAAAGATCTCGCGATTTGCTGACGAGAAGAAATCGTCTGGGCGCAGTTGCACCGCAACAGTATCGTAGGTGTTGGGATCGTAGAAGATGGTTGAGAGAACGTTCTTCTCCGCATCGACGTCGTGGGGAATCCGTCCCTCTCGCGGTTGAGCTTCTGGTTCACGCATTTACTGACTCCAAGAACGGTCGCAGATCGGCCATGAACTGGGCAAACTGCTCTAGGTCCAATTGCTGGGCACCATCAGACATGGCCACGTCCGGGTGCTCATGCACCTCGACCATCAGGCCATCCGCGCCCGCGGCCAGCGAGGCTTTCGCTAGGGGCAACAGCAGGTCTCTGCGCCCCGCCGCATGCGAAATGTCGACAACAATGGGCAACTCCGTGCTGCTCTTCACCAGCCCGATGGCAGAGATGTCCAGGGAGTACCGAGTAGACGTTTCAAAGGTGCGGATGCCCCGCTCGCAAAGCACTACGTTGCGATTTCCCCCGGCGTAGAGGTACTCGGCTGCCAGCATCCACTCGTCCATACGCGCGGCAAAGTGCCGCTTCAGCAGCACCGGCTTGTCGACCTGCCCCAGCTTCTTCAGCAGATCGTAGTTGAACATGTTGTTGGTACCCACCTGGATGACATCCACGGCCTCGACGTATTCATCGAGGAGGGCCGGGTCGGTGAGCTCTGTCACTACCTTCAGACCATGTCTCGCCCCGGCCCGCGCCAGCATCCTGATGCCATCCATCCCCAGCCCCTGGAAGGCGTAGGGAGATGTGCGGGGCTTGAAAGCACCGCCGCGCAAGAAAGCCACTCCCAACTCTTTGAGCCTTGCGGCCACCCGATCAAGAGCTTCCTCGTCCTCCACTGCGCATGGTCCCGCGATGATTACCGGCTTGCCTCCGCCGATGGCTATGTCTCCAACCGGTACCCGCCTGGACCCCGCCCCTCGCTCCATCACCAATGGTGCACGGGCTCCCCCCCCTTCGGTTTGCTGGGAGAGGGCAGTGCGAAAGATGGACCGAAAGATCTGTTCGAGCATGGCATTGGACAACGGCCCTTGATTGGCCAGCATCAGGCGCTCCAACTGCTCGGCTTCCCGCACCGGGTCGTACAGACGATGGCCGGCTGCCAACTTCACGGGACCAATCTTCTCCACCAGCAGGGAACGCTCATTAAGCAGTTCCAGAAGGCGCATGTTCAGCCCATCGAGCTCCGCTCTGATTCGCTGCAAGTCGCTCTCCTGCTTCTTCGCCATAAGTCTCCCCTGCTCGTCTGCCCAGTGTATCCCCAGGCGGTGTGCCCGCGCAAGGAGAACTGAAGGCTGGGCACCTCTTCTCTTCCCCCCTCAAAGCCGCTATACTCCGGCCGGATAGAGACGAGGAGGCGCGATGACTGCCGGAAGCTTTGACTGGGATGCAATCCAGGATGAAGCCGTAGGATTTCTGCGGGATCTGCTACGGCTCGACACCACCAATCCCCCTGGTAATGAGGGGCCGGCCATTGCTTACATCCAGAACAAACTGGTTGCCGCAGGACTGCAGCCAACGATCGTAGAGGGGGCTCCTGGGCGCCCCAGTCTGGTGGTTCGGCTGCCCGGGCAGGGGCGCGGACCGAGCCTGCTGCTTGATTCCCACGTCGACGTCGTCCCCGCCCGAGGGGAAGCCTGGACCCTCCCTCCCTTCGCTGGCGAAGACCGGGATGGAAATATTTATGGGCGCGGGGCGCTGGACATGAAGCACATGACCGCCATGTCCTTGTCGGTGCTCCTCTCGCTGGCCCGTAACTCCGTGCCACTGCGCGGCGACCTGGTAATGACCGCGGTAGCCGATGAAGAAGGCGGGGCCGATCTGGGAGCCTTCTACCTGGTGAAAGAGCACCCGGAGTTGGTGACGACGGATTATGCCCTGGGCGAAGTCGGCGGCATGAACATGACCATACAGGGCCGACGGCTCTACCCGATTCAAGTGGCCGAGAAAGGACTCTGCTGGCTGAAGTTGACTGTCCGGGGTGAGGGGGGCCACGGCTCCATGCCCCGCCACGGCAGAAGTGCGGCCCGCAACATCAGCCGTCTGGTCCAGATCCTCGATGACCTCCGCTTTCCCATTGCGCCCCACCCCGCAGCCGCCGGCTTCTTGGAAGCCATGGCCTCCCTTTCGTCCACCAGCCAGGCCGCGGCCCTGCGACTGGTGGCCAGAGGTATCGGGGCGCGGACCATCATCGACAAGCTGGTACCTGCCGCAAAGCGGCCTGCTCTTGAAGCGATGCTGTCGCACACCTGCCAGCCAACGGTGGTGGAGGCTGGCTCCAAGATCAACGTCCTGCCCACCACGGGCACCGTCCTGGCCGACTGCCGCACACTGCCGGGAATGGCTCCCGAGGAGATGCTGGCTGCGGTGAAGAAAGCGGTGGGCGGATTGGCCACCGTGGAATTGGTCAATGGCCATAGGGGACACGCAACGCCCCAGAACAACCCCCTTTACCAGCAAATCGTCGCCACCATGGCCAGAATGGATCCCGATGGCGTCGTTGCTCCCTATCTGATGCCCGGATTCACCAATGGCAGTGCCTACGCCCAGCTGGGCACCCGGTACATGGGGTTCACACCAGTAATGCTCCCCGCCACCATCGATTTCGCCAGTCTCTTCCATGCCGCCGACGAGCGTATCCCCATCGCCGGATTCCGCTGGGGCGTCCGCACACTGCATGATGTAGTTACAGGGTTCCTGGCAGTCTAGGGTAAGGCGAAATTAGCGGGCGGTGCGGGGCCACAGCAAAGAAACAAACCATCCCTCACGGTCGCTGCTCGCAACAACGCAATCGCCCCTTCACGAGCAGCGCAGCTGCGAGGCCTTTGCCCCTTCACGAGCAGCGCAGCTGCGAGGCCTTTGCCCCCCCAACGAGCAGCGCAGCTGCGAGGCCTCCTCAAGACGATGCGAAGGGCCGTTGAGCTTCGTCCGTCCGCAAGGCGCGAGGTGCGCGAGGGAGTGAGGCGTACCCCAGGTACGTCGCAGCGACCGAGCCACCGATGAAACGCAGCGGCCGGGCGAAGATCAACGGCACTTCTGGGCTTGTTGGATAGTTTGTCCGATACAGGACCCACAACCGTTGCAATTCAAGCACCAGTTACCGGTCTTGCCACAGGCGGGATTGGGCTGGAACCAGCCCGCGGTACAAGGTTCTTCAACACAAGAGGAGCCGTACTGCTTCTCCCCATTGCCGTCACAGTTGTAGTCAAATCCACCACACCAATTGACCTCTTCCCCAAAGAACTTGGTCTGCCCGGGGAAGGCATCAGGGTCGGCGTCGCAACAATCCTCAGGGAAATCCTCTGCATTGGCGGGAGCTTCACAATAGCAGATTTGCGTCCCTGCGAATCCATCCCCGTCCTGGTCAACCCACCACGGCGTACAGCCTTCGGCATCCGCCTCGTTGGTATCGTCGTTGCAGTTATCGTCGTAGGGTGTGGAGCAAAGCTCCGTCTTGCCCGGGTAGACAAGCCCATTAGCATCGTCACAATCTTGGGCGTTGGGCGAAGTATAGATGGATTGTGGCTCACAGATGCATACCGGCTGGCCGATGCCAAAGGAATCGTTATCTTTGTCCTCGTACCAATCGATGCAGTTGAGGGCGTCCATGTCATTGGCGGTGCCGTTGCAGTTGTCGTCTTGATTGATGGTCAGGCAATCTTCTTCGGCATCGGGGTTGATGGCGTCGTTGCCGTCGTTGCAGTCAAGGACGTTATCCGCGGTATAGATGCCGTTAGCTGCACACGCACACTCCGACTCTGCTACACCAAAACCATCCTGGTCGCCATCCTTGTAAAAGAGCTCGCAGTTGAGTGCGCCCACGGCAGTGAGGGAGCCATTGCAGTCATCGTCGATGTCCGCAGTAGCGCAATCCTCGGCTGCGCTGGGCCGCACATCCTTATTGGTATCAAGGCAGTCAAAGCTGTTGTTGGCGGTGTAGGGAGCCTCCGGATAGCAGAGGCACTTGGCATCGTCAGTGCCATAAGTGTCAGCATCTTCATCTTTGTAGAACGCGGTACACCCGGCAGCATCCTCGGGATTGTCGTCGCCGTCACAATCATCGTCATAGCCTGTTGCACAAGTCTCTGTCGCACCGGGATAAACCTGCCCGTTGCTGTCATTGCAGTCGCCGTCACACCCCAGGATGCCATCCAGGTCATTGTCCACTTCGTTGGCGGGCACACCATCGACGCAGTCGTTGTCGATGCCGTCGCAGATCTCCTCCTGCCCGTGGAATCGTTCCGGGTCGAGGGGGGCGCAGTCGCTATCGTTCAAGTCACCGTCGCCGTCCATGTCGTCATCACAGAGGTCGCCCTTGCCATCCTTGTCAAAGTCTTCCTGGCCGGGGTTGGCAACTTCGATACAATTGTCCGCAAAGTTGGAGATGTTGTCGTTGTCCGCGTCCTCGTCGATGTCATTGCAAATGCCATCGCCGTCTGCGTCAGGTGTGCCTTCATCCACCTCGCCATTGCAGTTGTCGTCCTTGGCGTTGCAGAGTTCTTCGGAGGGAATCGGGGCGGAGCACTGGCTCAACCCGCCGGGAGTACACTGGCGGTCCCCGTCACACTTGCCGTAGAGATTCTTGTTGTAGCAGACCGTCCAGGCTCCTTCCATGCCGAACTGCTGCGTGCACTGGCAAGTCCCTTCCGGCAAGATGCACTGGTCCGAAGGCTTGCCCTGAATATCGGTCATCCCGTGGCATTCATAGTCGGCCGGGCACCACGTACCGCCGTCGCAACCGCCACCGCAGAAGTTCCCCTTGGCGCCCAATGAAACGCACCGGTCACCAACGTCGACACCGTTGGAGAGACAGTCGATGTTGGAGGTGCAAGGACGGCAGAGGTTGACCATGGACGGAACACATTGCAGTCCATTGCTGAGATACGTGACACAGGCGAACCCGTTGGGGCAGTCGTCATTAGTCAGACAGGGACCGGAGCAAACCATCCCATTGGCGCCGACCAGGCAGAGACCTGACAGGCAGTCCAGACCAGAATCGCAGCTTGCGCCGGCTTCCCCGTCATTGGGCTTAATCTCTTCGACCTCGTCCTTGGGGACATCTTTAATGGCATCGCCAGAATCAACTTCCCCAGGATTCGGGTAGTGGTCACCGACCTCCGGAAACACATAGAAGTCAATCTCATCGGTGCGGGCTATCCCGTCGGTGAGAACAAGGTCCCCCGCCCCGCCATCAACATCGACAGGGTGCTGAACCTCAGTCTTGTTATCGATCCACCACGCATCAATATCCGATGGGAGCGCATCCCCAGGATCGTCGTTGGGTTCCGAACTACACGCCATGATGAATAGCGCTACCGACAAAATTCCGAATACCTTTCTCATCTTCCGGCAACCTCCGGTGAACAGGACAGTTCGGGGAGAGTATATCGGCGATATTCTTGGAAAGCAAGGAATGGAGAAGTAGTATTGGCGTGGGTGATCTGGAGGTGCAAATGGCCACTCGCAACGACCGCTTTCCAACCGAAGCTCTTCTTCAACTCCTCAATAATTTTCAGCCCAGCTCCATTCGGTACTCGCGCCGCGTTTTCGTGAATCGCAACCTGCGGCTCAAGAACATACACGCGGTGGGCTTCGACATGGATTACACGCTGGCTATTTACAAGCCGGCCTTTGACCGATTGGCTTGGACCCTGGCGCTGCGACGCCTTGTGGATAGCTTCGACTTCCCTGCCGAGATTCTCGACTTCAAGTACGACCCTGGCTTCGCTTTGCGCGGCCTGGTTATCGACATGCTTGCCGGCAACATCATCAAGCTAGACAGACACCGTCACGTCTCCACCGCCTACCACGGGACTCGCCCGCTGGCGGAGGAGGACCGCCGTGCCCACTACCGAAAGTCCCGTCTGCACCTGTCGAAGCCGACCTACTTCCTTGTCGATACCCTCTTTTCCCTTCCGGAAACGCACATGTATGCGCAAATGGTCGACTGGCTCGATGCCAGAGGGAAGGGAGACTCCGAGAGCTACCACCACGCCTATCAGTGCATTCGGCAGGCTGTGGACGGCATCCACCGGGACGGCACGTTGAAGCGAGAGGTGGTGCAGAACATTGAGCGCTTCATCGCACGGGACGACGATGTCGCCTACACCCTGGAGCAGTTCATCTACTCAGGCAAGAAGCTCTTTCTGGCCACCAACTCGGACTGGCACTACACCCATGCGCTGATGTCCTTTCTGCTTGACGGTCGGCTGGCGGCATTTCCGCTTTGGCACGACTACTTCGAACACATCATTGTGGAAGCCCGCAAGCCTGAGTTCTTCACGAAGCGACGCCCCCTGAAGAGCGAGCAGAATGCCCCTGAGCGGCTGCAACACAAGGTCTTTCGGGGGGGCAACCTGCGGCAATTCGAAGGATTGCTCCAGTGTGCCGGCGAGTCCGTTCTCTACATCGGTGACCACATCTACGGCGACATTCTCCGCTCCAAGAAGTCCAGTGCCTGGCGCACTGCCATGGTCATTCCCGAGATGGAGCAGGAGCTGGCCAGCATGGCATCAGTACGCGAGGAAACTCGCAAGTGGGAAGCGCTCTTTGAGCGCAGAGTGCAACTTGAGGTCGAAGCCAACTACCAGCAACGGCTGCTGGGATCGCTGCTCAATCTGGAGGAACTGAACGGCGCCAGCGGAGATGGCGACAGCCTGACCCTCGAGGATCACCCGATTGCCCGGGTCAGCGAGGTCTGCGAGCGCAATATCACTGAGATCCGGGACGACCTGGAGCGGGTAGAGCAACAGATTGCTGCCAACAAGAAACTGGTTTTGGCCCCCTTCAATACCTACTGGGGGCGACTCTTCAAAGATGGCACCGGACACAGCGTCTTCGGTGAACAGGTGGGCGTCTGGGCCTGCCTCTACACCAGCCGGCTGGCCAATTTCCTCTCCTACTCACCCATCCACTACTTCCGCGCCGGCCCCGATTTGCTCCCCCATGAACGGGTCCGCTGACGAGCCCCTACTTCCCCCTTGATGCCTCAATTCTTGCACTACCTGCAGCGAAGCCCTCGTGTCCTTCGAGCAAGGCCAGAGATTTCGACCCCGGACACCTGCCCAGGCCGCTTGCCGCAGCCTCAGATACCAGTGGGCTCGGATCACCCAACAACTCCGCCAGCACGCCGATGGACGCCTCGCTGCAGAGGCTTCCCGCCGCCCGCGCCGCATGCATTCGGACTCGCACAACGGGGGAAAAGGCAGCGGCAACCACGGCATCGACGCCGCGGGCATCACCGGCCTCAGCGAGGGCCAGTCCCGCCACTTCCCGGGCCGTGCCGGTGCGGCTCTCATATTCTGCTGCCAGCAGCGAGATGGCGGACTCGCTGGCCAGTGCTGTAAGGACCAGATAGGCAGTCTCCAGGTCAGCCGGACGGTCACCGTTGAGATACTCTCTGACCAGCCGCGCTTCTATTCGCTCTGCAAGTTGCGGAAACTGGCCAACAAGGTCGGCCAGACGGTTGGCAAGTTCGACTTTTTGCCAGCGCTCAAAAGCACTGGGGAAGTTGATACAGTAACCGGCCGAAACGGAAATCGTATAGACCGGAGTGAGGTCGCAGTGTCCCGAGGAGCACTCCTCGTTGGCGGTGCAGGGCTTCAACTCCTCGTCAAAGAAGCCAGCCTCAAGAGCCGCCAGTTGCGCCCCCTTCGGACCAGACCGAGTTGACTCCCTGCCGCAGCCAAACTGCAGCGACAAGAGCACCAATACCAGCCACCAGCACCTGCGCATCTCGCCACCTCCTGAGCCCGACGGTAGCAAGGCGCGCGGCAGCAAGCAAGGGGTAGTCGTCACAAGGTAGAATTCGGTGTTTACATGACGCTTCCCAGCATGCTAATCTGCCACCTGTACATTTCTTCACCATTTCGGCCGGGGGCAAGCATGACCGAAGATCATAAAAGGGAACACGTCCGCTTCGAAACCGACGCGCTCATGGACTACACGGGCTCTGAGATCCTGCTCTTTCATAAGATCGAGAATCTGAGTCTGGGAGGCATCAGCATCCGCACTGCGACGCCTGAGGCGCTGGGCACTAAAGCCTATATCACCATTAACTTTCCCGACTTCAACGAGAGTGTCGAGGTTGAGGGTGAGGTCGTCTGGGTCAACCACGAAGTACCCAAGGACATGGGCGTGAAATTCGTCGACCTCACGGAGAGCGACAAGATAATTCTCCGAAAGTACATTAAGGCTCGCGAAAACCGGGGCTAGGCTACTTCACTACCACCGGCAGTTCGTACCAACCCACCCCGCCTCGACCGTCGTTTGCCACCATCCAGATATTACATGACCCAGACTTCGGTGCAGTGTACTCAGTGCCCAACTCCTTGTCCTCCTGGTCCTCCTCCGTTTCGAATGCCAGCGAGAGCGCCTCCGTCTTCGTGGAGTCAGAGAGAGACCCGCAGGTGGTGAAGTAGGAGAGCGTGAGTTCTTCGGTCAACTCCTTGTCGTAGGCTTGACTCCAAACCGCCTCGATGGTCGTATCCTCGGAGAATTCAAAAGTCGAAAGGTTAGCGGCTTTGACAATGTAGGTCTCGCGGACGTCTTCTGGAAAGACCGGCAGCAGACGTGTCTTTTCCTCAGCAATTGGTCGAAATGCGCCGGCCTCGTCCAACTCCAGCGGTTCCTCTTCGTCTTCCTCGCCAGCCCAGATTCCCGTGACCACCGGATTGGTGTTGGCAACCCGCCCCTGCCCATAGTCGGGGACCAGGGCAAAGGACTTGAGGAAGGGAATCGATATGTCTCCAACGGCCACGGTGCCAGCGATCCACACCGAGGCCCCGTAGAGTCCCAGGAAGGGGTCCTGCTCGAAGGATTTCTTGACCAATTCGAGAGGCAGAGTGAACTCCACCGACAGCTCCCCAGGGACCGCTTCTCCTTCTCCGAAGAGCGTGCGGAGTTCCTCTGTGCAATCGAGGGCCCCGTCGAGCAAACATCCCTCAACGTGGTAAGCAAAGGGCACCGTGGGATCCTCCGGGTTGGCAACCAACAAGTTCAGTGTAATCGGGGGCAACAACAGGGAAGCCGGGTCAATTTGCGGCATGCCTTGGTCATCGAAGGTGAAGGAGTAGACATGCTCGGGTGGGTCCAACTGAGCTCCCAGAATTCGCAGGTCCTTGACATCCCAGGGCTCCTCGAAGCCCGGTGAGCATGCCATGACAAGTAACCCCAGCAGCAGCCACTTACACGCACTCATGTTAGAACCTCCCGTTGATGCCCAGACTGGGGAAGAAGGGAATGCCTGGCACCTTCCAGCTCTCCGAGAACCGATAGTCCCACGTGAAGAACTCGCTGTTGGCTTGATTGGTGACATTCTGGATATCCAGGTAGATGGTCAGCAACCAGTTGTCGAAGGTCCACTTCTTCTCCACTCGGGCGTCCAGCTGGAAGAAAGCGGGCAACCGCTCCGAGCGGATCGGCCCGGTAATGGGGAAGTAGCCGTTGGTATCGCCGGAGAAACGACCGCCGATTGTGGGCGTATATGGATTTCCGGAAACCAGGCGCAATCGCAGTCCAGTCTCCCAACCCCGGCCCAGCTTGACACTGCCCACGACGCTCAAGATGTGGGTCTGGTCAAAGGGCGAAAGGACCAGGTCGCCGGTATTGCCGGCCGCGCCAGCATCCCCTTTGATGAAGTCGAATCCAGCCAACTCGCTGCGGGCCAGGGTGTAAGCAATCCAGCCGTAGAAGTAGTCCGTCGGAGCATGCTTCACCAACAACTCCATGCCATATGACTGGCCATAGCCTACGTTCCCCAGCGCACTAGTGCTGACATCGCCCTCACTGTCAGCCTCGAAGCTCCCGGACGTGGTGACAAGGTCGTAGGTCCGCGTGTAATACCCCTGCAGATCGATTGTCAGCTTTTCGTAGGGCTCCCATTCCACACCGGCGCTGTAGTGCATTGCCCACTCCGGTCCCAGGTCGGGGTTGCCAAACGTCTCATCTACATTCCCCGGCTGTGGTGGTTGGCTGAAACGCCCGATTCCACCCTTCACCGTGAAGCCGCCGCCGATTCTCCAGCGAGCGACAAAGCGGGGGTCCCAAAGCAGCACGCCGCCCGCAGG
>ERZ890953.1582-NODE-1582-length-11121-cov-4.461594_pt1 | contig 11121 bp, 8 predicted proteins | sample MGYA00521264_ERZ890953 | MGnify/ENA primary metagenome ERZ890953 (study PRJEB32303, sample SAMEA104408629) | aquatic metagenome | biome: Brackish water; feature: Chemocline; material: water | place: Baltic Sea | collected 2014-10-26T21:54:00 | depth 200 m ... | reverse complement strand
GTGAAGTAATAGCTGAGCGTATTCGCGACAAGATGGGAGCGTCGCGGCGGCGGGGCAAATACCTCGGGGGAGTGCCGCCCCTGGGCTACGACGTGGACCGCCCCAACAAGCGCTTGGTTGTCAACGATGAGGAGTCGGTGCTGGTCCGGTACGTCTTCCGCCGGTATCTCCAACTCGGCTCCACCGTCGCCCTGGTGAAAGAGCTGGCGGCTGAGGGGCGACGGACCAAGGCATGGGTTACGCAGAAGGGGAAGAAACGGCCCGGCCGGCTCTGGAACAAGGCCCACATCTACCGGCTGTTGGGCAACCCGTTGTACCTCGGCAAAGTATCCCACCACGGGGAGATCTTCGAAGGGGAGCACGAGGGCATCATCGAGCAGGCGCTGTGGGACGAAGTGCAGGAGAAGCTGAAGGAGAACCACCGCGCTCGCGGCAACGAAAGCCGCTCCGAGACGCCGGCGCTGCTCAAGGGGATCCTGCGGTGCGGCAGTTGCGGCGCGAGCATGGGAGTGACGTTCACGAAGCGGCACGGACGGATGTATCGCTACTACCTGTGCCACCAGGCCAACCGGCAGGGCTATCACGCCTGCCCGGTCAAGACGGTCGCCGCAGGCATTATCGAGGGCGCGGTGATGGGGCTCTTGAAGGACGTCTTCCGGTCGCCGGAGATGGTGGCCCGGACGCTCCAGGCGGTCCAGGCCCGGGAAGCGGAGGAGAAAGCCCGGCTGGAAGCGGACAAGCAGCGGATCGAGGGCGAACTCGCCCAGGTGCGGGCCGCGGCGATCCCGTTGGTGGAGAATCTCAAGCAGGGCAAGAGCGCATTCGTGAGAGAGGAACTGGATGGGCTGGAGGCCCGCCGGGCGGAGCTCGAATGCGAGCTGGCCTCGGTCGCTGCCGAACTCTCGCAGTTCCTCCAGGATCCGGTATCCCGGAGGGATCTGGTCGCGGAACTGGCCACCCTGGAGAACGTCTGGGACAACCTCTTCCCCGGGGAGCAGCGGCGGATCGTCCGCCTGCTCGTGGACAAAGTGGTCATCTATCCGGACCGCATCGAGATCGCCCTTGCCGCCTTCGGCGTACGCAGCGTCGTCCAGGAGATGCAAGGCCAGGATCGGGCGATGCCCGAGGGTTGCTCCATCGACAAGAAGGCCGACGGGACCGCGGTGCTGCGGCTGCCGATGCGATTCAAGCAGCGGGGCGGGCGGAAGGAGATCGTGCTTCCCCCAGACTACGGCCGTACGCCCTCTTTCACAGCCGAGCAGCGGAAGCTCCTGCTGACGCTGGCCCGGGCCTACCGCTGGAAGGACCTCCTCGAATCCGGGGCCTATCCCACGGTCAAGGCCCTCGCCGCGGCCCTCGGTCTCGACCGTTCCTACGTCGCCAAACTCCTCAACCTCACTCTCCTGGCCCCGGACATCATCGAAGCCGCCATCGCCGGCAACGAGCCCGCCGGCCTGTCCATCGCTCGTCTGCGGCTGGGCGTTCCGGCGCGGTGGGCGGAGCAGAGGACACCCGGCCCGGACGGCGAGTAGGTGTCTGCCTACGTTCCACCGTTCCGGCTGCGGCCGGGTGCCCTCTGACATGATTCAGAAGCGTTCGACGCCCCCCCGGTCGATTGCGGGAAAGTTGTTCAACTTTGCGGCTTTGCGTTGTACGATGCGTGGCAGCGAGGGATGAAACGATGAAACGTATGAGAAGTTGCTGGCTGGTCCTGGTGGTTGTCCTTGCCTCGGGCTGCCTGGAGAAACCGGCGCCGTGGAAGCCGGATGGCTGGGGGCTGCCGGACTCGGTCTTGGACGGCGAGATGCTGACCGGCGACGGCATCGTCACCGGTGATCTGGCGGATGTGGTTGCGGACACGTTGCCGCCCGATGGCGACGCGCACGGACAGGACTGGTGGGATACTGACGGAGCGCCAGATGATAAGACGGGGCCCGAGGTAGGGGATACGGTGGAGTTGGAAGTGCATTCCGACGCGGATGTGCCGCCTGTAACGCCCGGTGCGCCGGTGCTGTTCCCCGGCGTTTTCTCGGGTTGGTCGTCGGGCGGGCAATTCACGCTGCGTCCGGTGGGGCCTGGAGGCCCGGCAAGCGGAATGACGATGAGCGGCGGCAAGTGGACGTTGTCTGCGTGCCGCGGCGGCGAATAGTGGAGGCGAAGATGATGCGAAGACTCATTCAGACAGTGGTTCTTGTGTCCGCGTTGGTGGTCGCTGCCGGTGTCCAGGCGGTGCCCGCGCAGATCCCGTACTCGGGTTACCTGACGGGGGAGGAGGGGCTGGGGTACGACGGCACGGTGAAAGTGGAGGCCGCCCTGTATGCTCAGGCCGAAGGTGGCCAGGCGGCGTGGGGGCCGTGCACGTACGCGGGGGTGGATGTCGTGGAGGGCTACCTGTGCTTCCTGGTCGGCAAGAAGGGGACCGGGCTTGGCTGCCAGGAACTTGCGACCGAGGATCTCCTGCCCGAGGGGATGTATCTGGAGGTGGCGTTGGACGACGTGCTGCTTTCGCCGCGGCAGTGGCTGGGTTCGGTGGCCTACGCGCTGCAGGCGGACGACGCTCAGCGTCTGGCCGGGAAGAGTGCGGACCAGTACGTCACGGGTGCGGCGCTGGACGGCTATGTGGCGAAGAACGAGCTGGCCGGAGTGGCGCTGACGGGCAAGTACTCGGACCTGTCGGGTAGCCCGGACCTGGCCGGGTATGCGTTGACCTCGGACCTGAAGCCGGTCTGCTTCTCGGGCAGCTATGCGGACCTCGTGCAGGTGCCCGATCTGGCGGGGTTCGTGACGCTGGCCGACCTGGCGACGGTGGCGGCCACGGGCAGCTACCTTGACCTGTCGGACCCGCCCGACCTCGGGTTGTACGCTCAGATTGCCGAGCTTGCGGCGGTGGCGACGAGCGGTCTGTACGGGGATCTTGCCGACACGCCGGATCTTTCGGTGTACCTGAAGCAGGACGGCAGCGTAGGGCTGGGCGGAGACTGGGACGTGGGGAAGCATCGGCTGCTGAACATGGCTGTGGATGCGTCGGTGCAGGCACCGGCAGCGCCGGTCGCGGGGCAGGTCTGGTGGGACGCGCCGGGGAAACTGCTGCGGGTGTGGACCGGGACGGAGTGGCTGGGACTGGGTTCCGGGGCCGGAGCGTTGCCGAAGGACGGACTGGCCGCGGTGTCGAACGGTACGCTGACGAATGAGTTGGAGAAAGAGTATGCCGCGTCCGGCCTCCCGGTGGGCATCGGGGTGAGCAAGGACGTTATGGTGGTTGTGGTGGAGCAGGGGACGCTGGTGGATCTGGCGGTGACGGTCTCGCTGGAGCACCCGGGCGCGGACGAGCTGGAGGTGCGGCTGCTGTCGCCCGATGACCCGGCCGGCCTGCTGTTGGTGAAGAAAGGACAGCTTTCGGGGAACACGTACACGAAGGAATTCACGGTGCAGGACGGGCTGCCCGACGGGGGTTCTCTCCAGAGTCTGGTGGGGAAGGAGCAGGGCGGGACATGGATCCTTCGGGTGACGGACACGAAACAGAACGGAAACGAGGGTGCGGGGAAGGTGAAGGAGTTCAAGCTGGCGACGACGTACCTGGCGTCGGCGCAGGTGGCGGTGAATGCAGACGTGGCGGTCTCGGGGACGCTGTCCGCGGATACGCTGTCCGCGGATGGCCTGGAGGCGTGCGGGTCGGATGCATGCGCCCGGCTGGCGGCGTACGATGCGAAGTTCCTGGCACTGGAGGCGGATCTCTGGTGCCTGAGGAATTGCGACGAGTGGAAGCTGTCGGACTGCCAGAAGCGGACGTGCGACGGAGTGGGGAAGAAGTGCACCGCTGCCGGGGCTCAGCCTGACGGTACGTCGTGCCAGTTGGGCAAGGGGAAGTGCCAGGAGGGTCAGTGCTGCGTGCCCAACACGTGCGGGGCGCTGAATGCGCAGTGCGGGGAGATTTCGGACGGTTGTGGCGGGACGTTGGACTGCGGGGTGTGTCAGGGCGGTGCGGTATGCGTGGACAACGCGTGCTGCCTGGCGGAGACGTGCGAGACGCTGGGGAAGGAGTGCGGGAGCTGGGAGGACGGCTGCGGCGGGATGACCGGGGAGTGCGGCCCGTGCATGAACGGCCACGACTGTGGGGGGAGCGGGCTGTGCGACGGGCCGTGGGTGGGCATCGACTGTGGAGGGATCGCATGTCCGGAGCTTGCCGGGTACGATGTGACCTGCAACGGCAAAGAGCACTGCGAGTATGCGAATGTTGACTTGTCGGGTTGGAAGGAGTGGGACGTCTGGATCTGGGTTGCGCCCGGGACGTTCCAGATGGGTTCGGAGGGGGAGGGAGGCGGCTCGGACGAAACTCCTGTGCATCCGGTGACGATATCGAAGGGGTACTTCATCGGGAAGTACGAGATCGTGGTTGCGCAGTACGAGGCGTGCAAGGCTGCGAACCCCGGGAAGTGTACGCCTGCGGACACGACGGACTGGCCCGGGACACAGGGGACGAACACGAGCGGTGGCGGGAAGGGAGAGCATCCTCAAAACGGGCTGACGTGGCAGCAGGCCAAGGACTTCTGCGGCTGGGTCGCTCCCTCTGGTCGCCTCCCCTCGGAGGCCGAGTGGGAATATGCGGCGACGGGCCCGGTGCACTTGAAGTACCCGTGGGGGAACAGCCCGGACCCGACGTGTTCGAACAACACCGCGGTGTTCAACGAGGCCGGCGGTGCCCCTGGGTATGGCTGCAGCCAGGGTGGTACATGGAAGGCGGGGTCGAAGACGGCGGGTGCCGCGTGGAGCGGAGCGTTGGACATGAGCGGGAACCTGTGGGAGTGGAACGAGGACTGGTACCACAACTCGTACTCCGGTGCCCCGGCCGACGGCAGCGCTTGGGTCGATCCAACCGGCTCCGCCCGGGTGATACGCGGCGGCAGCTTCGGCCCCGGAGCGGTCTACATGCGGTCTGCCCAGCGCACCTACTACACGCCCGGCCACCGCACCGCGACGCGGACCTCGGGGGTCGGTGTCTGAGGCCGTAGTTTTTCCCTTGAGCACTTTTACCCTTTTTCCCTCTGGGGGTAGCGAGGCGCAGGAGAGGGGCGTGCGACGTGCGTAGCACGAGGCCGAAGGCCAGCACGCCCCGAACCGAAGCCGAGCCAGCGAGGGTGAGGTTGTTTGGCTTTGCGTCCGCGGTGAGCGGGCGCAAAGCGCCGCGAATTTTCGGACGGTGTTGCCGGACATGACACTCGAAGTAACGACGCTGACTTTGGCATTCGACCCGCTGCTGGAGGGTTTCCCGAACGAGCGGCTGCGTGATTTTGGCGCGGGCCGTGAGATTCTGGCGGTGAATTCCTTCTCCTTCATGCACGGCGGGGTCCCGTACTGGTCGCTGTGCCTGACGTGGCGGAAGCTGCGGGGCGAGGATGACTTGGCCGGGCAGACTGCGGAGGAGGAGGCCCGTCCGGAGACGAAGCTGCGGAAGGACGCTTTCCGTGAACTGCTGTCCGAGCTCGACGAGCGAGAGCGGGTGGCGTACGACCGGCTCCGAGGCTGGCGGCGGGAGACGGCTCATGCAGCAGGCCAGGCGCCGTACATGATCTGCAACGACCGGGCCCTGCTGGAACTGGTGCGGAGGCGGCCGCGGACAAGGGCGGGGCTGCTGGAGGTGAAGGGCATCGGCGAGAAGAAGGCGGCAGCCTACGGCGATGCGATACTCGAGGTGCTGCATGGGCAAGGACTACGATCCCAGGGACGAGAAGCAACTCCCGATAGTGACGAGGTGGCTGGATCTGACAGCATGGTTGTTGGAGACGACCGGGCGGATGCCCAAACGGTGGCGGCACAGCCTTGTGCACCGTGTGGAGGAGGAGGCGCTCCGGGTCCTTCTGCTGCTGACGGAGGCGGCGTATCGGCGGCGGAAGTCGGAACTGCTGCGGGAGACGAATCTGAGCCTGAGCCGCCTGAGGATTCTTCTTGAACTGGCCCATCGCTTGACGGCGCTCTCGCCCGGAGCGTACGAGCGCGCGGCGCTGGCCATCGATGAAGTTGGCAGAATGGTCGGGGGATGGCTCAAAGAGACGTTGGAGAGGGAGAAGCAAGGACGGTGATGCGCTTTCCACCCTTCGAAGATGCCTTCTCGATCCGCGCACTGCATCGGGCCATGCTGCGGGCGCTGAGGGGGCACCGCCGCGACGCCGAGGCGGCCGCGTTCCTCCTGGAGGCAGGTCCTCAACTGTGCGCTCTTTCGAGGAGCCTGCTGGACGGCAGTTGGCGGCCGGCGCCCTATCGGACCTTCCCGATCCGCGACCCGAAGCCACGCATGGTGGCCGTCGTGGACTTCGCAGATCGGGTGGTCCACCACGCCTTGGTGGTCGCGGTCGAACCGGCGATAGACCCGATGCTCGACCCCGATTCGTTTGCCTGTCGCAGGGGGAAGGGGCTGCACCGGTGCGTGGAGCGGGCGCAGGAGTTGCTCCAGACCCATCCATACTACCTCGGCCTCGACATCGAGGGGTACTTCCGGGAACTCCCGCATGACAGCGTGCTGACGACGCTGCGTGGTTTCAACACTCCCGAGCCCTTCGTGGACCTGTTCGCCAGGATCCTCACGGCAGAAGCGGCCCCATCCTCCCGCTCCACGCCCGCCTCTGGCGATGAGTGCCTGCCTCCCTCACCTCTCACTCCTCATTCCCCGCCCCTTCCCCGCGGTATGTGCATCGGTGCGCTGACCAGCCAGTTCCTCGGGAACCTCGGCCTTCATCCGGTGGAGGAAATGCTGCGGGCCGAGTTCCCCGACACGGCGCACGTCAGGTACATGGACGATATCGTAGTGGTAGGCCCGTCCAAGGCCAGGCTGTGGGAACTTCACGAAGCCGTTCACAATGTCGTGGAATGTCTCGGTCTGGCGTTGAAGACGAGTGCGACTCGTCTTGCGCCGGCCACGGAGGGGCTTTCGTTCTGCGGATACCGGGTATTTCGGAGTACGCTGCGGCTGCGCCGGCGTTCGGTGGTTCGGCTGGGCCGTCGCATCAAATCGACGGAGAGGAGGCGTCGCGCCGGCACCATCCCCTCGGAGCGGGCCGAATCCAGCGTCACCACGCGCATCAATCATGCTGCCACCGCGGACACGTTGGGATGGCGCAAAGCGCTTGTCCGGCGGCTCTGGCCGTAGTACAAGAGGAGTGGGGACGGGTCGGCAACGGCTCCAACCGGGTGATACGCGGCGGCAGCTTCAACAACGAAGCGGTCAACATGCGGTCTGCCAAGCGCAACAACAACACGCCCGGCAACCGCAACGCGAACATCGGGGGTCGGTGTCTGAGCCCATTGCATCGTCCGCCTTCGCCCGCAGGGCTTCGGCGTGACAAGCCTGCTGCCGTCCGGATCAAGGTCCGGCGGCCCGTGCACAAGGCATTGGCCATGGATCCGCGCTCCGGGGCCGGGCCGCGGGCAACCCCCGCGGCCCGGACGAAACAGAACGACAGGGGTGAGGGGTGGGCAGTGAGGGGTGAGCGGTTGCTACTGAACGCCAGTCCCGTTTCGACGCGCCACCCGCACATCCGTCCGGGAGTCGAACTCGCCCAGGACGATGACGACGTCCAGGATGACCGGAACCGCCCGGAACCAGAGCACAACGAGGAAGTCCTCAAACAAGAGGCCGTCGTCGACGCGACCTCATGATTTCAGAGAGACAGAGAGAGAATCGGGCCGGTTGGCCCCGGAATGGGTGAATGCGGGGGGCGGCGAGACCTCTTGTTGCTGCCGGGTCTGGCCACCGCCGAAAGCGTAACCCCGCATAGGGACAGGCCGAGATGGTGGCCTTGGGGAACGGCGGGTGCACCATGCCCTTTGCGGCGTAGAGAGATCCGATACTGTCTGTTCGGTGGAGGCAGTGATGCCCGGTTCGAACTCGCGCTGTTTTTCCAGGTCCTTTTTCAAAATGCCGCAAGTCCGCTTGCCGCCTGGGTTTCCATACCACGGCTACATCCCGAATCTCTCTCCGGTTTGAAACCGGACTTTCGGTGAGTATCTGGGGCGTTCGAACTCGCACTGAGGTCCGAAACGTGTAAACCGTGACAATCATTGGATTCCTGTTCTCGGGCTGCCGGACGGCAGAAAAAGACCCGCGCGGGATTGGGGCGTGCGTGGCGGCTTGGGCGGGGTCTCAGACCACGGTCATTCATGGTCGGCCCCGGCCAACTCCGTCGCGAGGAACCGTTGCATCTCCTCTCGGCTGGGCAACTCGACCTGATACTTCGAGACGAACAGGCGCTTGTCCATATCGGCAAGAGCGTATTCGACGAGGGCATGGTCTTTCCGGGTGCACAGCAGAATGCCGATGGGCGGGTTGTCCCCCGCCGTCATCTGGTTCCTCTTGTACCAGCTCACATAAGTGTTGAGCTGCCCGAGGTGCTCGTGGCTGAACTCCGCCACCTTGAGCTCCAGAAGCACGTGGCATTTGAGGACCCGGTGATAGAAGACCAGGTCGACGAAGTTGTAGGACTCACCAATGAGGATGCGCTTCTGCCGTGCCTCAAAGCAGAAGCCGTGGCCAAGTTCAAGAAGGAAATCCTGCAGCTTGTCCAGGAGGGCGTCTTCGAGATCCGACTCGCCCATCACTTCCCTGGACCGAAGCCCCAAGAACTCGAAGACGTAAGGATCCCGGACTGCCATGGAGGGATGGCCGATCTCGGCATCCGCTTGGACGAGGGCAGCAAGCTTCTTCTTGTCTTTCGACAGGCCGGACCGCTCGAAGTAGAGACTCCCAATCTGGCGCTTCAATTCGCGTACTGACCAGCTACCGCGGATGCTCTCGACCTCGTAGAAGGTGCGCTTCAGCGGATCTTCGATGGCCATCAACTCGTTCAGGTGAGTGAAGGACAGGTTGGTGACCAGGGTCTTGCCGGGAACCATCAATTCGGGAGTCGCCGAATCCCAAATCTCTCTCGACGGCTGGGCCTCGCCAGGCAGGAGCCGCTTCAATTCGGGAGTCAGCGACTCCCAAATCCGCGAGTACGCCAGGTAGAAATGCCGGAAACGCCTCAGTTCCCGAGGGCCGACACGTTGCATTCCCTCCGCGTCGAGTCGCTCCGCGAGACGGTCCAGAAGGTTCTCGCCATATTCTGCCCGGTCCGCTCCATTCTGCTCGTATTCCCGGATGTGACAGCCGATGGCCCAGTTGCGCAATGTAAGGCTGATGTTCACCGCCCTGCCGGCTTGTGCAGCGCAGTGCTCATGAACCTGCTGGATCGCATCCACCAGCGCCCGGAAATCTATCTTTGCCACGTCTCCCGTCATGCGAAGGACTCCACCTCAAAGCACCGCCATCAAGGTAGCCCGGCCACGGGCTCTGTACAAGGAAAAACAAAGGCCGCCAATGGAACGAACACAAGTGTATTGTGCCTCCAGCAGAAATGTCTTCTGCGCCGTGCAATGGAGGACACCGATGGCCTCACGAATCACGCTACAACTTATGCAGATGATGCTCGCCCTCGTGCAGGCTCTATTCGCGAACAAGGCCGCTCTTGCCATGGAGAACCTGGCTCTGCGGCAACAACTCGCCGTCTACAAGCGCAAGAGCCTCCGGCCGCGACTGACCGACATCGACCGTCTGTTCTGGACCGCGCTCAAGGACCACTTCGCCAATTGGGCCGACGCACTCATCATCGTGAAGCCTGAGACCGTCGTGCGTTGGCACAAGAAGCGGTTCCGCAAGCACTGGGCCCGCAAGTCCAAGCCGGGCCGGCCCACCATCGACCGGCAGCACATTGAGTTCATCAAGCGGATCTCCGGGGACCACCCCGAGTATGGCGAGGACAGGATTGCACTGGAGCTCAAGCTCAAGCTCAAGCCTGGCCTGCCCTGAGCGAAGCAGAGCGCAGTCGAAGGGGCATCGACCACTCGCCGGCCACCATCCGCAAGTACATGGTCAAGCCCTCTCGGCCGCGGCGAGACTCCATGACCTGGCGCACATTCCTGAAGAACCAGGCTGACGCCATCTGGACCTGCGATTTCTGTGTCCAGCATACGGTCAAGTTCACGGCCCTCTACATCTTCGTTATCATGGAACTCGGCAGCCGCAAGGTCGTGCACGTCAATGTCACCGAGCATCCGACCCTGGCCTGGGTCAAGCAGCAAGTCCGAAATGCCACCTTCGACCGCGAACCGAAGTTCCTCATCCATGATAACGACGGTATCTTCGGCCAACTCGGTAGGCCCGTCACGGTCGACGTCAACGGCAAGAAAGTGTCCTGCCGGTCCTCTCTCGACCTCTGGCTGGCCGAGAAGATGGGCATCCGGGGAATTTCCACCCCGTACCATGCGCCCAACGCTGCCGCGCATGTCGAGCGCTTCATCGGCACTCTGCGACGGGAACTCCTCGACCGCATCCTGGTCTGGAACGAAGGGCAGCTTCGCACCGTCGTCAACGAGTACGTCCACGGCTGGTACAACAACTCCCGCGTCCACCAGGGCATCCACGGCATCCCAGACCCGGACCCGGAACTCGATGGCGAGAAGCCCGCCGACGGCAAGCTCGTCGCCCGGCCCATCTGCGGGGGCCTGCACCATGACTACCGGGCTGTAGCGTAGACCGGCGCTGCGCAGTGTGGAGACCTTCCTTGCTCTACGCTCGAGATCTGTCCAGTTTGTCGAAATCGCCTTCAAATCGCTCTTTCGCTCCTCTTCCCGAGCCCTGATTGCTCCGCTTCCATCATCGCTTCAACTTGCTCATCCTCCTCTTTCACTCCGTTTCGCCCCCGGAGGAGTTTTTGCGGACCACGGCCATTCAAGCGTTGTGCTTTCCGAGGAGGCAGACCTCGAACAGGATCGGGGCAAGGTCATCGAAATGCCAGTCCACGACGGCCTTCGGCACTTCGGAGTGCCTGACATAGGCTGCCCTAATGCTCTTGTATTCCTTGCTGGGCGTGTCGTCGAGTTCGCTCAGCATGAGGGCTACGTACCGTCCGTATCTCAGGCTGGGCTCGGAGTGGAGGAGTTTCGAGAGTCGCCCTCGAACGGTCTCGGGGAACCACTTGCCCAAGGACTCGTCGGAAGTGTCTTCCTTGGCGAGAGCGGCCTTGACGAGTGCCGTGTCCCAGACGGGGAAAAACTCCGGGAGTAGGAAGTTCATGACCTTCGAGCCCAGCATCG
>ERZ890953.1581-NODE-1581-length-11122-cov-5.058643_pt1 | contig 11122 bp, 5 predicted proteins | sample MGYA00521264_ERZ890953 | MGnify/ENA primary metagenome ERZ890953 (study PRJEB32303, sample SAMEA104408629) | aquatic metagenome | biome: Brackish water; feature: Chemocline; material: water | place: Baltic Sea | collected 2014-10-26T21:54:00 | depth 200 m ... | reverse complement strand
GTTCTGGAAAAAACAGAACGCGTTTCACCCATCAAATCCCACACCGTTATAGTACTCACCAGTGCGCTACCTTTTAACAGTAAAACGACTTCATTACCGTATGCTGGCCAGGCGATGCGTAACGCACGGGGCAGGATAATCCGTCGCTGCAGCAGCCACCATGACATGCCATAGGCTGTTGCTGCTTCGATTTCCCCTTTTGGGATAGCTCGAATTCCTCCACGTAATATCTCAGCGGTATAAGCAGCGGTATTAAGCGTTAACCCTATCAGTCCGCACCACTCAGCATCACTTAGTACCGGCCATAAAAAACTTTCTGTGATGGCTTTAAACTGCCCCAGCCCATAATACAGAATAAATAACTGAATGAGTAAAGGTGTACCGCGAAAAAAATAAATATACGTGTAAGCCGGTATCCAGTAGCGTCGTTTTCTGGAACTTCGAGCTAGCGCCAGAGGTAATGCAATTATTAATCCCAGCAGGGAAGATAGAAACACCAGTTTCAGGGTGATCAGGGTGCCATCCCAGAAACGATCACCATACTGCATAATAAGTGAAAAATCAGGCATGTGGTGCTATGCCCCTGTTTGCTTTTGTTTCAAAGTAATTACGAATTACATCAGAAAAAATAGTTAACACCAGATATATACAGGCAGCAGCTATATAGAAGGTAAAAGGTTGCTTTGTAGTTTCTGCCGCTACTTTCGACCAACGCAATAATTCGTCCAGCGCTATAATCGAAATAAGAGAAGTATCCTTAAGCAATACCATCCATAAATTTCCCAGACCGGGTATAGCAAATCGCCACATCTGCGGTAATCGAATTCGGTGAAAAACCTGCCAGTGTGACATCCCACAGGCCGTTGCCGCTTCCAACTGTCCTTTTGGGACTGCTAAAAAAGCCCCTCGAAAAACTTCGCTGGAAAAGGCACCAAATACCATGCCCAGAGCAAATACACCGGCTACAAACGCATTCACCTCAATGTAATCGCTATAATCAAACCACTCGGCAATCGTTTGAATTAACACGGATGTCCCAAAAAACACCACCAGAACAACCAGCATTTCGGGAATACCGCGAACAACTTCGGTATAAAGATGAGCTATGGCCTTGTAAAAACGATTCTTTGAAAGCTTTGCCGCCGCCGTGAGCAGACCAAGAAAGATGCCTACAACCAGAGAAACCAGGGCAAGTTCAATAGTCAGTAAAGAGCCCGCTAACAGTTCATCACCAAACCCTGAGTCACCGTAACTAAGATATTCAAACATAGATGCAAATATTCAGAGAGTCGAGGTATTATTAAAAAGCAACAAAGAGTTCACCACGAAGATCACGAAGATAATTAAAAGTGTATATGAATCTGACCTGCGTCCATTACTTCGTGTTCTTCGTGAGCTTCGTGGTTAAATTTCTTAATAAAAAGCCGGGGCTAGTCCCGGCTTTTTTCAACTAATAAATACTAAACGGAAAGTAATGACCATTGATGCGCTTATACGCACCGCTGGCAAGAATTTCCTGCAGAGCTTTATTGAATTTATCAGCTAATGCTTTGTCACCTTTACGTATAGCAATACCAATTTTGTCATTAATATCGATAGTATCACCGACATGATCATAACCACTATTTTCTGACTTTGTAAGCCAGTCATAACCGGGATAGGCATCAACTAGCACAGCATCTAAACGGCCAGCTTTTAAATCAAGGAAAGCAGCTTCCTGGGTATCATAAACTTTAACATCGGCACTCTTTCTAAAATTATCTTCAAGATGTTGAGCACTAATAGTTGCGCGTTGCGCACCCAGTATTTTGCCTTTAAGACCCGATTTAGATACGTCAAGTCCACTGTTCTTTTTTGCGATAAAACGCAGGTAATTGGAATAATAAGGATCGGTAAACGATACTTTTTTCTGACGTTCTTCAGTAATCGACATACTGGCGATGATTGCATCGTATTTTTTAGCCAGTAATCCAGGAATGATACCGTCCCAGTCCTGACCAACAATTTCACATTCAGCTTTCATCTGCTCGCACAGGGCTTTGGCTATATCCACATCAAAACCAATCAACTCTCCCTTTGTATTTTTCATGTTGAACGGAGGATAGGCGCCCTCAGTCGCAATACGGATTTTTTCAGCCTGAGCCGCACCCAGAAAAAACAGACTGAATAAAACAGTCACCAAGGTTAATTTTAATTTCATATTTCTCTCCTGTTGATTTCGTCAAGTTAGTTATAGATTAACGGCATTTACTACAAACCGCTGGATAAAAATTGTTTAAAACGTTCCGAGTCAGGGTTATCAAAAACTTTGTCGGGCGTACCCTGTTCTTCGATTTTACCTTCATGTAAAAAAATGACCTGATCAGAAACTTCTCTGGCAAAACCCATTTCATGGGTGACTACTATCATAGTTCTACCTTCATTGGCCAGTTGTCGCATGACCTGCAGCACTTCGTTCACCAGTTCAGGATCAAGAGCAGAAGTTGGTTCATCAAATAACAGGGCGTCTGGCTCCATTGCAAGCGCGCGTGCAATGGCGACTCGTTGTTGCTGGCCACCAGATAACTCACCGGGATAACAATGAGCCTTCTCGGCAATACCTACTTTATTAAGTAGTTTCATTGCCTCTTCGATGGCCTGAGCCTTATTTTTTTTCAATACATGGATCGGGGCTTCTATGATATTTTCAATGATAGTCATGTGTGACCATAGATTAAAACTTTGAAACACCATCGACAATTTGGAACGGATCTTGGTAATCTGTTTTGGTTCAACCGGTTGCAGGTCACCATACCGGTTTTTTTCCAGCTTCAATGGCTCACCATTAATGCTGATATTTCCCGAAGTTGGTATTTCCAGCAGATTAATGCAACGTAACAGGGTACTTTTCCCCGAGCCACTACTGCCTAAAATAGAAACCACATCGCCTGGATGGGCTAGCAGAGAAACACCTTTAAGAACTTCATTTGAGCCAAATGTTTTATGTAAATCGGTAATGCTAATAGCAGCAGTCGAACTCATGCCTGTTATTTTTCATTTTTAAAGACCGGTAGTTTGAACCTGTCAGTTCAACTTGGCAACTTTTGTTATAAAACTGACATAATTTACCCGGGGAAAGCTGTTTTTAACCAATTTAGTGCATATAAACCTGAAATCTAAAAGTAGATTTTAACGCCTTAATCGAATTATCAAATAGAATGAATTCTAAATTTGAAAATAACTGTAAATATTCTCCTCCACCTGAGATACCAACAAAGTCAGTTTGTTGTAAGAAATGAAAGAGATCATCTTTCGACAGAAATATCAGTCAAAAAAAGAAGTATTTTCAGAATGTTTTTTCTTAATATAACGAAAATATAGCTCTATTTTTCTGCTATTTGCAGACAACTGTCCTAAACTACCATACAGCTTAGGCCATATATTGAGTAACCATATCAATTGGATCATGTTCATTTCTGCCAGTTTAATCTTTATATTTTATCAACTCACAGATCAACCAGCTAAATAAGCATGCTCTCATCCATATTGAGCCTCTCGCGATTATTATCGGATAAGTAATTTTTTATCCCAAAAAACTATATTTATTGTGCTTTCAGGAGGATTTCACTAAACCACCCGTTAAATAATAAGGGGAATGCAGACGCAGTATGTTAAACGTGCTTAACCACAATGCAGAAAATACCAGCTCCATCAAACAGCAACGCCAGAAATTATTACTGGTGATAGCGGGCTTGTTAACGCTGTATATGACCGGTAACTATAGCGGAATATTGCAGGGTAGCTTACTAAGCTGGTGGTCTGATCTATTCTGGACATTTGCCGCATTAGCGACGGCTGGTCGCTGTATGCTGACTGCAAAAAAACGCAGTATGCCACAGGAACAGAAAGCCTGGTATTTATTCGGACTTGCAGCCTGCTCCTGGTTTGTCGGAATGCTAATCTGGGACTACTATGAAATTTTTGGTGGTGAACTGACTCCTTTCCCCAGCATCGGGGACTGGTTCTTCATGGGTTACGCTGTTTTTTTCACTGCCGGTCTTTTTTACTACAGAACACATACCCCTACACGTCAGTACAATATGATCCAGGTCGCCAATCTGGGGCTCATGATATGTTCGATTATCGTTATCTGTTTTGTGCTGTTATCCCAGGTTCTTCAGCATTCACACCATTCAGTTGAATATGAATTCTACGCGCTGTCACATGCAATTTTAACAATCGCCTGCTTTGTTTTCGGGATGTATTGTTACTGGTTTTATGTATGGCGAGAAAACCGCCAGAGTTTCAGGTTAATGCTGGCAGCACTATTCATTTTTGCTGTTACCGATACACTGTATGCATTTCAACTGCTGGGGCAATCATTCGATGCCTCAAGCTATCTGAATATTTACTGGTTAATAGCACTTGCACTGCAATACTGGGCAGCTTTTGAACAAGATACAGTGACTGAAACACCTTCTGCTGAAATTGAGACTTTCAGCACTCTCAAGGCGCCTAAATATGAAGCACTTATGCCGGCCCTGTGTCTTTTTTCAGTACTAACCTTTATTGTTTTCTCCAAACAGCAGCTGGATAATAATATTTTAACAGTTATTGCCTGTTCCACCATTGCCTTTACTTTTTTCCTGGCCTTACGTGAGTGGTATTCCAACAGTCTCGAAACCAGTTTATTGTCGGAAATTCAAACCGGTAATCAGCGACTTGCCGATGCCCAGCACATGGCTCACCTGGGTCACTGGGAGCAGAACCTGGTTACCGATACAGTGGACTGGTCGAACGAAATTTACCGTATTTTTGGAATTGAGCGACATCAAAACAAAGATCCACATGCCGCCTTTGTTGACGCAATTCACCCTGATGACCGCTCTCACCTGCAACAAACACTGCACGACACCCTGCAACAGGGAACATCCTACGAAGTCGAGTATCGCATTATCCGACACGATGGTGTAGAACGATTTCTATATAGCCAGGCCGAATTAACACGAGGTGTAAATCGACAACCGTTACGTTTAAATGGCATCATTCAGGATATTACAGAACGTAAGCAGGCAGAGAGATTACTGCAACGCAATAACCAGACGCAGGCCTTGATAAACAAACTGCTCAATGCGTCACTGGCCGATCAACCACTCAGTGAATTTCTACAATATGCCATTGAACAACTGACACAATCAACAATTATTAGCCTGGCCGAAAAGGGTGCCATTTTTCTGACCAACGATCAGGGGGATTCACTGGAAATGGTAGCTCAGCATAATCTAAATGATGAGTTACTTGATAAATGCCACTACCTGCCCTTTGGTAAATGTCTGTGTGGTACTGCTGCATCCACCCAATCCATCCAGTTTTATAGTTGCGTTGATCAGCATCATGAAATTACGTTTGAAGGAATGCAGCCACATGGGCATTACTGCATACCGATTTTATCTAACGAAAGTGTGCTTGGCGTGATTAACCTGTACCTCATTCATGGTCATCAGCAAAGCGAAAGCGAAATTGAGTTTTTAAAAATAATTGCAAATTCCTTAGCCAACATCATTGAACGAAAATTAGCGGAAAATGCGCTGGTAAAACTCTCGCGTGCGGTGGAATCAAGTTCATCTGCTGTCTATATTACAGATGCGGAAGGCCTAATCGAGTATATCAACCCAAAGTTCAGTGAAATAACCGGATATTCAGAAGAAGAGGTTTTAGGTAAAACCCCCCGATTCCTCAAAACTGATGAGACTCCAATGGCCGTGTATGAGGACATGTGGCAAAAAATATCCAGTGGGGAAGAATGGAAAGCCGAACTACAAAACCGCAAGAAAGATGGTAGCTTATACTGGGCTCGAACTTCTATTTCCGGTGTCAGGAATGCCAATGAGAAGTTTACTCATTATATTGCCATTCAGGATGATGTGACTCGTGAATATAAGATGTCCGAGCAGATCAGTTATCAGGCGAGCCATGACATGCTGACCGGGCTAATTAACCGACACGAATTTGAGCGCCGGGCAGAGCGATTGCTTTCTACATTTAAGCCTGGTGTCGATGACCATGCGTTTTGTTTTATGGATCTGGACCAGTTCAAGATCATAAATGATAGCTGTGGTCACGCCGCCGGGGATGAACTGTTACGCCAGATCGGGCGATTATTGAAAGGTACGATACGCAAGCGTGACACCCTGTCTCGTCTTGGAGGAGATGAGTTTGGTATCATTATGGAGCTCTGTACGCTGGATCAGGCTCACCGTGTAGCTTCTTCAATACTCAAGAGCGTACAGGACTTTCTATTTATATGGGAAGGACAGAGTTTTCGGGTTGGGATCAGTATTGGTCTGGTCACCCTTTCCGAAGCAAATTCCAGCTTAACAGAATTACTAAAGCAGGCCGATGCGGCCTGTTATATGGCCAAGGATTCAGGCCGCAACCGTATCCATGTGTATCACCCTGAAGATACTGAAATGTTACAACGACATGGTGTAATGCAATGGGTAGCCCGCATCAATAAGGCGCTCGAAGAAAACCGCTTCTGCCTGTATGCTCAACCCATCGTACCACTGGATGGCAGTGGCGATAAACACTATGAACTGCTCCTGAGAATGGTTGACGACGATGGTAGCATTATACCGCCAGGATCCTTTCTACCCGCAGCAGAACGCTATAACCTGATTGAAAAACTGGATGTCTGGGTAATAAAAAATGCATTCAGTATGCTGGCTTCACACCCCGGTTTTACTGAACAGATTCAGTTTCTTTCAATTAATCTCTCCGGCCCTTCTCTGACAAATCACAGTTTTCTTGAGTTTATAATGACTCAACTAAGAGAATTCAATATCGATGCAAGTAAAATTTGTTTTGAAGTTACCGAAACAGTCGCCATCTCAAATTTAAATGCCGCTATATCCTTTATCTCAATTCTGAAAGAAATAGGTTGCCGTTTTGCACTGGATGACTTTGGCAGCGGATTATCATCGTTTGCGTACTTAAAAAACCTGCCGGTAAATTATCTTAAGATTGATGGTATGTTTGTAAAAGATATAGTAGATGACCCAATTGATCGTGCGATGGTTAAATCGATCAATGATATTGGTCACGTCATGGGCATGCAAACCGTTGCTGAATTTGTTGAAAATGACCAGATCAGGGACATGTTAATGGCTCTCGGTATCGATTATGCCCAGGGTTATGGGCCTGGAAAGCCAGAGCCATTTAAAGCAATACTGACACAATCAGAACAGTCATAAAGCTAATAACAGGTGAAGAAACAATAGCTCCTGCTTCTTAATATTAAAAAGTCGATTTTTTTTTAACGGTTCCTGAGAATCCCCTGGAAGCTAACTTGAATAATGACTTTCAATTTTTTTAGGTTCAACACTATCAGGCAAACCTTTTGTACGCTTTATTTCTACAACTATTAACTACATTCAGATATCACCAAAATTCCAGTAAGACTCTACTATACTGATAGATATGTGGAATCTACACATATATCAGCTGGATCATTTAAAGTGAAGAGTGTGTTTTATATTTTATCAGGTGCATCAAGATCTTACGTAGCCGACCAGCATGGAAGCAGCAAGTGCAGTTCATGTCTTGAACTATTAACTGCCTTTCGTGATTCAGGTGATTTTTCCAGGTTTAAGAATTTACAGACAAACACCTCATCACAGATTAGCATTACCAAATATTGATCCGTACCCCTCTAAATGATAAGAAATTGATTTGTCGGGAAATATTACATGAAAGGTATAACGATACTTCTACTGAGCATACTGCTTACTACAGGTAATCTTAAGGCTGATACCCGGTTAGAAAAAGTATTTATTGTCGGAGTTGTCCCCCAGTTTGAGGCTAGAAAATTACACTCAATCTGGCGCCCCATCCTTAATTATCTGGAAAATGAAACCGGATATACCTTCAAACTGCGCGGCTCTCCTTCAATCCCTGAATTTGAAAAACAGTTTATTCAGGCTGAATTTGATTTTGCCTATATGAATCCTTATCACCTGGTCATAGCCAATGATATAGCGGGTTATATCCCACTTGTACGCGATCATGGTCGTCAACTGTTTGGTGTTCTGGTGGTTAAAAAGGATAGTGACATCAAATCCCCCGACGAGTTGAAGGGTAAAAAAGTCGCCTTCCCTGCTCCAAATGCACTGGCTGCGTCAATGCAGATCAGACAGGAATTACTCGACAAGTTCGATACTGATGTTATCCCTCTGTACGTTAAAACTCATGATTCCGTTTATTTAAGCGTACTATTAGGACAGTCTGCTGCTGGAGGGGGCGTACAAAAAACACTAAACCAGCAATCACCCGAAAACAGGGATGCGCTCAGAGTGATTCATTCGACCCAAAAAGTGACACCACACCCATTTGCCGCACTACCGTCGGTACCTGAGGATGTGCGAAAAGCGGTTATTTCTGCATTCATGAAACTCGGCGACACAGAAAGCGGTCGCTCAATGTTGCGTTTGATACCAATAAAAAAAATAGGAACAGCCTCAATACAGGACTATGCGTCTTTGAAAAAAATGGGGCTAGAACGTTTTTTTGTTAAAACATATTAACAATGCCGGGGCGAAATCTAATCACTGGAGTGGTAATTTTCGGACTTAATTAAGTGAGTATCAAAAATAAACTACTGTTACCTCTGTTAATTGGCATGTCATTTGTCATGGGCATATTTAACTTTTACTGGGAACCCACTCAACTCGCCAGTGCAAAATCTGACTTTAAAACTGATATTCTGCATTTGATGAAATTTGGAGAATCCGATCTAGTTAGAAACCTGCTTGAGAATGATATAGCCTCTTTATATTCGGCCATTCAGTTTCAACAGGATCTAAAACGTGATATCTGGTTCAATTTTAAATTTTATGATGAAGCGGGGGTACAAATATACCCCTTCACTAAATACAGTAGAGAGCTTCCCGATGATCATGACTTCATTCATATTTCGCACCCCATAGAAATCAGCGGAACCAAACTTGGGCATTTAGAAGTTGATGTAGACTGGTCTAAGGAAAAACTACGGATAGTAGAAAACCTGAATCAGATCAAGTATATGATTATCTCGATAATGATTCTGATACTCATCATCAGTTTTATGACCCAACATCAAATTATCTATTTACCCTTAAAACATCTTAAACGTGCAGCAGAACAATTGTCTCAAGGGAACTTTGAAACTGAATTAATAAAAGGTGGAAAAGATGAAATTGGTGATCTGACCCGCACCTTCATAAAAATGAAAGAAGATCTAAAAAACACTCATGAAGACCTCATTAACGCCCTGCAACTAGCCGAAGCTGCCAGTATTGCCAAGTCCCGGTTTCTGGCTACCATGAGTCATGAAATAAGAACTCCCATGAGCGGTGTCATAGGTATGACCCAGTTACTCGAAAGCACACCATTAAATGATGAACAAAAGGAGTATGTCGAGACAATCACACGCTCAGGCAATAGCCTTTTAACTATTATTAATGACATACTTGATTTCTCCAAACTCGATGCGGATATGACAGAAATTGAGTCAATTTCTTTTGATCTTGAACGAGTGTGCCAGGAGAGCCTGGAACTACTGGCTGGCAATAATATCAATAAACAGCTGGAATTCATTTTAGACTATCACCCCGAGTGCCCAAGACAACTAATGGGCGATCCATCTCGAATTCGTCAGATAGTCATCAATTTACTGGGCAATGCTGTTAAGTTTACCGGGCATGGTTTTATACGTTTAGGTGTTTCAAATTTAACTACAGAAAACGGCGACGAAGAACTAAGACTGGAAGTTCAGGATACCGGTATTGGCTTAAAACCTGGAGCTATTGATCAGCTGTTTGATGAGTTCACCCAGGCTGACTCCACCACTACACGTCAGTATGGTGGTACCGGTTTAGGCCTTGCAATAACGAAAAAAATCGTCACCTTAATGCGCGGCAAAATAGGTGTGGATTCGGTCTATGGTGAAGGATCTACTTTCTGGATAAATATTCAGTTAGCGCACGCAGAAGCCCCGATAATGCTTAAAGAATCTTCATTGGCGGAAATACGAGTTCTGTTTGTTGATGACAACAGGGTGAACTGCAATGTTTACCGGCGCCTGCTTCAACACATGGGTGTAAAAGCAACAATCGTTTCACAATCAAATCAGGTAATCGATCTTTTACATGAAGGAATACAATGCGGTATGCCCTACCAGATAGTAATTCTTGATTATATGATGCCAATAACCAACGGTCTGGAGCTGGGGTTACAAATTCGTAAAGAGTCTCAATTTGATGATTTAAAATTATTGATTTTTTCTTCTGCAGGACTAAAAGGCGATACTGCCATATTTGCTCAAGCGGGATTTAATGCCTATTTAAATAAACTCTCTCGATATAACACATTGCAGACGATTTTATCAGTCATGTTAAATCACCAGCCTGGAAGCCCAATAATTACTCAATATAGTATTAAAGAGTCAGTAAAATTACCTGACGATGGACAACCTGGCTTCAATGCCTCTATCCTGCTTGTGGAGGATATTTTACCTAACCAGATAATTGCAAAGAAGTTATTAACTCGAATGGGTCTTGAAGTGGATATAGCAAATGATGGCCTGGAAGCAATCGAGGCCTTTAAAAGCAGCCACTACGACCTGATCTTCATGGATTGTCGAATGCCTGTTATGGATGGTTATGAAGCCACACGCTCAATACGACAACTTGAACAGGGTAACAGTAAAAAACCTGTTCCTGTCATTGCACTAACGGCAAACGCTTCAAATGATGACAAGCTTCTGTGTGAACAGGCAGGTATGGATGACGTCATCACTAAACCATTTAAACATACTGATTTATCTGACTGTTTGCGAACATGGTTACCAGCTTCATTTCATACTGAACAGAAAAAAGAAGTAAAGTCACTAGCCGATTTCTCTACAATAGAGACTTTAAACAGCACAATATATCGAAGACTAAAGGAAGAAATGGATGAAGATTTTCAGCAGGTGCTGAATGCGTTTTATGCAAGTATGGAATCTATTTTAAATGAATTAGAAAACCAGAATAAAGAACATTCCGTTAATGATGTAGTTCGAAATTTTCATTCGATGAAATCAGCGGCAGCCAATTTAGGTGCAATG
>ERZ890953.1580-NODE-1580-length-11131-cov-7.798122_pt1 | contig 11131 bp, 6 predicted proteins | sample MGYA00521264_ERZ890953 | MGnify/ENA primary metagenome ERZ890953 (study PRJEB32303, sample SAMEA104408629) | aquatic metagenome | biome: Brackish water; feature: Chemocline; material: water | place: Baltic Sea | collected 2014-10-26T21:54:00 | depth 200 m ... | reverse complement strand
AAAGACTTAAATAAAGCCTTGCAGAAATGTGAGGCTTTTTTTTTGCCTATAATTTAAGTTATCCTCAACAAAGGTACTACAAGTCTGAAATAGTATAATATCTTTGTATTGTGTTATCACTAAATAAAATATTAGACATTCGATTCGCATTCCTTGCGATCTGTATGGTGTTATCAGGCATTTCAATCGCTCAGAATAATGAACCAGACTCAATACCTATTGCTAGTAGCGTAATTACCGATTCGTCATTTATCATTCCCGATTCAATAAGTGCTGTACCCATTAATAATATATCTGGAGATTCAACTATTTCAATTATTGACTCTACTTTAATGCCAACAGATTCATTATCTGTGACATATTTCACGGGAGGAATAGAAAGTTTAAAACTTGGCAGGTTAACATACATTGATACAAATACTTATAATTACCAAAAATACGATCCTCTTTACAAAAACAATGGTATGTATTCAACCTTGAGTAATATTGGGTTAGCAGCTAATAATCTGGTATATACTCCTACCCTAACAACGGGCTACTACTTAGGATCATCGGTGTTTACCAATTACCTTTATCATAACAACAAGGTTGAATATTATAAACTATTTGTTCCCTATACTGAACTTAACTACGTTATGGGATCGAAGAAAGAACAGAATTTTAATGTGGTTTTCACACGAGAATTATTTAGCAGATTTACCTTTGGACTTGATTTTGCATTAAATAACTCTCCTACAGGAAAAAGTCCTTATTTTCGAAGCGCAGCTAATAACCAAAGGTATTATTTTACTTCTCAGTATTATACCAAAAATAAACGTTACGGGGTTATTGCTAATTTTCTTAGCAATACTATTGATGTTCAGGAAAACGGCGGAATTAAGTACGATAGTATTTTTACCGATAACATTGAAACCGACCGACGAATTATACCCATCAATTTACAGCAGGCTCAAAATAAAATAGTACAATCAGGATTTTTCATTGAGCAATATTTCAATATACTCGAACCTGAGAATAAAAACGATAGCATTAAAAGAAAAATTGAACCTGGAAATATAAGTTATTCTTTTAGATACAGACGAAACCGTATGCTGTATACCGATATTAGTACAGACTCTTCATACTATTTTAATAACCTTAGTCCTCTCGATAGCATTTCAACATTCGACTCATTAACTCAGGTTCAAATTGAGAATACATTCAGATGGTCGAATATTGGTTATCACGAAAATCCAAAGGACAAGATATTTTATATGTTCTTAGGAGCCTCCCATAATTACATCACACAACAGATGCCATACGATTCGGTTAAAACAAGTTATTCGCAATTAACCGCTTTTGGTGGTGTTGCTTTTAATTTTGGAAGAAGTTTTCATCTTAGCGGGAATGCTAACTATGTTTTTGGAGATTATAACCAGGACGATTATTCAGTCACCGTTCTTCTGAAACAGTATCTTGGTACAGAAGATCGAAATATTGGATATTTTAATTTTGGGTTAGACTTTACCAATAAAACACCTGAGTGGTATTATAATAATTATCAAAGTAATTATTATAGATGGTCGAACAACCTGAAAAAAGAGAAATACTTAATTATTTCCGGATCATATAATTACAAACAGTTAAGTGCGGGAGCAAAATTTTTTACAATTGAGAATTATACTTATCTAAACGATTCCATCCGCCCAATGCAAATTGAGAAGGCAGAAACAATGCTCCAAATTTTTGCCGAAGGAACCATTCCTTTAAACAAATTTGGTATAAATACCAAAGTAGTTTATCAAACTACCAGTCAACCAAATATTATTCGATTCCCAAGTCTTTCGGGTACAATAGATATATATTTTAGAAGTCCGATATTCAAAAAGGCTGCTATACTGCAAACCGGATTTCAGGTTATGTACTTTTCTGAGTACTATGCAGATGCCTATATGCCTGAATTAAGGCTATTCTATGTTCAGGACAAAATTAAAATTGGAAATTATCCCTATGCGGATTTTTATCTGACCCTTATGGTTAAGAGAGCAAGGTTATTTTTTAAGATGGCTCACTTCAATAGCTACTTTGGTGATTATAATTATTTTTTGGCACCACATTATCCGGCAAGGGATGCCAGATTCTACTTTGGAGCATCATGGAGATTTCATGATTAATTGTGATGACTGACTGAAATTATGCTAGTTCATCCCACGTTCTGCTTTTACAGCATCATACGCAGCATTTAATTCTGTAATTTTAACTTCTGCTGCCTTCTTAATTTCTTCACCCAAATGACTTACTTTATCAGGATGATATTTTTTCGCTAACTCCCTGTATGCTTTCTTTATTTCATCATTTGTCGCATCGGCTGAAACTTCGAGTATTTTATACGCACTATTGGTATCTTTTATAAACATGGCCTTTATTGAGGCATAATCAATATTGCTAATTCCAAGGTAGGATGCAATCGTTTTAATCACACTTATCTCACTTTCGTGAGATTTGCCATCCGACATTGAAATGCCAAACATAAACTGAAGTAGCATTAGGCGTGATGAATAATCCATATATTGCTTAATCTGAAAACCAACATCCTGAAGATTGTAATCCTGTTTAATTAAATCACCAAGAATTTTTATATACTGAGGGGCTCTCTCTGCCCCAAAATTATTTGAAATAAACTTTTTAACGTACTCTAATTCAGACCTGGTAACTCTACCATCCGCTTTCATAACAGCAGCAGTTAATATGAGTAACGAAACGTTAAAGTCACCGGCTTTAGTTTGTCCCAACTGACCTCCTGATAATGATGTTCCGCCCCCTACCATCGATCCAAACATAAAACCAAGTATTCCACCAATGGGTCCACCAAAAGCCCAACCAAGCCCCCCTCCTATCCATTTGGCATAATTTGTTCCTGATGATAATGGGTTGCCTCCTGAATTGTGATTGGTATATGGACCCGTATCTGATTTGCCTGAATTTGATTTATTATTATTTCCATATGGATTATTACCAGTATCATTCCCTGACTTTTCTTTATTTGATGAGGATTGCCATTTCATAGCATAATAAATCGCTATACCAATAAGCAGTATTAATAGTAAATATTTCATTTATTCAAAATTTATTATAATAAAGCAAAAATGTTTGCATATAGACACAAAAAAACTTGCCGGAAGAAACTATTAAGATTCTATTCTGGCAAGTTTTATAGTAACTTTATCAGTAGTAATTTTTAAGATAACTATCCTACCAGATATTCTGATTCCTCAAAAGTTATACCAAAGGTTTCAAGCTCATCCAGGATTGGTTTATACATATCCTCTTCGATAGGTAGTTTTATTCCAGTATGATTGAATTTCCCCAGAAGCAGCAATTTTGTTGCTATAGCTAAAGGCAGGCCTACTGTTATTGCCATAGCTGTTTCTGTTTGATTTTTTCCAATTACAGCCATGGCAGAAACAATCATCTTTTCAACCCCCTTTAAATTATACTTGAACTCATGTTGCATAATGATCATGTCTTTGTCATAAGGGTCCATCGTCCATTTTTCAACAAGCAATTTTTGTAATATTTGAGCCGGCGTTGCATTTTTTAATCCAACTTTTCTATTATCGAAAATACCAAGCCACTTAAGTTTCTCCATTACAACCGGATCGGATGCATTTTGACAATATTCCTGAAGTTTAATCTCAGCAGGCACATCTGGTTCATATCTTAAAAAAGAATTTATGAACTGCCTATATGTCATGTTTTCAGAATTTTCAATTGTATAACTATCTTCCGTTATACCTAATCTAACAAAAACATTCCAGGCCTTAGAAAAACCCGGACGGCGTATGGTACCCCTATACATTGAGGGGATATCTTTAAGGTTATAAATAATCCTGTATTTTAATGAGTCCCTGTTGGCATATACCTCAAAATCTCCATATTGCAAAATTTTTCGAGAAAGAGTACGATCGAATAATCTATGATAAGGGATGTATTTATACTGTCCATTTAGAATAAATTGAGAAACTCCATTACCCGCCATTACAACATTACGAGGATTCCATGTAAATTTATAATTCCAAGGATTATTATCATACTCTGGAGCAACGAGTCCGCCTGTAAACGAATAAAAGGAGGTTAACTCTCCTCCTTCCGATTTAATCCTGTTAATCACATTCATTGCCGACATATGATCGATACCGGGATCTAATCCCAACTCCATATAAATTGGAATACCAGCTTTAATAGCTTTTTCCTCAAGAGCCTTTATTTCATCCGAAGCATAAGATGCTGTAAGCATTGGTTTTCTTAAATCAATACATTGTTTAGCAACTAAATGATGCATTGAGGCCGGAAGCATAGATATTACTACATCATGCTCAGCAATTGTTCGCCAGCTCTCGGTATCATCACTAATATCAAAAATTCTGGCAGTACCGCGATCATGACCATTAACTTTCGATCTTGCTATTTCTTCATTAATATCAGCAACAGTTACGTGCCAATCATACTCAACTGCATTTTTCAATAAATAATCAATGAGGATATTTGTTGATAAACCAGCCCCAAGTATTAATATTTTTTTCATCTGTATGTAATTTTTTTATTTGTCAGATGGAATTAACCAATTATAAATATTCATTTGCTGAACATTTATTTAATAGGCTCATTTCATTTATTAACAAGTTTATATTTTTCTATTTAATGATGAATTATGATAATAACTATAAGTATTCATTAAGGTATTGATAATCCGGTGTTAGTATTCCTTTATGAAGTATTAATGCGCGCTTAATTGGCATAGGTAGTTTAAGGTCGTCAAATGGCACATTAAAATCAGTGTTTACGATATCAGGAATAAATTCAACCAATGCATCTGAAAATGTTTGGGAAGCTTCGCGGGGTAATTCTGATGGTAGGATGTCAACAGCCATAATCAAAATACCATCACCACTAAATCCCATCTTTGGTTTTCTTGTTATTGGATCATAAACAAAAACAGGATCTTCAATTTCGGTTCCTTTGTGAGTACATTCAATGGATCCTTCAGGATCGCATGTAACATCACCAATTACCGTTAATTTTGGATTGCCTTGCTTATATAATTTTTCAAGATAATCTTTTGTAACCAAAATGGGATAACTATCATCCCAATACATGCAGTTCATTAGAATCGTCATATTTGGAATGTGATGCTCAAACTTGCTTTTAAATAAAGCGGGATGGTCATAATATTCTTGAAGTACAAATTCTTTATCTTTATCCAATGGCTCGCTTAGATCCGATTCTTTAAAAACAACCTTGTAAATAGTACTATCCGACTCATGGTCATTAATAAAATCAGAGGTTAATTCATCTGGTTTAATTTCTTCAACATTTAGCATGTCAATAATTTCCTGAGCTCCCCTTGCCACATTACCATAGCCGGTAAATCCCACAATTAGTGGGGTAATTTCCTTTGGCAAACCCTTTTCCTTAATATCCTCCCCTACTTTTGCAATTGCATCTTTTGCTTCATCGAGTGAATTATACTTATGGGTTTGCTTTAAACTTAAAAATGGGGTTTCGATCCCAAACTCTTTCCAACGTTGTCCGGCCGACCATAGGGAGTTAATCATCCCGGCTAATCCGGCGAACCTACCAAAGAAAATAAGTCGCTGATCTCTATCATTAACAATACGCTCATATTCAATCAAATTAACTTTCTTTGCCATCATTTGCTTAAGTAATGGCATGTTATAAGGTTGTCCTTTAATTGTATGGCTAAAGAAAATATAGGTCTTTTCTTCTTCAAAAAAATCGATGGGCATTTCCTTAACTCCAAGTACTACCGATGCATCTGTAATCTCATCAACCAGGTTAGCACCAGCCTTAACAAACTCCTCATCCTTAAAAATACGCTTTTCAGATTTAACAACCTCAAACTCAATACCTTTATTAACAAGCTCGACTATATGATCCGGAACAAGTGCTACTCGTCTTTCCATTACATACTTATCTTCGTATCTAATTCCTATTTTATGCATCCTACGTGAGTTTTCATTCAATAAAAAAGAAAAGCAAACTTATAAAATAGTAGGAGGGGGACAATTAATTAAATGCATTTATTTTAAATAAATTCGCTATTGATTTTGATTCCAAATAGCAAATATCTTTAAGTATCGATAACAGATATTTATTGCCATAGGCGCAGTATTAGGAATTACAAATGGTTACATAACTTTCTCTCGTCAACAATCATTATATTATTACCATAACCAATTATTTATTAGATTAATAACACATAAATCAGCGCAAACGTTTGCTGTTAATTTATATCAATTTTATACTCTTTTAATGGAATTCAAGAAGGTTTTTTGATTACCTTTGCATCCTTAATTTACGAACGTAACTTTAACTAAATATTTATAGAATGGCAAAAAGAAAGCATGTTTATACTTTTGGCGATGGTAAGGCCGAAGGTAATGCCACAATGAAAAACTTACTTGGAGGTAAAGGTGCAAACCTTGCCGAGATGAATTTAATCGGAGTTCCGGTACCTCCGGGATTTACCATTACAACTGAAGTTTGTACCCTATACAACGAAAAAGGTAAAGATGCTGTTGTTAATGCCATTAAAAAAGAAGTAGAAGAAGCTGTGATTGAGTTGGAAAACATTATGGGAGCCAAATTTGGCAATAAAGAAAACCCTCTATTGGTTTCCGTCCGTTCCGGTGCCAGAGCATCTATGCCAGGTATGATGGATACGGTTCTTAATCTGGGGCTTAATGATGCTGCGGTTGAAGGAATAGCAAAAAAATCAGGGAATGCACGATTTGCATGGGATTCATATCGTCGATTTGTTCAGATGTACGGTGATGTTGTTCTTGGGATGAAACCTGAGTCGAAAGAAGATCCAGACCCATTCGAAGAAATTATTGATAACATGAAAGAAGAAAAAGGCGTAGAGCTGGATAATGATCTTTCAGTTGACGACCTTAAAGAATTGGTTACCAGATTTAAACTAGCTGTTAAGAAACAAACTGGTCACGATTTCCCTGTCGATCCATGGGAACAACTATGGGGTTCAGTTACTTCTGTTTTCGATAGCTGGATGAATGATAGAGCCAAACTTTATCGTAAAATGGAAAAAATTCCAGACGAATGGGGAACAGCTGTTAACGTTCAGGCAATGGTATTTGGAAACATGGGTCTAAATTCGGCTACAGGTGTTGCGTTTACACGCGATGCAGGTACAGGAGAGAACCTATTTAATGGTGAGTACCTGATTGATGCTCAAGGCGAAGATGTTGTTGCAGGTATACGTACACCTCAGCAAATTACAAAAGAAGGTTCCATACGTTGGGCTAAACTTGCTCAGGTAACTGAAAAAGATCGCGCTGCTAATTATCCTTCTCTTGAAGAAGCAATGCCAATTATGTACAAAGAGTTATTTGATACTCAAAATAAACTTGAGAATCATTATCGCGATATGCAGGACATTGAATTTACCGTTGAAAACGGAAGACTTTGGTTACTTCAAACTCGTGGTGGAAAACGCACAGGAGCTGCAATGGTAAAAATTGCCGTGGATATGCTTAGTGAAAAGATGATCAACAAAGAAGAAGCGATCATGCGTGTTAATCCTGAAAAACTTGATGAGCTATTACATCCTGTTTTTGATAAGAAAGCCATAAGTGACGCAAAAGTAATGTCGAAAGGTTTACCAGCATCACCTGGTGCTGCAACCGGTCAAATTGTATTCCACGCCGACGATGCAGAACGTTGGGCAAGTGAAGGTAAAAAAGTTATCCTTGTTCGTATCGAAACTTCACCTGAAGACCTTGGAGGTATGAACACTGCCGAAGGTATACTAACTGCTCGAGGAGGAATGACCTCACATGCAGCCGTTGTTGCTCGTGGTATGGGTAAATGTTGTGTTTCGGGAGCTGGAAGTATAAAAGTAAATTATAAAGATAGAACACTTAAAATGGATGGTAGAACATACAAAGAAGGTGATTTTATCTCGTTAAACGGATCAACCGGAGAAGTATATGACGGAAGAATAGCAACTGTAGAACCTGAATTAAGCGGAGATTTTGGAAAATTAATGAAACTATCCGACAAAAAAGCTAAGCTTTATGTTCGCACAAATGCTGATACTCCACTAGATGCTCAGGTTGCTCGTGATTTTGGCGCACAAGGAATTGGTCTTTGCCGTACCGAGCATATGTTTTTTGGTGATGATAAAATCACAACAATGCGTGAAATGATTCTTGCCGATGGAGAAGCAGGTAGACGTGAGGCTTTAGCTAAACTATTACCAATTCAGCGTAAAGATTTTGAAGGAATTTTTGAAGCAATGCACGATTTACCTGTAACAGTAAGGTTACTTGACCCACCATTGCACGAGTTTGTACCACATGATGAAAAAGGTCAGCAAGAAATGGCTGATGTAATGGGTATCTCGTTACAAGAAGTTAAGGATAAAGTTGAAGATCTAAGTGAATTTAACCCAATGCTGGGTCACCGTGGTTGCCGATTAGGTAATACATATCCTGAAATTACAGAGATGCAAAGCCGCGCAATTATAGAAGCTGCACTTAATCTTAAGAAACGTAAAATCAAAACTTATCCTGAGATTATGATTCCTTTAACAGGAACCTTAGCTGAGATGAAAATGCAAGAGGAAATAGTAAGAAATACTATTGCTAAAGTATTTGAAGAAAGAGGAGAAAAAATTGTCTTTATGGTTGGCACCATGATTGAGATTCCAAGAGCTGCATTAACAGCTGACGAAATTGCCAAATCTGCAGAATTTTTCTCATTCGGAACAAATGACCTTACACAAATGACATTTGGTTATTCGCGAGATGATGCAGGTAAATTTCTTCCAATATACATCGAAAAAGGAATTCTTAAGAATGATCCATTCCAGGTTCTTGATCAGGAAGGTGTTGGTCAACTTGTGGAAATGGCAGTTAAAAAAGGTCAGAAAACAAATAAGAAAATTAAACTCGGAATTTGCGGAGAACATGGTGGTGAGCCAAGTTCCATCGAATTCTGTCATCGTGCTGGTTTACACTATGTAAGTTGTTCACCTTATCGAGTTCCAATTGCTCGTTTAGCAGCGGCACAAGCAACTATTGTAAACAAACGTAGTTGGAAGCGTAAAAACAAATAATTTTTACTGATTCTATATTAAAGCCATTCAATAATTTTTGGATGGCTTTTTTTATGTCCTAATATTATATTTAGTAATTTGCACCTTCTAAAATTAAGTTAATTAATTCAAAAATATTTATTATGGCCATTGATTTAAACAAGATCAAATCTGATCTAGCCGGATACGGCATTACTGATGTTAAAGAACTTATCTATAATCCATCTTATGAAAAACTTTTTCAAGATGAGATGAATCCTAATCTTGATGGTTACGAAAAGGGTCAGTTGAGTGAGCTTGGTGCTGTTAATGTGATGACAGGCAAATTCACCGGAAGATCTCCTAAAGATAAATACATCGTACTTGATGATAAAACAAGGAATACAGTTTGGTGGTCGGAACAAGCAAAATCATCTGACAATAAACCTGTTGATGAAGCTACATGGAAACATTGTTATGATCTAGGCGCAAAACAATTATCGGGTAAAAAGCTATATGTTGTAGATGGTTATGCAGGTGCCAATCCTGATTCAAGAATAAAAGTACGATTCATTATGGAAGTTGCCTGGCAGGCTCACTTTGTTAAAAATATGTTTATCCGACCAACGGAAGAAGAGCTTGAGAACTATAAACCAGATTTTGTAATGCTCAATGCAGCAAAAACAAATAACCCTGATTGGAAGTCGATGAAACGAACAGATGATGTTCCTTTCAATTCCGAAAACTTTGTTGTTTTTAATCTAACGGAAGGTAAAGCAGTTGTTGGTGGAAGCTGGTATGGTGGAGAAATGAAAAAAGGTATTTTCTCAATAATGAATTACTATTTACCATTAAAAGGAATGGCAGCAATGCACTGCTCGGCAAATGTTGGAAAAAAAGGTGACACGGCTATTTTCTTTGGATTATCGGGAACAGGTAAAACTACTCTGTCGACCGATCCAAAACGCGCATTAATTGGCGATGATGAGCATGGCTGGGATGATGATGGTATTTTTAACTTTGAAGGTGGTTGTTATGCAAAAACAATAAACCTGGACAAAGAAAGTGAGCCAGATATTTTCAATGCAATAAAAAGAGATGCTCTTCTTGAAAATGTATCGCTTGATAAAGATGGTATAATTGATTTTAAGGATGGATCAGTTACTCAAAATACAAGAGTATCTTATCCCATTTATCACATCGAAAATATTATTAAACCTGTGTCAAAGGCTGGTCCTGCGACAAAAGTTATATTCCTTACTGCAGATGCTTTTGGCGTAATGCCACCAGTAGCAAAGCTAACTCCTGAGCAAACAAAATATCACTTCTTATCAGGATTTACTGCAAAATTAGCTGGAACTGAAGTTGGTGTAACTACTCCTGTACCTACTTTCTCAGCATGTTTTGGAGCTGCATTCTTAACACTTCACCCTACTAAATACGGTCAGGAACTTGTGAAAAAGATGGAAGCAAATAATGCCGAAGCTTATCTTGTAAACACCGGATGGAACGGAACAGGAAAACGAATTTCTATAAAGGACACCAGGGGAATTATTGATGCAATTCTAGATGGATCCATTGAAAAATCAAAAACAAAAGTAATCCCTATTTTTAATCTTGAAGTGCCAACATCACTTCCAAAAGTAGATCCAAAGATTCTTGATCCTCGAGATACTTATGCTGACCCAAGTGAATGGGACAAAAAAGCCAAAGATTTAGCTCATTTGTTTATAAATAACTTTAAACAGTATACTGATAATGATGAGGGAAAAAGTTTAGTAGCTGCCGGACCTCAGATGTAATACAATTAAATTTCAGAATGAGCTTTATAAATCAAAGGCATGTACTCAGCGTAGTCTCTGACTACGCTGAGTGGTGTTCAAATCTTATGATTTGTAATATGTTGAATTTTTAATCTTTCTACTGACCTGATTAATAAGGGCAGCTTCCATACAACACCGCAATGAAATCATATTATACAACAGAAAGTGTAATCAATGGATATAATAACAGGAGTTATTGACACCAGATAGC
>ERZ890953.1576-NODE-1576-length-11144-cov-5.086662_pt1 | contig 11144 bp, 13 predicted proteins | sample MGYA00521264_ERZ890953 | MGnify/ENA primary metagenome ERZ890953 (study PRJEB32303, sample SAMEA104408629) | aquatic metagenome | biome: Brackish water; feature: Chemocline; material: water | place: Baltic Sea | collected 2014-10-26T21:54:00 | depth 200 m ... | reverse complement strand
TGGCCGAAAGCTTTTGATTGCCTATCTTTCCTTTGACAATCTGCTTTGCTTCCTGGCCGGATACAGGTTCGCCTTTTTCCAATATGGTGGGTGCATCCTGTTTTTTCCCTGGTTCATCTTGGAGCGAGGTTGTTTTTCCAGGCTGCCCTTGTACCTCTTCAACAGAAACAACCTCAACGCCTACCTCCTCTTTTGCTGTACCAGAGTGGTTCGCCGAATACAGGTAATATCCAAAACCACCCACCAAAACCGCGAGAACTGCCAGCAGCCATATGCGAGCGGACCCTTTATCGCTCATAGTGTTTCCCCCAATTTTATCAGTTTAAGAAATCCAGAACAGCAGATTTTCCTTTTAGATGCAGGGTTACATTGTGTATATTCTCGAATAATTTGAAAAATCAATGGGAGCCAATATACAGTAAACAAAACTGACAATCAATAATTAAACAGGAATTCTCTCTACTACCCTGAATTTCCGGCTAAAGTTGAAGGCTTTGATACAAGACCTTGGAGATCCATGCTCATTCTTCTAACCAATGATGACGGAATACACGCTCCCGGCCTGTTCGCCCTTTACCAGGCCCTGAAACCCGAACACGATCTGTGCGTGGTTGCACCGGAATCGGAGATGAGTGCGGTCGGACATGCCATCACTTTGTCTTCCCCCATTCGGGTCAAGAAAATTCGGAAAAAAGGAATGGATTTCGGGTATGCCGTACAGGGCACACCCGCGGATTGTGTAAAAATCGCCGTACAGGAATTGTTAGATGTTCGTCCCGACGTGGTCCTTTCCGGAATAAATTTAGGCGCCAATGTGGGGGTGAACATCCTATATTCAGGAACCGTATCCGCAGCAACCGAAGGCGCTTTTTTGGGGATACGATCAGCAGCCATCTCCCTCGACACCATCAAAGAACCGGATTTCGCCTTTGCTGCCGGTTTCAGCAGAGAAATTGTCCGGTTCATGATAAGGGCGGATCTGGAAGACGGAATAGCCCTGAATGTAAACATCCCAGCTCTCTCTGAAGACAAAATCCAGGGAGTATCCATCACAAGGCAGGGAACTTCCCGGTTTATAGAGCGATTTGAGCGCCGAATTGATCCAAGAGGAAACCGGTATTACTGGCTGACGGGAGAAAAATTCCTTGAAAACGGGAACAGTGAAAACGACTCGGTCGCATTGAAAAATAACAGGATCACCATTACACCGATCCATTACGATCTTACTGCTGAAAGAGAACTTCAAAGATTGAAAGGCCTTGCGCTGCCATCTTTGAAAAACCACTGATGCGGCATATAAGGAAAGAATACAGGAGTCAGAAGACAGAATTCAGAATGTAGACCTCGTTATTTCGCCTTGACGAGTCATTCTTTGTTAGAGTATCCATACAAAACTTGTACGTTTCCAAGAATAATCATGTTCTGTTCTATTTATCCAGTCAATCCTGTTGATCCTGTCGAGCGAATGAAACTATCTGTCATCATCCCATGCTACAATGAAAAAGCGACCCTCGCAGAGTTGATAACGCGTGTCAGGAAATCGCCGGTCCGCGATATGGAAATCATTCTCGTTGATGACTGCTCCACGGACGGAACAACGGAACTGATAAAAAAACCACATCGAAAAAGACATGGACAGGGTAATATACCATGAAAGCAATATGGGAAAAGGCGCCGCAATCAGGTCAGGACTGAAATACCTTACCGGGGATGTGGCCATCATACAGGATGCGGACCTGGAATATGATCCCATGGAATACCCCAAGCTGCTCACCCCCATCCTGGACGGGAAAGCGGATGTGGTTTACGGATCACGTTTTCTTGGAGACGGTCCCCACAGGGTCCATCTTTTCTGGCATTACGTGGGCAATAGGTTATTAACCCTGCTGTCAAATATGTTCACCAATCTGAACCTGTCCGATATGGAAACGTGTTACAAAATGATGAAAGCCGAAATAGTTAGGCAGATCGTCATCGAGCAGGACCGGTTTGGAATGGAGCCCGAAATAACGGCCAAGATAGCAAGATTGAAATGTCGTATTTTTGAGGTTGGCGTGTCCTACTACGGGCGGACATACGAGGAGGGAAAAAAGATCAATTGGAAGGACGGCTTCAAGGCCATATACTGTATTCTGAGATACGGCATTTTCAGATAAGATAGGCCCTGTTTCCCTTCTTTCCCACACCTATCAAGCATCGCCAAAAGATCGGATCTTTGTCGTTGATATCGTTTCCTTGTTGTTTTATATTGTGGCCTATTAGGCGGGTTTTCCCGTTTTTTTTATCCGGTGGTGGAATCAAAACAGACAGGAATTTTAGAAATCGAAAAGGAGCAGAACAGATGCGGTATCTCATTATGATGGTCATGCTGGTTTTTACTTTACCGTCTTTTTCAGAGGCGGGATCAAAAAATCCCCAGGTGGAGTTGGAAACGAATAAGGGAACAATCGTTCTTGAGGTGTATCCTGAGAAGGCACCCAAGACAGTGGATAATTTCCTTCGCTATGTTCGGTGGGGGCAATATGACGGCACCATTTTTCACAGAGTGATGCCCAATTTCATGATCCAGGGTGGAGGGCTTACCCCTCAAATGAAGCAGAAGTTGACAGAGATGGCGGTGGAAAACGAAGCGGACAACGGGCTCAAAAATGACCGTGGTACGATTGCCATGGCCCGAACCCAGGATCCCCACAGCGCAACAGCCCAATTTTTCATCAACGTGAAGAACAATGCTTTTCTGAATCATAAAAGCAAGACTCCCGAGGGGTGGGGCTATACGGTCTTTGGCAAAGTAATAGAAGGAATGGATGTGGTGGATGCAATTTCGAAGGTCAAGACGGGTTCAAAGGCAGGAATGGCCGATGTCCCCATAGAGGATGTGGTGATCATCAAGGCAATCATAAAAGAGTAGGGCAGGGGCCGGGCGGACACAGGAATCTCGCTGTCGGTCACCGTTATGAAAACAGTGATCGGCAGAGGGCTCTCTTCAGAAAACCCTATGAAGGGCATTCATAATGATGCCCAGTTGAAGGTCAATATATTTGTCCAGAGTGAGGCGGTGTTTGAAATGCCAGTGTTTCAGTATCCACATGTGGGCCAGCATCATGATATTGTAGGCCATTAGATCCACATCCAGACTCTCATAGGCCCCCTGCGCAATCCCCTCGCTGATAATCTCTTTGAAAACGTCTGCAACATCCACTTCCAGCTGCATGATTCGGGTCTTTGCAGCTCTGTCCATGGAACTCGACTTCTGATAGATCAGGAGCAGCTTGTCCCGGTGCTTTTCTATGATCCTCATGTACAGAATGATCGCGATATGCAGCTTCTCTTCCGGGTCGTGAAGGTCCTGTATTTCCTTGAGAAGACTGTTCTGAAAAGTACTCAGAACATCTTCCATGATCATCCGCATGATCTCAGATTTGTTTTTTACATAATGATAGGTGATGGGAAGATCAACGCCGGCCATTTCAGAAATTTCCTGAATGGAGGTAGCTGCAAAGCCTTTTTTTGCGTAAAGCTCACTTGCGGCATCGATGATTTTGCTTCTCACCTTATCTGATGCAGTGATCTGATCAAGTATGGTCAGTTTCCTCTTGACCTGCTCCATTTCAATTCCTCAATGATGAGACTCAACAAAGGGTAGCGCAGGGACCCTATTCTATCTAACGTATTTAAAAGATAAAGCCAACCTGGCCCTGTAAGATGCGACTTTTCCGTTTTCAATGGTTACGTCCAGTTTGGTCACCTCAGCGATTCGTAAATCTTTCAGGCTTTCGCTTGCGGTTGCAACAGCGGTGGCCGTTGCTTCTTCCCATGATTTATCGCTTGTTCCCACCAGTTCAATAATTTTGTAAGTGCTTCCAGCCATCTTCAATCTCCTTTCGTGCGTCTAAGGTTCTCTATAGATGTCCAGTAAATGGGTAAACCGTTCCACCTCCTTTCCACGGATATTTTTTCGCAGAACAATTCAAAAACAGTTTATCAAAATATTTATTTTTCTGCAATATTCATTTTTAAAAATTTATTGGGGACCAGGGTGATTCTCTTGAAGCCGCCTAATGGACTTTCATCCACAAGGAGAGGGCACTCATAGATCTGCTCGAGCTTTTTGAATGTGAGGACCTCTTCCGGAGCTCCGATTTCTGCTACTTTCCCTGCTTTGAGAAGGAGCAAGCAAGTGGCGTACATGGCTGCAAGGTTGATATCGTGGGAAACCATGACGATGGTAAGCCCTTTTTCCTTTCGCAATTTTTCCATCAGATCCATGATCCTTATCTGATGGGTGAGATCAAGGGATGCGGTGGGTTCATCAAGGAGCATGATATCAGGTTCCTGACAGATTGCTCTGGCAATAAATACCCTCTGTCGTTCTCCGCCGCTCAACTGGTCCATCTTTCGGTCCGCCAGACTCAGAACGCCGGTAAACTCCATTGCTTTCCTGGCCAGTTCAAGATCCGTGTCACGTTCCAACGCCAGAATGCCCAGGTGAGGAGAACGACCCATCAGAACAAGTTCCATTACTGTGAAGGGAAAGTCCACAGGGGCTATCTGGGGCACAAGCGCGAGGGTTCTTGCCAGGGATCGCCTGGAATAACTTTCTATGGGGTTTCCCATAATCTGTAAGGAGCCCTTTTTGACTTTCAGGAGGTTTGCAATGATTTTCAGAAGCGTTGTCTTTCCCGAACCATTCGGGCCGATGATGATGAAGAAGTCTTTCTTGCCCACAGAAAAGGAAAGATCTTTCAGGATGATTCGGTCTCCATAAAAAAAATCTACATTTCCGGCAACCACGGCGCTGTTCATCGTCCGGACCTCTTCAACAGAATGATGAAAAGGGGCGCTCCTATCATGGCTGTAATGACGCCCGCAGGCATTTCACCCTGGTCCGGAAGCGTTCTCGCCAGAAGGTCGCAGAAAACCATGTAGGTTCCTCCTCCCAATATGCATGCAGGCGCCAGGACGCGGTGGTCCGGCCCGAAAATAAGTCTGAGAAGGTGGGGCATAACCAATCCCACGAAGCCGATCGGACCGCAATAGGAAACGGTGGCGCTGACCATCAGAGAGGTTATCAGCAGGAGTATGGGGACTACGATTCTGATATTTACCCCCATGGATTGGGCCATTTCCTTTCCAATGAGGAGAAGGTTCATCTGATTGGAGAAACAGAAAAGAAGCAAAAAGCAGGGAGCAAGTATAGCGGCAAGCATTCCAACCTGGCCAAGATTGATCATGGACAGATCACCCATGAGCCAGAAGATAATGTTGTGCAGTCGAGAGTCCTGGGTGATCGAAATTAGGAACATGATGAGAGCGGCGCAAAAGGAGTTCACCATCACTCCCGACAGGAGAAGGGAGTTGCTTTTGAGAATGGATTTTCCGGAAGACATGAGAAAAAGCAGGAGGAGCGTGACAATGCTTCCCGCAAAGGCTGTAAGGCTTACGCCGGGAAATCGGGAAAGTCCCGCAAGAATTCCCAGAATGGCGCCAATTCCTGATCCGCTTGAAATTCCAAGAATGTAGGGTTCGGCCAGTGGATTTCTTAGAAGGGCCTGGAAGACCAACCCCCCCAGGGAAAGGGCTGCACCCACAAGTGCAGCTAAGAGGACACGGGGAAAACGGATCTGCCATATGATGGTGTGCAGCATGGAGTCGTTTTCCCGCGAAGCGGTAAGGGAAAGTATGGCCTTTTTTATTCCAATCCCCGTCGACCCTAACAAAATCCCCATGAGCATGGACGTCATAAGAAGGACGGACAGGAGAATTGACGTCCACAGGATTCTCTTTAAGAGCGCGGATCTTTCCATGCCTACTCCTTTGTTCGGAAAAGATCAGGATGGATCAGGGTGGCTAAAAGTTCAAGGGCGTCTACGAGACGTGGCGTGGGTCTGTCAAAAAGATTAGAATCAACCACATAGATACGATTATTCCTTACGGCGGGGATGTCGGTCCATCTGGTCCATTCATTTTTTACCTGGGCGAACTGTTTGCCTCTGGCCATGGAGGAGATGATGAAAACGTCGGGAGCCAGTATCAGGATCTGTTCGTGGCTGTAACGTGGGTAGGGCACTGGGCCCTCCGATACATTTTTTCCACCTGCCAGAGAGATCAGTTCATGGATGTGGGTTGGAGTTCCTGCCGATACCAGCGGGGAAATTCCGATCTGGAAAAAGACACGTGGTTTACCTGAGGCCTTTGAGACCGTTGATTTTACATGATTCACCCTGGATTGCATCTCCTCTACGATGGTTTTCGCGCGGTCTTCGGCATTGAGGAGCCTGCCGATGCCGACCATGGTTTTCATGATGGATTCCAGGTTTTTGGGGTTTACCACATAGATCGGTATATCCAAATTCTCCAGTCTTTCTATTATTTTGATCGGGTTCCCGTCCTTGGTGGCGATGCAAAGATCCGGTTTCAATGCCACGATTTTTTCAAGGTCAAGGTGCACATAGGAACCTACGCTGGGGAGTCTGACTGCCTCGGGGGGGAAATCGCTGAACTGGGTGACTCCTTTCAGCCGGCTTTCTTGATTCAGGGCGAAAATGATTTCCGTGATGCTGGGAGCAAGAGAGACGATTCGCCTGGGGTCATCGGGCACAGTGACCTTTCGACCAAATTCATCCACCCATTGGGCAGACCATACCGGAGTCAGTGAAATGGCGAAAAAACAGACGAAGGCGCAAAAAGAAAAAATGGGTTTGGAATGAGGATTTCTGAAGCTCAACCGCGTGATAAAGATAAACAAACAGCGGGCAATGCTTGATAAGTGAAGAATAGTCATTAATATGGGGTTCCTGTGAGTGGTATGAACGAGTGCCCATCCAATATTTTATTACGGGCACTGCGGGTTTTCATTCCATGAAATGGTAATCTTTCAGGCGAATTTTATCAATCAGTTTTCTTCTTTTTGTCTGTTCAGCCGTTTCTGGAAGAAATTTTGGAAAACCTCTTTCGGGAACTTGGTAAAATCATTTTTTTTGTTGCAATTCATTCTGTTATTGTGTACCTTTGTAAAAATTTTGTCTCAACTAAATTAACTCTGGGTACGACTGAAGAAGCTTGAGGCGGAAATTGATGCAAATAGTCGTCGTACATAGTTTTTGCTGAATTGCACCGACAAAATTAGTTCATTTCCCACGAGGCATCTCGGCAAGTTGTTGGCCACTTCGGATGCCTTGTTTTCTTTGTTCGAGGGTTTAGTGAAGAATAATTATGGAAAGCATAGCTGTTCATTTAAAAAATAAGCCGTCTGAATCGATCCGTATGGAATCTCTGCCTGCTTCCGAAGCACTCAAGCAGCTTCAGGTTGGGGGTCTTGACAGGATCGTGGCTGTGAAAATAGACGGGCTACTTTGTGATCTGACCTGTCCGATAACATCGAATGCGGAACTGGAGCCTGTATATGTGACCAGTGATGAGGGCATCCACATACTCCGCCATAGTACGTCTCATGTGATGGCAATGGCTGTGCAGGAGCTTTTTCCGGGAGTCAAGGTCACCATAGGACCGGCCATCTCCGAAGGTTTCTATTACGATTTTGATTATGAAAGGCCCTTTAGAGAGGAAGATCTGAAGGCCATTGAAGAGAAGATGGACGAGATTATTGGTAAAGATCTTCCTTTCGTCCGAAAAGAGATGTCAAGCCGGAGTGCCATTGATTTTTTCACCGATCTGGAAGAAGAGTACAAGGTTGAACTGATTAATGACCTGGGGGATGCACAGGTTTCGCTTTACACACAGGGAAATTTCACGGATCTGTGCAGAGGGCCTCACATCCCTTCCACAGGAATGATCAAGGCTTTTCATCTGACCAAAGTGGCCGGCGCCTACTGGCGGGGGGATGAGAAACGGTCCATGTTGAGCCGTATCTACGGTACGGCCTTTCCTGATAGAAAGAGCCTGAAGAAATATCTTACCCGACTCGAGGAGGCCAAAAAACGGAATCATGTGAAACTGGGCGGGCAACTGGGTCTTTTCAGTACCCATGAAGAAATTGGCGCCGGAATGATCGTATGGCATCCGAGGGGCGCAATGCTCAGGTACATCCTTGAGGATTTTGAGACAAAGGAACATCTCCGGAGAGGATATGACCTTGTAAGGGGACCTCAAATTCTCAAGACCGAATTATGGAAAAGGTCCGGACATTTCGATAACTATAGAGAAAACATGTATTTCACGGAAATTGATGAGATGTCCTATGGGATTAAACCCATGAACTGTCTGTCTCATATGCTCATCTATGGTTCCAGCCTCAGAAGTTACAGAGAACTTCCGAAAAGATATTTCGAGTTGGGGACCGTCCATCGTCATGAACGGTCGGGTGTTTTGCACGGCCTTTTCCGGGTAAGGGAGTTTACGCAGGATGACGCCCATATCCTCTGCACTCCGGAACAGTTGGATGGCGAGATCAAGGGAGTCCTGAATTTCGTGAAGGAAGTAATGGCTGTTTTCGGGTTCGAGTACAGCCTCGAAATAAGTACACGTCCCGCCAAATCGATTGGCACGGACGAGGACTGGGAACTGGCAACCAACGCCCTCATAAAGGCGATGCAGGACAATCAGCTGGAATACGAGATTAATGAAGGAGACGGGGCATTTTACGGGCCAAAAATTGATGTGAAGTTGAAAGATGCCCTGGAGAGAGAATGGCAATGTGCCACGATCCAGTGCGATTTCACCCTTCCCGAGAAATTTGATCTGACCTATGTCGGAACGGATGGAGAAAAGCATCGGCCTGTAATGATCCACCGAGTCATTTTAGGGGCTATCGAGAGGTTCATCGGAGTTTTGATCGAGCATTATGCCGGGGCGTTTCCCACATGGCTGTCACCCGTCCAGGCCACCGTGCTGACGGTTACCGACAGGAACATCCCCCATGGAGAAAAGGTACTGAAGAGCCTGATGGATGCCCACATCCGGGTAGAGGCCGATTTCAGAAATGAAAAATTAGGGCTCAAAGTGAGGGAGGCCCAGCTTAAAAAAACGCCGTACATGCTGATTATTGGCGATAAGGAAAGCGAAGGCGGTATGGTGACCCCCAGGAAGAGGACGGGTCTGAATCTTCCTCTCATGGATGAGAAAGGATTTATAGACCTTATTAATGAAGAATGTGAACAAAGGAGGTAATAACCATAGGAAAGAAAGCAGATGAAGTGAGGGTGAATGAACAGATTCGCGCAAGGGTTGTACGGTTGATTTCGGCTGCAGGGGATCAATTAGGCATTATCTCCGTTCGAGAGGCACTGGATCTGGCTGAAAAAGATGGATTGGACCTCGTTGAGGTGGCGCCCAATTCTGATCCACCGGTTTGCCGGGTCATGGACTATGGCAAGTTCAGGTATGAGACGAGCAAGAAGGTGCAGGAGACCCGAAAAAAAAGCCGTGGCGGCCAGATGAAGGAGATCAAGCTCCGACCCTATACAGAGGAACATGATTTGGGTTTCAAAATGAAGAACCTGAAAAAGTTTCTGGAAAAAAAGCACAGGGTTAAAGTTACGGTCTTTTTCCGAGGACGCGAAATGGCCTTCATAAGCGCCGGGGAACAGCTTTTGAACAGGCTGGCCGCGGAACTTGGCGAAGAAGCAACAGTAGAGCAGCCGCCTACAAGGGAGGCCCGGAATAGAATGACTATGGTTGTTATCCCGAAATAGACCGTAACGGTCCATCGTTTCATTGTTGTTAGGATTTTTCGGGATCTAAACTGTGTTTCTTGAAACGGATCCACGGAAGTGGACCTTTTTTTGATTTTTATTGATTACCATTGATGTGAATGGAGGGGTGTTATGCCGAAAATAAAAACGAATCGGGCTGCGGCAAAACGATTCAAAATCACGGGGTCAGGAAAAATTGCCAGAAACAAGGCCTATTCGAGCCATATTCTGACCAAGAAGAGCACGAAGCGAAAGCGAAATCTCAGAAAGTCGGGCCTTGTCGATTCCGCAAATTTCAGGCAGGTGAGCAGGCTGATCCCATACGCCTGATGCGCCATCGGGGCGCGGACCGGGAGGTAAACAGGTGGGGCAGTTGCTGCCCCGGAAAAGTTTTCGGGTCATCTGTGAAGAACGGGGTTTTTTTCGCGTGACCCAGGCTATTATATGAATTACGAGGGACAAAAATGCCAAGGGTAAAAAGAGGCTTTAAGGCCAGAAGAAGAAGGAATAAGGTGTTAAAGGCGGCAAAAGGATACCGTGGATCGCTGAGTACACAGTTTACGGCCGCCCAAACTGCTGTGACAAGGGCCGGCGTATATGCCTATCGAGACAGAAAAGTTCGCAAGAGGGAATTCAGGTCTCTGTGGATTGTCAGGATCAATGCTGCGGCAAGGGAGAACGGGTTGTCTTACAGTCGGCTGATCGGAGGACTCCAGAAAGCCGGTATTGAATTGGATCGTAAGGTCCTTGCCGACATGGCGATCCACGATCCTGCCGGATTTACACGTCTGGCAGGGATGGTGGCGTGAAAATCCTGAACAGAGAGCCGGTCATTCAGATCTGTCAAGAGATTCAGGCAATCTGTACTTTCCAGAAAAGAGAATCTGATGAAAGACAAACTCCTGGAATTAGAAAAACTTGCCATAAGTGAGATCGATTCCACTAAGAATCCTCAGAAACTTGAGGAATTCAGGGTGGAATATTTAGGTAAGAAAGGTCAGTTAACCTCTTTGATGAAACAGTTGGGCCGTTTAACAGCGGAGGAACGCCCCGAAGCAGGAAAACTTGCAAACCTGATAAAGAACAATCTGACGGAACGGTATGAGGCTGCTGAAAAAGCCCTTCTCAGCGGTAAGATGACCGGAAAGCGCGTTTTGGATGTGACGTTGCCCGGGAGAAAGCCTGCAAGGGGGCATCTACACCCTATTACCCTTGTTATCAAAGAGGTGTGCAGGATTTTTTCCACGATGGGATTCAGGATTGTAAAAGGCCCCAACGTGGAACTGGATTATTACAATTTTGAGGCGCTCAACCTTCCGAAAGATCACCCCGCGAGAGATATGCAGGATACTTTCTACATATCCGACAATATTGTTCTGCGAACACATACTTCTCCTGTCCAGATCAGGACGATGGAGAAAGAAGAGCCGCCGGTCCGGATGATTTGCGCGGGTCGAACGTTTCGGGCCGATACCGCCGATGCCTCCCATA
>ERZ890953.1573-NODE-1573-length-11155-cov-3.786667_pt1 | contig 11155 bp, 13 predicted proteins | sample MGYA00521264_ERZ890953 | MGnify/ENA primary metagenome ERZ890953 (study PRJEB32303, sample SAMEA104408629) | aquatic metagenome | biome: Brackish water; feature: Chemocline; material: water | place: Baltic Sea | collected 2014-10-26T21:54:00 | depth 200 m ... | reverse complement strand
TGAGTCAGAGAGATCCGCGAGAGAAGCGTTGAAACTTGCAGAGGCAATCGCTCCCTGCATTTTGTGGATCGACGAAATCGAGAAGGGTTTATCTGGGATGGGGTCGAATGACAGCGGCACCACGAGTCGAGTTATTTCTACCTTCCTGACATGGATGCAAGAGAAGACTGCGCCCGTGTTCATCGTATGTACTGCTAACGACAAGGATAAGATTCCGCCAGAATTTCAAAGAAGATTCGACGAAACTTTTTTCGTTGATCTGCCGAACACTACAGAAAGAGCACAGATATTTAGAGTTCTACTGTCTCGGTACAACAGGGATCCTAACAAGTTCCACATTGATCAGCTTGCTTCTAGCACAGACCAATTCAGCGGATACGAGATTGAGAAGGTCATCAAAGAGGCACTTTATATTGGTCTTGCACAGTTTAGTAGAGCTATAACGACAGATGATTTGCTTGGTGTGGCTTCTGCCCTTATCCCAATTGCGAGGCAAAGAGGTGACGAGTTCGAGGATCTTAGACAGTGGGCTTCTGTCTACGCTAAGAAGGCTAACGCGAAAGAAGTGAAGAGTACGGACAAGAGGACTAGCGGAATAGATTTGGATATATAGAATGAAAGACATATCAGCAATAAGAACTCGTTTTGAAAAAATGCTCTCTAAGAAGCATTACAACAAGAACAGCATAGATGAACTCCCTGTTGACGTTAGACAGAATGTCCGCATGGCGGCTGAGGTTAAGGCTTATCAGTCTGCTGTGATACCAGACCCGTATGCATCGATGTCGATTGACGACTTCTCTGGCAAAAGCGAAGGAGCAACTCTTCTTGATACTGCCGTCGCCATAAATGCCAGGAAGCAGATAATAGATTATTGTTGGAGAGGCACGAAACCAGAGATTTTTGAGCTTATGGACCTTTCGCAACGCCAAGATGCTTCGTCTATGACGTATCGAAGAGACAAAGGGCATAACGTCATCATCTTCGCTGATTCTCCTGAGCATGGACTGAAGAAGCAGACAGGTAAGACTTTGTGTGCGTCTTTGATCATGCAAGAGGCAATCACTCAAAGATTCTCGTCAGGTAGAATATGTGACACTTACGAGTGGATAGATTTCTCTGTGTTATTCAAGGAGCTTCAAGAGACTGGGGCTCCATCAATCGCCAGAATACAGACTTGTGATTGGCTCGTTATCGACGACATGGACCTCCCTTCTAGTGACAGCGACAAGATGAAGAGCTACATCTCTGGCTTTTTCGATCCGTTTTTGATAGAGAGGACTCAGCAAGACAAACTCCCAACAATCTTTGTTATGAGATTCCATCCTAGCAAGTTTTTGGGCGCAGAACCAACTCGGTACGGGAGGGTCATGCAGAAGATAGCATCAGATAAGAACACAACAATTATTAGTTTACAGTAGGCTCAAAGAGGCAAGGAAAGTAAATGAATAACGAACAAAAAATGGACACTGAGAGACGCTTTATAGCTCTCTTGCTCAAGCATAAAGACATTGTATCAAAGTGGGTAGAGAGCGATTTGCCTCTTGAATGCTTTGAAGAGATACACATCCCTATACTGCACGCAATCCGTCATGCTTTTAACAATGACGTAATACTTACGAAGGCAACCTACTTAGAGTTCCTCAGGACCACTGGGCATAAAGCTCTTGAGATAGGGAACCAAGAAGGGTACTACCTGAAGGTAGACATCCTTGGCTCTCAAGTCACTAGAGATGATTATCCTAATCTCCGCCAAAAGATTTTCAACGTATACCTTGGGGACAACACAAGAAGTTACATTGAAGACTACGCTAAGTCCCTTGAGACCAGAGATCCTCTAACTGCTGTCCGAAACCTTTCGGATAATCTGTCTGGACTTGTCGAAGAGTCCGTCAAAGAAGTTAAGTCCGAGTATGAGAACATCGTAGATTTTGCGCCTGCCTATGTTGACGAGATCATGAGGAAATCTGAGCTTGGCGAAGAGGCAGACGAACGCATACTGACACACATCAAAGAGATCGATGAAACGATGGCGGTGGGTTTAGCCCCAGGCACGCTTACGCTCATCTGCGGCGATGTCGGTTCCTACAAGACGACGATGATGTTGAATATCGGGCTGAACGTCTGGCACCTGGAGGACGAGAATGTTTTGTTTGTCCCTCTTGAGATGCCGAAAGACTTGGTCATGAACAAGATCGTTGCAAGAGAGCTTAGTATCAACTCCAGGTCTCTCATGTCGCCAAGGACACTTACTGAAGAGCAAAAGAAGCAGCTTCTCGGCTTCAAAGAAGACTGGGGCAAAGACGTTGAGTCTTCGTTCTTCGTGATGGAGACGTTAGACAGAATCGGCGTCAATGCTATTAAGAGGGAGATACAGAGACACGTTGACATCTTCCAGCCGAAGGTTGTTGTAATCGACTATGTCGGTATTATGACGCCAGATGGACCTAGAGCCAATGACCGCCCTGACTTACAGATCGGTGAGATGCTGAAAGACTTGAGAGCGATGGGTAGACCTCGTGCTATAACGAAAGAGGGTTTTGCAATTGTCTCAGGCGCTCAGATAGGCAGAGAGGCGTTGAAACGGATCAGAAGGGTTGGCGTCAACAAGACGGCGTTCTATTCTGAGGACATTCGAGGCAGTCACGAATACAGTGCTGATGCTGACGTAATCTATGCTCAGATACCAGATGATCAAAATCCTAATCAGTTGAACCTCTACTGTATTAAGTCTAGATACGGAGCAAAGACTTTCACGGATGGGTCCAATAGAGCAGTTCTAGATGTCGTCAGGGAGACTGGTTGGATTCGAAGCAGAGAAGCTAACTTCTCTAGAGCGGACAAGGCTGACATCGCTCAGTTGGTAGGAACGAAGTTTGACGATTTCGATGACATTACCGATGAGCCAGAAGTGGAAACTCCTGTTGGTGATGCGACATCGATAGACGATCTGCTAGATGACGTTGAGGTCAAAGCGGATTCTGAGTTGGATGATATGGATCTAGATATTGACTTGGGCATATAATGGCTAAGATAACAAAGTACATGATTGAGAAGATAAGGAAAGACAATAGCATTGTTGACTTCCTGTCGGAGAAGGGGCACAACCCTGAAAAGGATTATGGGGATAAGGCGTGCTACATTTGCCCATTCCCTTCTCACGAAGATACGAAGCCATCGTTCTTCGTCTATCGAACGGGTCCGCACGAAAACTTCTACTGCTGGGGATGTAAGAAAAGCGGAGACATCATAGAAGCCTACAAAGAAGTAAATGGGCTTAAAAGTAGATGGGAAGCGATCAAAAGACTCGGTGGTGACATGGAAATCTCGTATGATGAAGAGTTGAGATACGCCATAGATGGTCTGGATGAAGACTATGAAGCGACAGCGATGTCTGCTAGAGCGATGCCGGGGAAGATAGCTTTGAATATCTCTATGATAGGGAACCAACACATGAGCCAGTTTCCTGGAGATCAAGATGAGTTTGACTTCCTTGAGAGATTGTACTCTATGGTGGACCAGTGCATTCGGCAGAATGACATGAGTGAGTTGCTAAAGATATACGCATACATAACAGAAAGAAGAATCCCCATTGACGGTGTAGATATGACTCCATTTGCATATAGAGCCAAACTCGCCGCTGATAGGGTTCGAGCAAAGCAGGTTCAGGATCTGGAGAGTGAGATATGAGATATTCAAAAAAGAAGATAAGGAAGAGGATCCTAGACTCTACCAAGAAAAACGGAGATGGGTTCGAGGGGCTATTCGGCAAATACAGACCTTTCGAATATGAGTATACCGAAGGGAAAGTCACCATTCAAGGGGAGAGAATGAAGGCTTACTATCCTGTTGATCATACTGCCGTCAAGGGAGTCGTCTTGTTCTCTAAGGACAGGAACGCTCATGACTCGTGGGCGAACAGGAGAGACATGGTCCGTGCAGTATATATCCTTTGGAATGATGAAGAAGATTGGCAGATGTGGAGCCGCGCTCAGCATCATTTCACTGAGGGAATGCTCAGATTGTTCTTTCTGCTAGAGGACGATGACTACAAGGAAGCGGTTATGAAGGAGTTCAAAATACTGAAGCTCAAAGACCGCATGAAGAACGACAAGCTTGAGCTTGAAGAGCTTACCGGAGAAAAAGCGAATGCCTAAAGACGATACGGTGATCAATAGCATTATACATGCAGATGTTTTGGATGGGCTCAAGAAAGTGCCTGACGAGAGTGTGTCATTAGTTTGTTGTTCTCCACCTTACAATTTGTCTATTGACTACGGTTCTTATGAGGACGACATGCCTTGGAAAGACTATATTGATTGGCTGACTAATGTCTGGAAAGAATGTAAGCGGACTTTGAGAACGGGCGGTCGTCTAGCTATCAACATGGCTACGATTACAAATCGTCAAGATCCAGAGAACGAATACATCCGAGTCATTGGGCATTATCTCTGTCAGCAGATGAAGAGCATTGGGATGCTCCCTATGTCTGAGATCGTTTGGTATAAGCAAGATGCCGCTGGCAAGAAAACAGCTTGGGGCTCTTGGTGTTCATGTTCGTCACCCATCATGAGAAGTACGCATGAATACATTTATGTCTTCGCAAAGGATCAGTATCGGCTGGATGGTGACAGTGAGCTTTCTGACATGACGCCGGAAGAGTTCAATGATTGGACTTTCTCTACTTGGTTCATCCGTCCAGAGACGAGGAAGCTAGGTGGGCACCCTGTCCCGTTCCCAGAAGAATTGGTGACAAGGCTTGTCAAACTCTTCTCGTATAGAGATGATGTTGTCATGGATCCGTTCTGCGGGAGTGGCACAACTCCTTATGTGTCTACACGTTTGGGCAGAAAATATATAGGAATCGACTGTGATGCTGCGTATGTTGAGTATACAAGAGACAGGGTAGAGAACACAGACGATATGTTTTCTGACCCTTCGTATGTCCCAAGGTCTGAGAGACTGAGGAAGCTCAAAGAAGAAAAGGGAGAAGAACAAGTCACGACAGACATGTTCGAGTAGTTATGGAATCTGAGTTTGAAATTAGTTGTTCTGATATCACGCTGATAGAAGCTGAGTGGGAGTTCGACTCAGCAAAAACTATCATGGATGAGGACACATTTGTTGATGAGTGGACATTAGCTTCTGATGTAACTGTTTTGCACCCTCAGGGCGTGGCTGGGTTCAACCTAGATTTGAATTCAGACAAATCTGTGATCATAACTTTCTATCAGCCCAGCATGGGCGATGTTTTGTACAATCCAGATGTTCCTTTTTTGTCGGCGTGGCTTCAAGAGCATGGATGGGACATGCCGGAACCTCATCCTGATTTGGTCAGAGTTCATGATCATTTCTGGCGACATTTTTGGGAAACGTCTATAATTCAATCAGGATATCTCGATAACAAATATGGCGGAAGAGAAGAACAATACGAAGATTGATGTTGTATGCCCGAGCTGCGGGTATACATACCGTCATGATACGAATATATTTGGTAAGGTTTGCACTCACTGCCAAACAACGATGGACTCAGACGCAGGCGTGTTTGAGTTTGAGTGCCAAAGAAAGTCTAAAGAACAGAAAGAACTGTTACAGCAAAAAGCTAGAGAACAGATCAGAAGAAAGTTGTTCTCCATTGGAGGCAAGGAGTAGATATGGCTATCAAAGATGCTAAGAAAAAGGTAACGATGAGTTTCGAGTGGGTAGGCTCCTCGGACGAAGATGCAGAATTCGCTGGACAGCCATGGTCTGTCAAGTTCGACAAGACCAAAGAGCTTGGTGATACGATAACACTTGGTTTCGGTAAGAATGAAAGTCTGATCCCAGCCCAGTTGATAGGTGACGTTGCTGAGTTCTTGAGAGAGGAAGGCATTCTCCCTCCTCTGCCTCAGGCTGCTCCTATCTTCCAGCATTTCCAACAAGGGTCTAGCCCCGTCGTACTTCCTACACCAGAAGTCTATGTCCCTGGTGCATCTATTCCTGGGATTCAGCCTAACATCCAAATCCAAAGCGATGTACAACAGGAATTACAGCCCGTGAGTGGGCTACCGACGCCCGTCATCGCCGGACTTGCGGAAGATGTAGTGTCTAACGAAGCAGGGCTCGACGAGCAGGTTGCAGTCGTTGCCCCGCAGGGTCCGATAGATATTCCAAATGGTCCAGGTATTGAGAACTTCTCTGGCATTGGAGCTGTTGCTCCAGTGGCTCCTGCGCCAATCCCGGCTCCTGAAGTAGTCTACAATACGGCTCTTGACACTGTTGAGACTGTTGCACCCGTAGAAGACAAACCTGTCATAGTGACAGCATCTGCTGAGGTTCCAGAGCCTCAAGATATTCCAGAGCCAGAAGGCTTTGTGGACCCAGTGCCTGAGTTTGATCCTGACCAATGGCTTGCTCCTCCTGGAGGCTCTAAGCTTGCGGCGAAAACTCATAAGACTGGCATAGCCAAGGACGCTCATGACAAGATACTGCAAAGCCGCCAGAAAGCTGTTGAATCCGCCCCTGAAGCTCAGCCGGTCATAAAGAAGAAAGTCCATCCTGGGGAGGTTGAGAGATAATGGAGTATGAATGCACATCCATCCCTCTCGTAAAGGTTCTGATAGGTCCAAATGGCTCTGTAGAGCCATTATGTAACGAATGCAAAACTATAGACTGCTCGAACCCCGTCGCGTGTCAAAGCGTTTCTCTTATGGGCATAGTTAGGAAGTGGAGGCTGCTCGGGAAAGGATCTGGAGGGGCTTCTGTCGTTGTTGAGTGCAAGGGCTTTAGCAAATGAGGATCCCTAACAGTTCGATAGATAAGGCCCGAGCACATAATAGACGTTTGGCAAAACAGTCGTTGGCTCTCTCTAAAGACCATGTTGAACGCATAAAGTCACATCCATCCACGAAAGAGATCAGGTATCCAGAGTTCAAGGAGTCTTTTGACTATGTGGACGCCATCTTCCCTAACGCCAAAGTAAAAGAAGCTCTTATCTATCAAGTGAGCAAAGATTTTCTTGGTGAACTAGGCTACAAGAACGTCGGAGGCTTTTTCAACAAAGCATCTAAGATTGTGGCTGTCCCAGACTCTCTTTACATACAGAAGCCAGAGAAATACAGTATTTGGCGGACGATAAGCGCTGAGATCACTTTCGACGAAGTCATTGTTCACGAACTTATCCATTATGCGTCTGACAAAACTGTTCTAAGCAATAGTGACGATTTCGAAGAGGAAGTTGCTTACGGGAACTCTTTGGCATACCTTCGGTCTAAGGGGTATTCTGATGAATTCATAATCGAAAAGAACTTCCTTCCCTATCTCATCTCTTCAATTGATCTTATTGATGTGACTCGTCGAGTGCTCGTTGAGAACGGCTACAATCTCCATGAGTTCGAACGACAGACTGATCGTCGTCGTAGGGCTGCAATAAAGAAGGTGCAAAAGCACATCTTCAATAAGACCAAATCCGAAGCGATACATAAGGGTCAGGAGTTGATCAGGATTTATTCTGAGACTCCAGACTCCAAACCTGTAGATCAAAAAATTAGCAGAGTTGATTTGATCGATTTCTAAGTGCCTGTTTTTCTGATATACTGAGGGACGATATGCCTTTTTATGACTACAAACATCCAGAAACTGGTGAGGTGTTCTCTGTATCTCGCAAGATCAAAGATAGAAAGAAGCCCCATGTCGCAGATGATGGGGTTGAGTGCCCGTTCATACCTTTCTATATGACGCCTACCAAGAATCCGTTTGGCATCACCATATCTGATGGAGAGGTGTTCGAGAAGTACCCGAAAGACGTTAAGAGGATGAACCCAAAGAAGATCAAATTCAGGGACGGGCATTCAGAGCCTTATGATCCCAAAAAACATCGCAGGTGATAAATGAGATTCATAAACAAGCAGATTATCGTATCCACCGTAGTGAATGAAGAGATAGAAGATGCTGAAGAGCTACGGAACCTCATTGACAGACTGTCCAAAGCAAATGTCTTTGTCAAGATTGAGTACAGAGAGGAAGGGACGGACTTCCCTAGGAGATACGATAGAGCAAAGATAGTTGCTGTAGGAGAAGTAGACGACACTGTAGGCTTGATTGCTTTCAAGAAGACAGGGCAGCTTAGAGTCAACGGCTTGCCATTCGAAAGTCTGGTTCTTATCGAAGTAGAAAGCATGAAGCATACGTTTAACGTCAGCAAGGACGAACTTACTAGATATTCTTTCATGGATATCGGTGAAGAAGATCAGAGCAAAAATGACACAGTTTCCAAATAGCGATTTCGTACATTGCCATGTCCATAGCGAATATAGTCCTTTTGACGGCATGCTGTCCGTCAACAAGCTCGTAATGAAGGCTCGTGAGTTCGGGTTCCCAGCCTTGGCTCTGACAGACCATGGGAGCATGGGCGGCGCTATCCATTTCAGGAATGAGTGCATAGCGACGAAGGACAAAAAAGGAAAAGACATTCCGTACCCAACCATAAAGCCTCTCATTGGGTGCGAACTGTACATGTCAGCGAACCACACCAACAGAGGGAAAGATCAGCAACCAAGGGGAGCGAAAGGCAATCACCACATAGTTTTGATAGCTAAGAACTATGAGGGATACAGAAACCTATCTACGCTATCCCATACATCATGGACTGAGGGGTTCTACATGTCCCCTCGAATAGACTTTGACCTTCTTTCTAAGCATTCAGCAGGACTGATATGTTCTTCGGCGTGCTTGGCTGGACTCGTCAATGCGAACCTTTTGCACGGAAGGTATGATGAGGCGAAAGCCTCTGCTGCTGTGTTCAAAGACATTTTCGGTGAAGACTTCTTCCTTGAGGCGATGTACCACGGCATCAGGTTGCAGTCTGAGATACTTCCATCTATCATTAAGATAGGATCCGAGTTGGACATTCCTGTCATATGCACTAACGACGTTCACTATCTTGATGAGTCGCATGCGTCTAGCCATGAAGTATTCATGTGCTCGAAAGGGCAAAAGTGCATACACTCACCGAACAGGATCAAAAATCCGTATCCTGAGTTTTACCTTAAGAGCGCGCAGCAGATGGCGGAGATATTTGGTGAGGTGCCAGAGCTTTTGACGAACACTCTTGCCCTTGCCGATAGGGTTGATAGCGCAGACATCGACAAGAACTTATTCGGCGGCATGAGATTGCCAATCTTTGAAATCCCATCTGGCGAAACCCCGTATTCTCATCTTGACAAGATAGCAAGAAAGGGGCTGAAGAACCTTGGATGGCATACTAGCCAAAAGCATGTTGATAGACTCAATTTGGAGCTTGAGGATGTCAGAATCGTGTGGGAGAACAACAGGTACGACTTTGCGACATACTTCCTGATTGTTAGAGACATTATCCGCCATGCGAACGAGGTCGGGATCATTACTGGTCCAGGTCGTGGTTCTGGCTATGGTAGCGTTCTGTTGAGATGCATAGATGTATCATTCGGACCAGACCCGCTAGAGTACGGTCTGTTGTGGGAGAGATTCTTAGGATTCAAAGATGCTCGCTTCGTCAAGGAGTCTGACTTCGGGTTCGAAGAGAAGATTGAGATTGTCGCTGAAGAAGATGATAGAGCTGTTGAACATGACCCAGGTGGAGTAGATAGATACTAATATGCCGACTTCAAAAGAAATACAAGAAGAGATTTTGGGCGTTGTCGAAGAGAAGTACACCGGCAAGCCAAAGCTGATAGAGAGAGTCAAAGAAGAACTTGATCTGCTTGATGTCACCGAGTCTCTAGATGGACCATCGAACCTAGAACACTTCTATGATATATGGAAGAACCATGCGGGCGAGACTGGCAAAGAGAATAAGGTGAATAGCTGGACGGCATATGCTCTTGGTGTCACTTCCGCAAAGCCAGATGGGGACTTCATGTCTAGCCGAAGAGCTTTTGCTCGTGCTGGTTTTCCTGATATCGATTTGGACTTCGACTTTTTCCGTAGACAAGAAATCTATGACTACCTAATCGAGAAGTATGGTAGAGAGAACGTAGGCAACATCGGGACGTATGGGGGGCTGAAGATGAAGTCGGCTGTCCGTCGTATTGGCAAAGCTCTAGATATCGCTGATGCATGGCACAAGGGGAAGCAGGACTATGTCGCTGAGAACGAGCAGACGGTACGAGAGATAATTGATACGCTGCCGGATCCTCATGGAGCATTCATCAAAATCACAGACCCGAAGTCTGGTGAAGATATCAAGATCAGCACGATTGATGAAGCATACAAGTATATCCCTGGGTTCAGAGCGGAGCTTGACAAGTATCCTGATCTTATGAGGCATGCTAAGAACATCGAAGGACTACTAACAACGTTCGGAACGCATGCTGCCGGAATCGTGATCGGGAATGAGCCACTCAAGACCATCGCTCCGCTTCGTAAGGCTAAGAAGGACGACTACTCGACTCAGTTCTCTATGGAGTATCTTGAGCAGATAGGTCTTATCAAGTTTGACATCTTGGCTATTAGCACTCTGACAGTCGTTCAAGAGGCTATTGAGCTTGTGTCCCAGAATTATGGGATCGAGATAGACATCAAGAACTTGGGACTGGAGGACGAACCCACATTAGAGCTGTTCCGCTCTGGCAAGCTTAAAGGCGTGTTCCAGTGCGAGAACGGTGGCATGCAGAAGACGATGAGAGAAATTGGAGTTGACTCGTTCAACGACATCGTTGCGGCTATTGCTTTGTTCCGACCAGGACCGATGGTCAGCATCCCAGAGTATTGCGCTCGCAAAAAGGGAGATATGGTCGTTGACTATTTCCATCCCACGATTGAGCCTTATGCTAAGGAGTGGCTAGAATGCACATATGGTGTTCTTGTCTATCAAGAGCAGGTCATGCAGATTGCGAATAGCCTTGCTGGTTTCTCTATCGCTGACGGCTACGTTATGATCAAAGCCATTGGTAAGAAGAAGATTCATTTGATGAAGAAGTTCGAGTCTCAGTTTGTGGCTGGCTGTGTTGAGCGTGGAGTCCCTGAGAAGACAGCCAAGGAGTATTGGGATAAGTTTATCACTCCGTTCGCTGGCTACGGCTTTAACCGCAGTCATAGCTGCTGTTATGGGTATCTCAGCTACATCACTGGGTATTTGAAAGCCAACTATCCTGACGAGTTCTTCTGCGCTTTGTTAAATGTTGAGAACGGCAGAAAA
>ERZ890953.1572-NODE-1572-length-11167-cov-3.835223_pt1 | contig 11167 bp, 8 predicted proteins | sample MGYA00521264_ERZ890953 | MGnify/ENA primary metagenome ERZ890953 (study PRJEB32303, sample SAMEA104408629) | aquatic metagenome | biome: Brackish water; feature: Chemocline; material: water | place: Baltic Sea | collected 2014-10-26T21:54:00 | depth 200 m ... | reverse complement strand
TATTGCAGAGCTACAGTCGGCCAGCAAGTCCGCCAAGGGCGCATCGGCTGTGGTACTGCAGTTCAGCCGGTTCCCTTATGCGTTGAAGACTGCCGCCTCGGAGCTTACCCCCGCGGAGTATAAGGCCTTCTCCTCCGCCTTCGTCCCCATGGACGCGGCCTTGTCGAAGTCCGCTATGACTGTGAAGCCTATGCAGCGGTTCCTGCCGGCCAGTTCCTTTGGGTCCATGGTGATTGCCAAGACCGCGCAGAGTGACCCCAACTTCCAAGCCCGGTTCGTTTCTCTCTACGGGCCGGAGCTCCTGAAGAAGGCGAAGCTTGCTTACGGTAAGGCTCCCAAGTTCGATATCCTGCATAAGGCGGAGCCCGAGCTCAAGCCGCTGCATATCATTACCGATATCTCCGATCCCGAGGCCGCGCAGCTCAAGCCCGCGCAGAAGCGTCGCCTGCTGAGGACAGGCCAGTTCATCGTGGACCACAGAGCCGAGACCAGCACCACCACGGTGTACGAGATCCCGGCTATCCAGTCCTGGAGTACGGCATTGACTCCGGGTAACTGCGACCTCCTGTTGGCGGATGGCTCCTTCGAACCCGGGCGCATGTTCCGCAACACGTTCCTCGAGCCCAACTCGTACAACGGCACATGCGGAACGCAGGACAAGGTGTGGTTCGTTCCGGAGACCGGAACCCCCAAGGACTTTGCTCCGCAGAGCCTGTGGGTTCGCCCACGGCCGTCCAGTGACGAGAAGGTGGGCGAGTCTGCCAGCATGACAACCCTGGGCTCGTTTGACAGCAAGCAGCGGGCATCTGATAATAAGCGTAACAGTCAGCCGACACCTACCGACGACTCGGTGTATTTTACCATGCTGGTGCTTGTGGGCCAGGCAGCTGCCAGGTTCCACATGACCTGCCAGGACGGCAAGTACACCATGAACGGTAAGTCCGTGGTTATTTCCCCGGCGTACACCAAGGTCCGCTCAGCACCAGACACCATCTACATTCCGGAGTCCGCTCGTCTTGTTTACATCGAGAACGAGTATGATGCTCCGGACTTCACGCCAGGCCGCCCGGATGCTCTCCTCAAGCGCACATCGCAAGAGACCGGCGCCAAGCCGTTGTCTGTGAACCTGCGCGGCGAGGCCGTTGTTATCGAAGGGGGCATCGAGCACACGGCGTCTACTGAGAATGACGCCATTCGCGCCCTGGTAGTCAAGGCCGGCATCTCGGCTCCCACCGCAGTCAAGCTGATGCAGAGTGTCCACGAGAAGCCCGACAAGAAGATCACAGTCCTGATGAAGCGTGCTGTTGCTCTTGGGCCTGTCAACACGGACCACATCGTGCAGAAGCCTGCTATCTCGACAACGGCATCGAAGCCGATGAGCGACCTTGGCCGCTGGAGTACGCAGACTCAGAAGGCTGCTGAGGACACTGGAGACGACAACGACGAATTCGACCGAGAGGTCATGCAGCGTGTGGTAGAGGCTACCGACTTCCGTGAAGTAGGCCTTGATATGATTCGTGCCACCACCGAAGCCATGGACCAGTGCGGCAAGCTTCTGCTGCGCATTCTGGTACACAAAGACTCGTACATCGAACGGTATACCGAGGAGGATGCCGATCGCCTTGAGACTAACTGCAGGAAGCAGTTCACCGGCAATGGTGACCTGGTGCTGTTCCTCAGAGAGAAGAGAGGGATTGGTGGGGCTGCCGACGACGAGGTTCTGGTGGACCTTCTCACCAGCGACATGGGCGCGGGGTGATCCCCCGTGGTCGTGCTGTCGTTTGTATATCCATGGCGGCACATGTGTGCCGCGCGCTGACCTCGTCGGCCGGAACATAGGCCAAACTCATGCTGAATGCGCTGGAAAAGACCTTAGCAGTGCCCTCGTTCATGCGGGCGCCCCAATGGCGTTGGAACCTCACACTGCACAGCAGAGCTCAGCCTTTCGAGACCCCTACCCAATTCCGTAGAGATGATTCCCTGTATGAGTCCGCTCAGTTCTACAGGAATCAGTGCATGAACAAGGATGGTTACGCTTATCGCAGGCGTACCTATCCAGAAATGCTCATGGCGCACAACCTCTACACCGATGTAAGCGAGACCTCCTTGGTTACAGGGGGCTCCAGGTGGAGAGGCCTCATTGACTCCTTGCTGCTGGCCGGTCTCGGCTTCGATGAATTCTCTTCCGCATTGGGGTTGGATCTGCCGGCCGATGCTATCCGACTCTACCATGATGTCTTCTTCGATGTGCGAGATTACATCCACTCCGAGCCTGCCGTCTACGTCAACGTGCTCAGCGTATCAGACCAGGACCTCGGGATAGATGTCAACGGATCCACGGTATCTCCTAAGAAAGCGCTGGAGCTCGAGCGCAACTGCGTGCTGAGGCTCTTCGGCTACGTCTGGGGACCGCATGCTCTTCTGGAGTACTTCTTCTCCCGGGCACGTGGGCAGAATCGGATGCATACTCAGTGGGTACGGGCTTCCGCGGTGGAGCTCTTATCCCAGCAGGCGCTGACCTCTAGCATGAACCGCAGGAACATCTACAAGGAAGAGTGTGTGGAGATCTACAAACTGGCCCAGAAGAACTGGAGCATTCCTGCCCAGGAGGTCAGCTCTGTAGAGACAGAGATACGGCAGAGGTTCCTTCACCAGACCGTTACCCTTATCTCAGACAGACTGCGCACAGCAGACAGGCTTAGAGCAGAGCGCGGGCTTAGCCGGGAGCAAGCGTACGCAGAGGTGCGACTGTAGATTGTCGGCTGGCCTTGTGCATGGTAGATTACAGCTATCTTCGAAAACGCACAGGAGCAGCGGCATGTCCATATATGCAGAGTACGAGCGCTTACTGGGTCAGGTCATCGATCGAGTTAAGACGCAAGGCGAAAAACCCACCGCTGCTTTACTCAAGGTAGCTCAAGCTGAAAAGCTTACCCCGCCACGAATCGAGTACCTTGCCGGGCAGTTCAACAACAGCCGCACATTGGTACATGTCTTCAAGTCCGCCGATGCAGAGAAGCAGGCGGATTTCGATCTTGCGGATGCCTCTGAGGTTATCAAGCATCTCGCTGCCTGCGATAAGGCTGAGTCTCCGGCGCCTAAGAAAAAGGGCGCAGGGTCTTCTGTCTTTGCTAAGAAGGTAGCGCCAACTGCCGCAGTAACCCATAAAGCATCGGCGGAGAAGCCCGCTCAGCAGGACTTCCTTGGGCTCATGCTTGCCGGGGATGCGGAAGAGGATGCCTGTCGTGGCATTCTGCTCAAGCTGCATACAGCCTATTCTCAGGAAGCGGAGCTGGCTGCGAGAGAGACCGCAGGGCTGTTGCGCACCGTAGGCTCAGATGTCGGGCGCCTGTCCGTTAAAGACAGGGAGAGGTTCGGTCGACGCGTGGTGAACCGATTCGGTACCTTTGGAGAACACATCACCCGCAGCGTATACCATGCCGCCGGTGTGGAGGATGCCGTCCCGGCCCGCACCGCCGGAGAGTCCACCTTCCCGGCACAGGCCCTGTACGCTCGAACCGGCAAGCTTATGGATGGACTCAACAAGGTGCGCATGTTGCGTAACACCGCAAACGCTGTGAAGCACTGCGCGGATGGTTTCGCCGAAGACTTCCTGGCGAACTCTGCTGCCCTTATGGCGATGACGCCGAGTATGCGAAACACGCAGACAGGAATTGGACTGCAGAGGATGGGTGAGCTGCGCACAGCGGACAAGGTGGACGAGGTTAAAGGGGAGATGAGTCTCGCGGCGTCGGCCAGGCTTAACGGTCTGCGCACGCGCCGCGCGTTCTTCAATGTCGTCATGGATGACCCGCATCTGCGTGGATACCCGCTGGGGCAGCTAAGCGAGGCCTTCAATAATGTGGTGCAGAACGAACCGCAGATTGTGCAGAACCCTACCGCGCTGCGGGCGTACATGCTGCAGACCATTCAGAGTCCGGTACTTGATCCGTTCGCCCTGGGGCAAATGATCGATACCGGAAAGAAACGCCTCAGCATAACCAAGGACCTGGCGGCTCAGAAGGAAGGCATCCACAAAGCCACGCAGACCTACATGGGCAACGTCAATGTGTACAGGGACAAGGTGCAGAAGGCAAAAGAAGACGCCGATGCAAAGGCGGAAGAGATAAGGAACAAGGAGAGAGACGCCAAGAGCCAATGGAGATCGTCGCAGTGGAAGAAGATGCGAGACAGCATCGGCATGCCCGCGGAGGCGAGCAGCATCTTCGGCGGTATCCAGAAAATCCGCGATGAATCCCTGCGGCGCAACACAGCCATCAAGGAAGTGAACAACTACCTCAGCGGCATGAGCACGGATGCGATCGATGAGGCTGTGCGTGAGGGCGGCTACTCCTCATCGGAAGCGATGAAGCAGGACATGCTCAAGACGGCCATCGATCCTAAGCTCGCCACCCCCTCTGCTATTTCCAACGCGCCGACTCCATTGGTTCGTGCTTTGAAGAAAGCGGAAGAGCACAAACAGTCAGACAAGACCGTAGCGCAGACCATGCCGCTGGTGGATAAGTTCCTGGCTGGAATGGATCCTGCACTCAAGGCACAGATGCTGGCATCTGGCAACTTTGCCAGTGAGGATGCGTACAAGGCCTCTATTGTGAAGAGCATTCGTGAGGGTAACATCCCCAAGGAGATCCAGGGCGAGCTGCGTACCGACATGCAAGACGCCATGAAGGCCTATACAGTTGGTAAGCAGGAGGCGGATACTCGAGCTACGGAGATGGACGCTGCAGCGCAGCTCGCAGCGGAGATGGGTCCGCAGGTGGATGCCTTTGTGGATAATATGGATCCCGCTATCATGGCACAAACACTCGCGGGAGGAAAGTTCTCAAGCCCTGATGAGTTCAGAGACTACATCATGGCCAGCATTGCATCCGGAACTATCCCCTCTGAGGTTAGGGGGGAATTGCGCAATGAGATGCAGAACGCCATGGGGGCGTACAAGAAAAGCACAGAAGCTGCGGCTAAGACGGCAGCGGAAGCGGCCGCCGAGGCCAAACGCCAGAGTACCGTGGGCGCCGCCCTTAACGAGAAGCAGTTCAAGAATCTGTTCGAGTACGACCCAGCTGATCCCGCCGATATCATCGCCATGGATGCCTTCAAGGCTATCACCAATAAGGATCTGGCCGGCATCCAGGCAGATGTCTCCAACGCATTCAGCCTTACCGGCACATCTAAGGATAGGGACACGCTCAAGGCGCGTGCCTCTCTTTACGACAACCTGCGTAAGGCTACAGCGCAGGCGGGGGCGTTGGCCAGAGCCCAGAAGCTGGGCGCTACGTCACGTGCAACTCTTATGAAGGCCCTGACTCCCGAACTGCGCCCCAGGCTCAAACAAGGCCAGGTGGATCAAGCCAACAAGATCCTTCGCAGGAATGACCTGGAGGTGGTAGATGATATCAGCAACCAGATATATGCTCGTATGGATCCGGTGCAGGCAAAGGGCTTACAGGCCGAGTTGGCGGGAACGCCTTTTGGCACGCTGCCTATAGCGGATATTATGGCGGCCATGGTGGTAAAGAATCAGCCAACGGCGCTGGTAGCTGAAGCCTTCCCAGACCTGTACGCGGCTGCCGGGCAAGATGCGGGAGTGCTCGCCAAGGCGCTGCATGACCTCGATGTCGCGGTTCGGGCACCTCGCAGTCAGGCGAAGGATGTTTACAACGGCCTGTATAAATATCAGACGCAGATGCTGGGGACAAATGACAAGCCCACGCCCGAGGGCGCGTTGTTCTTCAAGAGCGTTTAGGAGATTCGATGCCGCATCTACCAGAAGGCCTCCTCAACCGGACATCACTCCTTCCCGGATCTACACCGGATGGCTCCCCTGCGCGTGTGCTGCTTAAGGCAGCGTCTGCGCAGGACTTATCACGTGAGCTTTCTTTAGCTGGCGTGGAGAAGGAAGTTCTCCCAGGTGTGAGGATCCAGCTCAAGCCAGGGCATGCGTACATGCTGATCATTACGCTGGGCTCTGGAGAGTTCTATTCCGCCAACGAGAACGCCGACTACTACAACGAGCGCGCTGGAAAGGTTGTCACGTTCCCAGCTCCCATAGGCCAGAAGACGATGGTCCTGGGTAACGGGATAGCGGAAAACCACCACACCTTCACGGATATGGGAGCTGTGTACCGCAATCACAAGACGCAGCTCACTCACAAGGTCCCTCCATCCGGTGCGATCGTATGGGATAGGTTCAATGAACGCATGCATCGCGGTGAGCTTATAGCGGAGCTCCCTATCTCTGGGTGGGAGACAGAGCTCGACATGCATGAGCGTGGAATACCCTTGATGTGGAGCCAGGGCTCCGGCTGTCCTAGTGATTTCTGCGGAGCGTGTGGGTTCGAATTTACGAGCCGGAAACCAAGCCGCTGCATCCATGAGTTGCAGGAGAAGTTGTGTATCCGCCCGGACGGATATCAGAACTGCATCTACTGCCCAGACCCCATATTCTACGACATCAGCTATGTCGGCGCCAACCCTGCTGCCAAGATAGCCTTTGGTCTGCGCAAGCTGGCTCAGTCTGAAGAGACCATGTCCCTTATCCCGAAGATGGCGGAGAGTGATCCGGGGATCGTCTACCACAAGATGTACTGCTCCGGCCGTAAGCCGGCAGCCATCGTCCTCGACAAGCTTATGCAGGAAGAGTCTCTGGTGTCCGACGACATGGTTCCCGGTATTGAGCAGGAGCTCTTGCCGGAGCCTATGTTGGATAAGGATTTCGTAGGTACCTGCAAAAAGATAGACCTTAACGAGCTTCTTGCCGCGTTACTTGAATTGAAGATCATGTTGACCCCAACGCAATGGTGGCGTATATTTAACCCAGAAACGCAAGGAGAGCCGTCAGGTGTCTCTGGTTTCCTAGGCGCGCTGCCGACAGTTTTCGGCCAGGCAGCACTCGGGCACGAGGACGCCTTCTTGCGGGATACCAGTTACCTTCCCACCAGAAGCGCCCCTCCCCATGTCCTACGACAGCTCGAGCCGTTTGTTTCCGACCTCGCCGTCAAGCCCTCCGTCAAGGTGATCATTATCAAGAGGGCAACGGCACACGTGTGCCGCCCTAAGCCAGCGGCCAAGGATTTGTACCTGGCAAGAGAGTATGCCCGATATCAGCTGGAAAGCCTGACCGCGCCTGGGATGCCATTAGCCGCACGCTGGTGCGCTCTGGTCAACAAAGCAGGTATCTAAGGAGTTCGAGCACGATGGACAAAATCACTACCGAAAACGATCTGGACAGGCTTCTGCAGCTGCTGGAACATGCAGCCGAGGCTACCCCTCTGGGCAACGATGTCCCGGAGGAAGCCGATGCTCGTGAGCAAGGCAAGGGAGCAGGAAGCACGATCGATGAAATCGATGGCGCTCCCGCGGACCGTGTCGTCACCCCAGCATCCCCCGAGCCCTTGGAGCCGGTGGATGGAGAAGACATCCCTACGAACATCGATGTCACCGAGGATCCCGGCGAGTCGAGCGACACCGGCCCGGCCCCGGCGGTTGTCGATATCGAGAAGCAGGCAAGCGCCCTGGCCGACAAGCTCGACCACATTGCCGGCTCCCTCCTGCATGAGGCCGCGGCTATCATTGTCGCCGATATCGCGGTCAAGCATCAGGCAGAAGCCGATGCCGAGCTGACCGCACAGGTCGCCGCGGCGGTAGAGACTGAGCTCGATGTCGAGCCCGAAGTCGCCGCCACCCTCGCCGAAGGCCTGGTCTCCGAGGAGATCAGCGTCGAAGAGTACGAACAGCTCAAGGAAGCCAAGGACACGCTCTCCGAACTGAGTGCTGACATGGAGGTGGATCCGGAAGAGGTCCTGGCCTCCGCAGCCGAAGTCGGCCAGACGGTTCTGGATCGTGGCCAGGATGCCGATACCGCCGTAGAGGAAGCCCTCGGCAACCTCAAGCAGGCAGCCATCGAAGCGGCCATGCCCCAGCTCGAAGCGGCCTACAACAAGGCAGCCCTGGTTGCCAAGAAGGCTGCGGCTGAGAACAACCCCTTCAAGGCGCGCCAAGCACGTGCCGAGATGGAGCGCATTGCGCATCTGGCCGAAGCTATGACCAGCGAAGAGATCCCCACCGACGAAGAGCTTCCCACCGACGAAGAGATCCCGCCCGGCGAAGGCGAGACCGATGTCGAGGAAGAAGGCGCCGACACAGCCTCCGATGAAGTCTCCGCGGATAGCGGCGATGTAGCCGAAGGCGAAGGCATGGGCGCCGATGCAGAAGCCGAAGCTGAAGCTGCTGCCCTGGCCGAAGGTGATGGCGAACCGGTAGCCGATGAAGAGCTCCCCCCGGAAGCCGGCGAGCTCACCCCTGAGCAGCAAGCCCAGGCGGCCATGGTCCAGCAGGCCATTGATGAGTTGTCGGGTGTTGGCCCGGATGGTCAGCCTGTGGAAGGCGGGCCCCCGGTCTCCGAGGATGTCCTTCGCCAGGCCTATGCTGATACGGTAGCCGGGAAGCCGATGCCGAATCTGCACTACGCTTCAGCGGATGCGCTCCTCGAGCAGAATCCGCTCGGCTACGCCAGACTGTATCTGGAGTCGGCTGTCAAGGAAGCCATGAAGATCGGCCAGTAAGCCCAACACTCATTGAAGAGCAGGAGATATCCATGTTGAATCTGACCCAACTCGAAGAAGCACACACCGCCCTGACGCAGGCCTCGGCCCTGCTTCGTCAGGTAGGCAGTGTCCGCAAGACAGCCTCGGCGGAAGCCGCGGCGCAGACTCCCAAAGTTGATCGGGAACGTCTCGTTGATGTTCTCGAAGACTTCGCCGCCCTCGGTCTGGCTAAGACAGCAGAAATCGAGGCGAAGGCGGATAGCGTGGTGCAGGATCCCAACGAACTGGTCGGGATGCTCCACATGATGGCCGGACATCTGGCTGCGGCCGACGCCGTGGCCGAAGCTCCTGGCACGCTTGTCAAGAAGAAGGCGTCGTCCAGCGGTAGCAAGGTCAACCGAATCGATGAAGTTGTGGCCGAGCAGCGAGCCAAACTGGCTCGTCTCAGCAAGTGACACAACACCCTGAAGGATGAACAAGGTTAGAACAGGAGAATAGGTCATGGCAGATCTCAGTCATACCGATGCAAGAGCCAAGATGCTGCTGCTCGTTTCGGGCGGCGGGGCTATGTCGATGGAGGACCTGCAGTTCGCGGGTTATTCCAAGACTGGCGAAACGTTTGGCGCCGGCTCGCTCTGCAGTCTCAACAGCGCCGGCACCATTGAAGCCGGCCTCAACGCCGCCACGAGTATGCCGCTCTTCGCCATCAATGGCGTAGCGGACTACGACGCCGGGCAGTACGCGTACAACTACCTCAAGGCAGTTGGCGACTACGATGGTACCCGCATGGGCGGCTCCATCATCAACACTCTGGTGGCCACTGGCGGTTTCGAGATCCAGACCACCGAGTACAACAGCGATGACTTCGCGGAAGCTCTGTACGTCAAGGGCACCACGCCCCTGACCGAAGACACCACCACCGCGGGTTACGTCGAGCCTGCCGCTTCGGCCTACAGCTTGCTGCCGGTCGTTGGCATCGTCTCGATGGGCATCGCGTCCAGCACCAACGCCACGGGCATGAACCTGGCCAGGATCCGCACGAGCGCCAAAAAGCTCCTGCGCTTCTGGACGGCCCATCACCTGCCCGTGAAGACTTCCTAACAGCAGAGCATAAGGAGATACAATCATGGATATGAGCCATCCGTATGCTCAGCTTCTGAGCAGAGACCCGATCCGTAAGTCGGCCGCATCCGATGGCGCCGAGGCGATCTTCCGCACGACAGCAAGTGAGGAAGCCTTCGACCGCCCCCTGATGAAGACCCGTACCATCACGGATCCGAAGACCGAGTGCAGTCGCCTCCCCACGACCAACAAGCCGGTGATGATCGATGAGATGGAGTACGGTTGCGAGACCGCCATCAGCATCCCGTTTGGCGGCCAGCCCGTCAACATGTACATGCACCTGCCGGTGTTCGTGACGACCTTCAGCAGAATTGTCAGTGGTCGTGCCTACGACGACAAGGACAACCTGCTGATGTTCTCCGGCGACATCGAGCAGTTCTTCTACATGCTGCTCCTGCGTGAAGTCAGCGATCGTGAAGTCCGGCAGTTCGTCGGTACCATGGACCTGGCTTGCGGCGATGTTGACGATGCCACCTCCACCGGCTCGACCGAGTCCGGCAGTGTGGCCTACGCCAATATCGGCGCCGCGTCGTTGACCAGCCTCAACGACATGATGAAGTCGATGGCTTCGACCTACGGCAACCTGGCCCCCAAGACGCTGCTGATGAACAACATCACCGTCTGGGACGTCAACCCGTTGGTTACCACCGACAACGCCGGCGATGACCTGGCCAGCCGTACCTGGCTGGAAGGCTTCAAGGCCATCCCGACCCTCAATGGGCCGGATCTGATGGTCACCATGAAGAACAAGGTCATCAAGACCGATGATGTCTACATCCTCGCGGATCCCGAGCACCTTGGGCGCTTGTACATCCTGGAGGATGCGGTCCTGGTGAATGAGAGTCGGGCCTGGTTCCTCGACCTCTTCCTGTACACGACACTGGGCGGCTCGCTTCCCAATGCCGGGGCCTTCAGGAAGGTCAAGTTCGGTGGATCCTTCGCCGGCGACTTTGAACTCGCCTCGTACGCGGGTACGTGATGAGTGTGTGGTGCCGTAACAGGCACTGATGTGCAAAGGGGCTCCGTCTCAACTGTGGCCAGCCGGGGCGGAGCCCCTTCTTTCTTCCGCCAGACATTGATTCTACTGTAGGAGAGCCCGGATATGCAAAATCTACTGAGTGCAGCTCAGCAAGCCATATCGCGCATGGACTCGGATATGAAGGCTGTGTCCGTTGGAGCTGCTGCGGGGGCTCCGGTGGGTACGATTGTAGCGCTGCTACTCTCAAGCAAGAAGAACCGCCTACGGGCAGGGCTTGCCGGGGGTATTGCGGGCGGGGCGATGGGGGCCACTGCTGCAGGATTGGCTAAAAAACAGACAAACGTGAGGAACATGCTTCAGTCGTTCGAAGACAAACGACGGGAGGACGTGCGCAATGGTCGAGCGGAGGACAGGGGCGCCTTGGGTATTACTCTAGGCACCATCCGGGACCTCTCATCCAAGGAGTAAGAAGCACACATGGGCGTCATTGGCTGCTGTAGTA
>ERZ890953.1571-NODE-1571-length-11177-cov-5.791135_pt1 | contig 11177 bp, 16 predicted proteins | sample MGYA00521264_ERZ890953 | MGnify/ENA primary metagenome ERZ890953 (study PRJEB32303, sample SAMEA104408629) | aquatic metagenome | biome: Brackish water; feature: Chemocline; material: water | place: Baltic Sea | collected 2014-10-26T21:54:00 | depth 200 m ... | reverse complement strand
TCCTGCTCAGCAGTATTTCCATTCGTAGTATCCGTAGTACTCCAAGTTAGCCAAGGCTCGACTGTCACATCAGGTACATAGTCTTCAAACCATGTGTAAATAACACCATCTATTTGTGATTGTAGCCCTGCTATGCCAATAGAAGTTAATTGTTCTAAATCATTTACTACTTGACCAATAGTATTAGCATATACTACCCAACCATCATTATTAGGTCCAAGGGAGCCACCTAGGTATTGCATTGTTCCTAAATCTGGAGTATCACCAGGGAAGTCATATATCATACCAATTGACAATGGTGAAATACCATCCCAAGTAATAGGAGTTCCAGCAGATACACCATCAGTACTTATTAAGCTGGCCTCGATTCCATCAACACCGGCACTTAATGTAGTTGTTTGTTGTACATAAGCACTAACTGTAGTAGCATAAGCATCAACTTCATCTGTAAATGTAGCTTGAGCATTATCTACAGCTACACCTCTATCATATATCTCTTGCATCGATGCAAACGTAAGTGGATTACCAAGCGCATCAGTACCGAGACCAGTAGCATAGCTACTTAAATCAATAGCTAGCACGGATGCTTCTAGATTAGGGTTAGTGATAGCTATTGCTTCTAAAGCTGTAAATGTTTGTTGATTTGTAAAGTTATCAAACACATACTGTTTAGTGTCGATAGTTGCTATTTCTCTATTACCTACTTCATATAATAGGTCAGCACGCAAGCCTGCAATATCTATCCATAATCCATTCATTATACTAGCAGGAATAGAGTATTCAGTCTGTATAGCAGCTAATGCAGGGACTAGTGCCCATGCATTTATTACAGGACTTTCAATATCATCACGGTTTCTAGTAGATATACGCTCACTTTCAACTAGTGAAGTAATGCGTTCATCTCTATCAATAATAACTTTATCAATTACACCAGATGTCATAATTATCCTTAGTTTCTAATCGCGCACTTACCGCGTAGTATTCTTATCTCTTCAGTATCTAAGCCAGGCGTTATAGCATCATCATTAATATCAAGAGTATATCTATAATTATATTCAGTAGCAAAACTATCTACGTCAGCACTCAACCCAGTAGTGAATGTTGCAGTATCAGCTGCATCTATCTTTACCTTTACCCAACCATTAAGGGATTGAATCTTTTCATAATCGACAGGATCTTGGTCGTCATACAATGTATCATCTTCGGCCTGTAGCCCTGGACATACACCAGTGAAATCTGTCTTATATTGGATAGGGGCTGTAGCCCCTTTACCTCCACTATACAACTTTAACGTCCAATTCCATTCTCTAACATCTTTAAATGCTAATGAGCCGTCTGGTACTTGTATCCATATCTCATAGTCTGAACCTATATCTATAATTATTTTATGGTCTGGAGCTATCATCTAATTCCTTTACTTAAGTGTGCTTGGAATTTTAGATAAGATAATTTTCTCATTCTCTAATTCAAAGCTTATACCATTCTGCATAGCAGCAGGTATCATAGCTGTATATATCTCTCCAGCCTGTGCGTGTGTAAGTCTATTATTAGCAACAGCGTCATCAATGTGTGCTCTAGCTATTGTAAGTAAATCACCAACATACCCTCCACTAAGAAGAGTCTTATCACCAATTATGGAATCCCAAGAAACTGCCATATAAGTCCTTTATTTGTAATATCTACTAGAAGCTTCCTAAGAAGCCTCTATAGAGATTATGCTTGTACCTATTAAGGTCAGGCCATTTTACTATTACGCATCTTCTGTTGAGCAGCTAATTCAGCTAACTCTTTATCAGTCAATGGATCAACAGGTACAACAACAAATCTATTTTTACGAACCATATGAACACCACCACCTGGCTTTTGTTCATGCACAGTCATTGTTGCATCCTTAAGGTTCTGAATAGCACCTTTACGGACAAACTGAGGAGTACCACTTAGGTCAACCCAATCAGTTTGCCTACCAATAGCACGGTTACCCCATGATACAGATAGCATCTCATCCTTAGTCTGAGACTCTTGCATATCTCTTACAGATACACGTTCTTTAGACATCAAATCTAACTTAATAAGCTGATTATGTGTTTGAGGTTTTCGTTTAGAACCATCAGTCACCGGAGCAGCTTTACTCTTTGCAGCCTTCTCTGCGTTACGGTCAGCATGAAGTGCATCCTGCTTACCTTTAAACTCTTGAATAGCTGTTAAAAACTCACCCTTATTAGGCTTTGCTGGGTTCTTTGCTAGTACTTCTAAACCAAAATCTTCACACACTTCTTTCAGTTGTGCATTAGTCATTTCTTCAAATTCTGTCATAATTAATTCCTTAATAGTTGTGATAGTCCTTATGGAGGGTCACATTGCTAGTAGCTGAAACCTTTACAGGCAACTCATTGTTTGTTTTGTGATTGTTATTATAGCATAACGGCCGAAGCCGTTAAGAGATTAGTACTACGCGATTGGAGCAGTACAAGCGATTTGAAGGATTCTTTCAGCTCTATAGATAAGAGTACCAAAATACCAAGAAATACTCATAGAACCATTTTTACCAAATGGGTCATTGTGTGCATCAGCTTGTGGCATTGCAGTTTTAATCTTAGCAGAGTCACCTTCGAAACCTACAGTTGCGAAAGAGTCAGAACCAACAAATAATACTGGGAATACGTCAAACGCTTCAGTTCCACCAGCTCTAGATGTTGCATGGTAACCAGCAGTATCAGCAACAGTAGTAGTTGCAGCACCATCAGCAGCACCAGCACCCATGTATTTTTGCATATTGTCAACTTCGATAAAACGGAAACGACCAATCTTACCAATTTCACCGTCAGCAACTGGTCCACCAGCAGCATAAGCTTCAACAGGAACCCATACATTAACACCATTGTGTTGCATATCTTCTAACATTGGAGTAAGTTCTTGACCTACGTAAACATAGTAAGCTTTACCAACTACTTTAGTATCAACTTTATCAGTACCAGAAATGATTTTAGTATCACGAGGAACTAATAATCTTTTAAGTTCTTGTTCCATAACACGTAAGTCAGCATAAGTTAACTCAGAAGTTTGGTTACAAGTTACCATTGAAGTAGCTTCAGTACCAGCAAAAGAACGGTTAATTTCAGATGCAGCTAGTAAGTCAGACTGTACTTGTGCTTCATAGATATCACCCTTAGCTTCACCAAGTGCTTTAGTTTTCTGAGCAAGAACACCTGTACGAGTATCCATGTCAATTGAACGTTGAGTAAACTTCATGTGCATACCGAACTCTTTAACGTTACCACGAACAGTTACAGACTTAGTATTAACACCATTAACATTTCCACCTTCTTCAGAAAGAGCAGGGAAAGTACCAGCAACAACAGCATAATCAGCATCACCATTGTATAATCTACCAGAACCGTTAAGAACTTTACCACCAGACGCAGCAGTTACAGCAGCAGCATTTGCTAAAAATGATCCAACAACAGTAACACCAGACTCAGCAGTGATAGCATCACCAGCATTCGCAGCATAATCTTTAGCAGCAAAAGTACCTACTAATACACCAGATGCGTTATACGCATAGAATACATTGTTAACGATTGTTGCAGTTGTAGCATCAATACCACCATCTAAACGATTAAGTTCGTGTAAGATTGGGAACTGACGTTCTTTAAGAATTTCATCACCATAGTGCTTTGGTTGAGTTAAACGATCACCTAATTGTGTGAAAGTTCTTTTTTTCATCGCTTCACGGATTGCACCTTTTGACCAAAACTTGTCGTTGTATTGTTGATCAATACCAGTTGAAGTTAATTTACCTGAGTTAAATAGAGATTTTGTAGACATTAAATAATTCCTTTAATAAGATGGAGAGCTTAAGCTCTTCCACCAGTTGCTAAGAAGTTCATAAGCTCATCGAGCTCACCACCTTCCACCTTCATAGGGTCAAACTCGGCCTTAGCCTTAGGTTTAACACTTTTCTTACTCATTGAAGAAGCACGCTTACGCTGTTGCGTCCGCTTTACCTCTTCTTTAGCTACCTTCTCTTTATAAGCCTTTTCTTTTCTAGCTTGTTCAATACGGGCTTTCTCCGCATTAACACTAGATGTAGGCTTACTCACAGGAGCAGCTTCTTGCTGTACTTGAGCTTGAGGAGAGCTTTGATACTCTCTCTGTAACTCAGCCACAGCCGCTCTGTACTTACCAATAGTATTCATACCATTAAACTGCCCAGAGAAGTCTAACCGACTCATTTCATGCATCTTATCCTGAACCTTATCATAAGCTCCAGTTTCAATATGCTGAAGTAAATCATTTCGTACGGCATCGTTAGATACGAATTCTTGGAAACTTTCAGGATCCCATTCCTTACCTACTACTTCCCGTACACGATCTTCAATTCCTAAAGTCTTAGCTCTTTCCAAAGTATCTTCGATAATAAGGGATTCATTACTAGCTGTAGAGGCTTTACGCTTATAGCTAACATTATCCATATCGAGATCTAAAGGATCAACGCCTAAAGTCTTTAAGTGTGTCTTTATCGCTTCAACATCACCGTCTATCAGATTCATAGCTAAGTCAAACTTAGCTGAATCCTCTAGCATACCTCTTTCTTTTAAAGGAGACATGAACGGTCTATACTGCTTAAAGCCTGCCATTTTCTCCGAGAATCCCCCAGCCATCTGTTGTGACTGAATTATCTTCTGAGGGTCTGAGAAACCTTTTACTTTTTTACCGTTAACAACGAATTCTGTATTAACTACAGCGTCATAGAATGCCTTATAATCAACTCCGTCTGTGGCTGGAGACTTACCGTCGCTTGTCCCTTCTGTATCTGCTTTGTCTTCTGATCCCTCGTCAATGTCTTCATCAGTGGTAGATGCATCCTCTTCGTCTGAGTCTTCATCTTCACCTTCAGTATCATCGTCTTCATCATCTGAATCATAATCGTCTACTAGAGAGTCTTCTTCCTCACCGTCCTCTTCGTCTTCTAAGTCTTCATCAAGCTCACCGTCGCCAGCTTCATCAAGTTCCTCGTCGTCGTCAGATTCTTCTTCTTGGTCTGTGTCCTCTTGGTATTCATTGTCTTCCGCAGTATCATCTGCTTCTGAACTATCAACCCCTTCTTCAAACGTACCACTTAACATAGATTCAAAGACGTCTTCGTCAAATTCCTCTACTTCTTGTGCTACTTCTTCTTTAGTGTTATCTACGCTCATTAACTATCTCCATTTTCTGCAGTAACTGCCTTGCGGTAATCTTCTTCTCTAGCAATAGCTTGAGGAGCATTATCCGAGTCTATCTCTATAGTACCTTTATAATCAGGTGTTCCTATATGTTCCTTTAAATGCTTTATAGCGTCAAGCTTACGATGAATTTCCTCATCAGTAAACTCAGCCCCACTTGAAGGATTTGTTAAGATAGCAAACAATTTAGTTGCAACATCATTCAGATAATAGTCTTGAATAACATCTACGAAGTCTTGATTCTTTTTTAAGCGAGCTAATGCTTCACCACGTCTCATGATTTCTCTCTGAGACTCTATATAAGTATCAATTCTTTCTAGTTCAATATTCAGATTGGAAATGTCCATTGTCTGATCCTTTTAAGGGTGCTATTATGCAGTGCCTAAAATACGCTAGCTTTTAGTGACGTCGCATGGTCAAAGCCCTATATATCGGGCTTAAGTTTTAACTGAAGGAAGTATACTTACTGGTTACTTAATTCAACCTTAAGTTCAAGGTATTTAACCTTTTCTTTTAGTATTATTATCTTTTCATTAGCATCAGCAATACGTTCCTCATGATTCTCATGAATAATCTTACCAACCTCTAGCTCTCTATCTGCTAAAGTCTTCAGCCTATCCACATCTATATAGAGATTGCTAAGACCAATAATCAATACAACTAGTAATGTCTTTACAGTGTTCTCAGCAATACTCTCCCAGTTCATTAGAATTGCCCACCTAAGCCTTGGCTTCTAGCTCGCATCTGACTTGCCATAGTAAAAGCAGCATCTGCCAGACTAGGATCTAACTCACCATTCTGTACAGCTTGACCAATCTGCTCTTGGGATACTTGCCCGGATAAAATAGCTTGAGCCATTCCCTCAACTTGTTGCTGAGCACCCATTTGCTGATTCATCATAGAAGCTGCTTGATTATTAACCGCAGCCTGAGCAAGTTCTTGGTTTGCCTGAGCGTACCCTTGTTGAGCACCTGCTGCCATACCTTGCTGAGAAGCTTGTTCTAACTCAGATTGTCTCTGTCCACTTCTATTAGCATTATATGCTGCTAAACTACCATTAGGCTGATAGAACTCAGATCCACTACTTTGAGGTGCTGTAGGTTGCCCTAAGCCCTCTTGACGTCCCGGGTGTTGTAATCCATTCATATTATCTCCTATATCTCTGCTATAACTTTACCCGGAGTACGTGATAAGCTATTTTCAATATGTTTAAGACCGGCTTGTGCTAGAGTTTCTTGCTCTTTCTTAGCCATCTCACCTTGTAAACTAAACTCTTGATCTTCTATATCCTCACGTCTCTTATCTCCATTCTGAAGATAAAGGAAACTTTGATCAAGGATATCAGTCTCAGACTCAATTTTCTCAGCAGTTGCCATAGCTTGTGCAGCTTTAGCTTGTTTAAGTTGAGTATCAGCATCTGTGTTCTCTTCTGCCCTAGATATTCTCTCAGATATTTTACTATCCATATCTTCAAGCTCTTTCATTAATATAGCATTCTTAAGCTTTTGTTCTTCTAACTTAAGTGCCATTAACTCTTGTTGTGCAGGATCTGGTTCAGGAGCATAGTTAGCCACTTTCTCAGCTAAATCATCTAACTTCCAAAGCTCAGCCATCTTAACATAATGCATCTTAGAGATCTCAGGATCCATATTAGCCGCATTAGTTTGCATCAATGTCATAATCTTATTAGCTTGATCTTCATCTCTCTCAGGAGTACTCACTCTAACCTTTAGATCAAAGTCACCTTGTAAGTCATCTCTCTTAATAGTTTCAAACTCAGAGTCAGTAATACGAATATATTCTTCTGGTGGTAAGAACACTTGATTCATAGAAATAGTCATTCGAGCCATATCTACGAACAACGTATCACATAGTCTTCTAAGTATTGATAACTCACGCTTAGCAGTAGCATCCATAGAGTCTCTATCTCTAGCACTACCATTCATCTTAGCTCCACCAGGGCCACTAAAAGGTTTAGTACCTGTAAGCTCAGATGCATCAGTTGCTTGCCAACTAATGACATCAAAAGGTGTACTACCTACTTGCTGCGTATCATTTCTATGTATAGAAGTCTTAGGATTCATACCAGCTCTATAATAAACTGTATTACCTTTCTCATACGAATTACGTTGTGAAGGACTAGGGAAGAAGCTTTCATCTATAAACTCTTGACCTACAGCATTCTTTGCAGTAATGTCATGTATAGCTCTAGTCATCTTACCTATTGATTCTTGATTCTCTTTAAGAAGCTCAGCATCAGGTTCACCCCATACACTCTTCTTAACAGGCATATATGTAGCAATACTAAAAGGAATTCTACCATGCGGGTAAGGATTCTCTTCAAGTCTAATCATTACATTCCCAATCCAAGTAGCTACAATACTAGTAAGATACCCATCACCATTAACATCATAATAACCCCAATACTCATATGCTCTCATACGCTTACGTGGTTTATCCATAAATTCAAAATTATTAGATTCTATAGATTTATATGTATCATAGTCAGGATCACCATCATCTGGTATAACATGATCTAGATTATGATAAAAACCATACTCTTCACCATCTTCATCTTTAGAGTACTCATTCTTACGTAACTCAGCCAATGATGTATCAAACTCATGAATAGCAAATAATGCATCAGCAACAACACCATCACATGTAGGATCAATAATTACATTAGCGTTTATACATACTTCATAAGAAGGTTGATTCTTAGTTAATACTTCTCTTTCAACCTCTATCATTTCAACGCCAACTTCCATAGGCTCACCAGTCTCTAGCATAGCTTGTGCTTGCTCAGGAGACATCTCACCGGCCTGTACAGCTTGTTGCATCATAGCTAATGACTCTTCAGGACTAGCATACACTATTGATTCTTCTTCAACCATCTTTATAGCTGTCTCAGTATCCCAACCAGTCTTAACAATAACAGTACCTTCATCAACTACAGTACGTACTATATCACCAACAAGTTTAGTCTTGTTAACTTTAGTATTCCACTGATAATTCAATACCTTACCATTATTCTTAGCAGCTCCAGTATCTTGAGGGTTCCTAGGTGCAATGTTAAATAGATTTACAGCACTTAATAAAGGATCTTCTAATGCTGGATATTTCCACTCATTTTGCTTCCTAACAAGCTTAGGTCTAGCAATAGACTTCCCAACACCAGATACAGTAATCTCAGGCCCACCATTGCGAGTCTCTTCCCATTCAAGTAATCTTTTTCTGAAGATGTTCTGACCATTCTCAGCAGCATCCCAGTCAGCTTTAAGATCAGCAACTTTAGGAGCATTCTTCCATTTACCTTTCTGAATAGCCTTCAAAGGCTTAGGTGTAGTCACTGATTCAAATTCATCAACCATAGTTATCCTTTATGTGCGTATTGTAGATCTATTTAAGAAACTTTAATTTATATAATGTACTTAGATGTTCTCTGTGAGAAACCTCTCTGCTTAAAAATAGGGTTGCTATTATTTTATCTATCATCGTTCATCCTTAATTATTTCTATAGTGACTTGTTCACCATTATCTAGTGACTCCAGTACTTTAGAGTACACGTCCTTATAAGCATCCCTAGAGTTGCCTATAGTACCATTGTCTAAACTAACAGAATCACCAACAAGTATACAGCCATCTGTATGCTCAGAGGTATTCCCTGTATGTATATAAACCCACTCAAAGTTAGGTACATCTTGTAGCCACAACATACCATTATGATTAGAGTATCTTTTAGCATACTTAGAAGTCATTCCACCTTCATTTCGTAGAATTATATCATAAGTACCTTCAGGGATCCTAGTTTGGCCCCATACTTTAGGCTCATTAAACGTATCCTCTAATGTGTAGCACGTAAATGTTCCATTAATGAACATCTTACCAATAGTACTTTTACCATTATCAATCTCTCTAACAACTTGTATAAACATTACATACCTTTAGTAAAGTAGTAAACAACAATACCAGACACGACAGCAAATATTAAACTAAATATACCACTACCTATTAGGCTAGATAACTTTAACTTAATCTCAATAGTAGTAATAGACTTAGCATTATCTACTTTAAACTTCTCAAACTTAGCAAACAGTTTATCCACATTGGCAACGGTTCTTTCTAAGGTAGCGTGAATATATTTCCTATCCTCTATATATTGTGCATCATGTCTTCTTTCTTCAATCATGTTCTGTCCTCAAACTTGTAATGAGACATCATCTCTTGTAAGATCTCTCGAGTGTTCTCGCAGCTAGTTGTCTCTATAGCTTTAGTAATCATACCAACCTCATATGTAATATCACGACCAATACCTACAACCCCAGCTATCTCACCCTTAGTACATCTAACAACATTCTTATGTACCTGAAACATCATATACTCACCATTAACTAACCCATCTTCATTAAACTTCATAGGAAGCTCACATTTAAGCACCTCTAAATCAGAGTTACCACATGTAGCACCAAATGTGTGGTTACTTGCACCAACTTTCTCAATAATGGCCATAGCTAGTTGTCTATCATCTTTACCTACAGGGTTATCATCAAACAACAGTTTGTCCCGTATTGCCTTATTAGCAATAATATATTTCCCTTCTTTATCTTTAACCCAGAACATATCTGGAACAGCATGGTACAGTGCTTTATTTACCTGTGTTAAAAACATATGTCTTTCAGTCTTTTCTTCAAACTCAACAAAAGCTTTTGTAAATTCCTCAAAACGTTTCATAGAATGATATATATCTCCTTGAAACTGCGCAGTTCTAGCATTCATAGCAGATATCTCTTTTTTAATATCTAGAGGATCATATGAAAAGAACCAGCCTTTTATTTTATCTATAAACTTTGATAGCATCATTGGCACACTTTAATTTCTTGTTTAAGATCAACTATACATTTAGCTAATCCAACAACAACTTCAGCATCACTACCACTGACGTGACAAGGTGTTGTATTTATCTTACAAGGCACTGGTACTTTTACTTCATATGGTCTATCTATATAGATAGTTCTGGTGCACCCGCTAAATAGCATTAAAGTTAATAGACCTAATAGCAGTAATTGCATCTTTAGTAGTTTCACAGTCTTCTTTCCTTATATCAATAGTTAGAGGTAGATTTTTGTAAATAGTATTATACCTAATCTTCTCCGGTTTATTCTTCCACTCATCTAGTTCTTTTTGCTTTTTATCTAGGGTAATACTAGCGGCAGCTATAGCATCGTTCTGAGTCTTAATAGAGCCTTTAAGTACATTATTATTCATACGTTCTTCATTAAGCTTCATCTCAAGCACACCAACCTCATCTCTGAGACCATCAACTTTAAACTTAAGTACACCATTATAAAACAGAGAACCCACCAGAATAGTCCCAGCTATTGCAAGTAACGGATTTATCATATTAATTTCCTATCTTTTTATTTGTTGTTTCCATGTAGTACTTGGCAAATCCTACAAAAGTAGCTAGGACACTTGCATATCCTATTAATGCCCATTCACTCATAGAGGTTACAGGTATTGTATTATTCATTGTAAACCAGTTATGAAATACTAACATATGATACATCATGAACCCCATCATAATCCTAGGGAATACTCTGTAGTCATTTAATGTATCTGAAAAGCCCATTACTTATCCTTACTAAAGCTTCTAAACGCTTTACTTACACACGTCTGGCATACCTTATATTTTAGCACCCATAGTAGTTTAAACTCTGCACACTCAGTATTTACAGTGCCGCAGTGACTACATACATCTTTACTTACTCTCATAACCTGCTCCACATATCTTTAGGGTATTTAATCCAACATACAATTGATGCTAGCAAAACTTTTCTCATTTTATACCTCTTAATATTTTATTTATACTAGAAAATGCTGAATACACACTATCTTCCTGATAGTGGATAGCATTAATCTTACAAAAAACGCTTAACATCTAATTGAACTTCT
>ERZ890953.1568-NODE-1568-length-11191-cov-10.748384_pt1 | contig 11191 bp, 4 predicted proteins | sample MGYA00521264_ERZ890953 | MGnify/ENA primary metagenome ERZ890953 (study PRJEB32303, sample SAMEA104408629) | aquatic metagenome | biome: Brackish water; feature: Chemocline; material: water | place: Baltic Sea | collected 2014-10-26T21:54:00 | depth 200 m ... | reverse complement strand
TTATTTAAAGAAGCTCTGATGTGCCAGAGCTTCCTTAAAATATACCCGAGGTCTATAAGTATGTACTGTCGTAAATATCTATTCCCGCCGCTGGTTCTTGTGTTTTTATTATTCAATAGCAATCTGTATGCAGCACATGAATCGAGTGAGCATTACGATGGTACTGTAAACAGCTTTCACTGGCTTAAAAAACCACTCAATGTCGCAGATGCAGCGATACATGATGAGAATGGAAACCGATTTACCCTGTCGGATTTCAAAAACAGGATTGTGCTGTTGAATTTCTGGGCGAGCTGGTGTGCTCCCTGTATAAGAGAGCTACCCAAACTGGACCGACTACAGCAACGACTTGGCGGAGATGATTTTGTCGTCGTTAGCGTATCACTGGATGAGAATATTGAGCCTGCACGTGAAATGTTTTTTGATCAGATACAGATTAAACATTTACAGCTATATCTAGAACCAGCAACACAATTAGGCAAGTTTTTTCCTGTTGATGTTATACCCGTCAATTTCATTATTGATCGTAATGGCCAGGCAACTGGTTTGCTGCGCAGCTATGTAGACTGGGATAACCCTCTGTCAGATACACTTATTAAACACCTGATTGCAGGTGCTCCAATAAACACCCTCAATGCAAAATAGTGGCAAAGCGATCAGCTGCGCTAGTGAACAAGCTCGCAAGCAGTGACATCGTTTATAAATCTAATCTTTTTGTCTCTAGAGCCATATAAGAAATAATATCTTCAACATCCTGTTCAGTCAGGCGCATATTAGGCATTGAAATTTTATATTGATTGAAGAGCTCAACAGCTAACGGATCTTTTTCCTGCAACATTTTATCTGGTTCTTTCAACCAGCGTTTCAGCCAGGCATGGTCACGATTATCAGTCACTGCCAGCAAATCGGGACCAACACTTTCTTCTCCAAATTTATGGCATGAGCTACAACGTGTGCGGAAAAGCTTTTCTCCTGGCGCTAACTGCCTTAGTGTAGGGGCATTAGCGTAGCTATTCCTGGTTTTTGCTACTGTTTTCCAGTTATGTAACCAGTCGCCTAATTGTGATGCCAGCACATAGGGGTTTTCAAATGGCGAACTTTTCATCCAGCGCCCGGTGGACTGGTTGCCTATAATCAGATTCAGATTATGGCTGGCAAGATCCTCTTCTTCACCCGTCTTTAGATACTCCAGATACAGGCCTAGCTTCTTTCGTATATCGATAATATCGGCCTTATCTCCGGTCAAAAATGTCCAGTTATCACCGATCTTAAATTTTTCCTTATAAGCTTTCAGCACCTCAGGGGTATCGACCTCAGGATCAATACTGACCGAGTAAAAATATATGTCTTTACCAACCCTGTCGCCCAGTATCTTGCTTACCTCTCTCATCCTGGCAGTTTCCAGAGGACAGGAATCAACACAGCTGGTGAAAATAAAATTGATTGCCACCACCTTATCTTTAATCAAATCATCGAAGAATTTAACCTTTTCCCCATCCTGAGTGATTAATGTTGAGTTAGGAAAATAATCCTCACCCCAGACTGACTTCTTTATTGTCGGCACAGCTGCAGTATTATTTACCGCCTTCAATGTATCAGCCAGTTGCTTTTTATGCGTTTTACCTTCGTGTGCCAGCGCCATGCTGCTGACTAATAAGGTTATAGCCAGGCTGACATAAAATCTTCCAGTTAAATTAATTAGCTTCATGTCCGTCTCTCTTTAATTTGTAGTTACCTCTGCCGCTTAGGCCGGCAATACTTTGGTGAGTCTGCTACCTTTTGCATCAGGCCGAAAAAATGACGGTTTGCTAAGCCTCAAGACTCAACAAACCGTCGACCTGAGTTTTATCGCTTTACGCTATTCCAGAAACAGTGGTAATGGCGCTGACAATCCTCCTGCACCGACAGCTGGAATACTGGTAAAGAGATCATCTGCCATACCATTTCTGTTACGGTCAATGCCATTAGAACCATTCACGATTTTCAGTGAGGGATGATCGAACGGCGCCTTATGCAGGCGTACACGTTCATCGGTCAGTGACTTCATGAAGGCGATCAGAGCTTCGCGCTCACCATGACGTACGCTGACACCATCCTGGGCGATACCATCTATATCCACCTGAAGGATTTGAGGTGCCAGATTTTCCACATTGTCATCGGCGTACAGATGCTTGAATTTAGCCATGTAGGAAATCATCACCTGATCCAGTGTTAAATGACCACCATTGTGGAAATACGGGGCTGTCAGCTCAACGTTACGTAACGAAGGAGTCTTACAGGCACCGTCAACACCAACGCGCTCATCGAATTGCACCGGTCCACCCACCACAGCGAAATCATTGGCATCTCCTGCTGCATCCAGTCCTGCTTCCTGATCTGCTATCAGACCTGATGCTGCCTGGCGAGAGTACGACAGTGGATAGCCCCCCACTTCGGCCCCAATACACAGATCATCCTGAGTCCCGGTAACACCGATATTGTAAAAGCCACCATCATAGACTGCGGTATTTCCATCCACCATACGCATACGCTCGAAAGGTTCAGGTGGTGCAAAAGCCTCTAGCTCCAGATCAAATGCACCTTCTGCCCGAACATTTACCGAAGCACTGGTAAACGAGCTACCGCTGTGACATGAAACACAGGCTCCTCTATCTTCACGGATAAATACTTCCAGTCCGAGTTTTTGCTGTTCGGTCAGGGCCGCGTTAGCCTGGGCTAATGTCTCAGGGTCATTACCTCCTCGGGCAAAGACATCATAAGGTGCCATATTAGAAACCAGAGTTGACTCGTACATCTGAATAGCAAGTCCCCAGAACAGAGAGAAGTTTGCTTCCATCTGAGTAAACTCACCATCTACCGTAGCAGGGGCATTCCAGTACTTATCCTGAAACGCCGCTTCTATCATTTCTCGGTATTTGTACTTCAAACCCCGGGTAGAAAGTGTACTGCGCATTCCACCTAGCACACTATCGCCCGCATCAACCACCTGGTTGCTCAATGCATAACGATTTAGCATTTTGCGACCAAGCAGCGGGAAGGTTCGACCAGCGCAAGCCATTTCAGTGCTGTTATTAGCAGGGCCTACCGCCTGTGAAGCCAGACTGGAGTTATTGATAAGAACCTGCACCTGATTCAAGCTGCCATCATTTATCCAGATACCCCCAACAGTACCATTGAGATTTGAACGGGCGCCATGTGGATCGACACCATTAAACTGGTTATTAGCTCGACCATCATAGAAATTTCTATGATTAAAAACAGCATTGATAACCGAGGGTGCATTCCTGCCAGTAGTCTTTCTGTAATTCAGACCACCCAGGCTGAAGTCACTCGGCAGCTTGGTACACAGATCCACACCGGAACGTTGAGCGGCTAATTTCTGCCTGGCAGTGGTTTCCGATTCGGATTTCAGCACCGCATCGAAAGTACCCTGCGATCCAGCAATCTCATCTACCCCTTTGGCAAAAGGAAAGTTGCTATGCACCAGCTGTGAGTTAATACCGCCCATTTCAAAGCTGCCCGAAGCCCCTGGTGAAAGCTGATTTTTGGATCGGTTATCCGCGCCAGCTGAAAAATGACAGGAAGCACAGGCCTGTCCATCAGAGCCCACCGTCTGATCCCAGAAGAAGGCCTTACCAAGAGCGATAGCCATCGCTTCATCCTTGAGATAGCCGGTTCTGACGTCTGACATATCAGGCACCTGAGCTAACTCCATGGAGAGAGGTGCTTTTAATCGCAGGGTTTCATCGTCGAAAATACGATCAATCACACCATCGTTATTCACGTCACCACCATTGGCCGGAACCGGTGGGTCAGCCAGCACTACCGGGTCGGCATTCAAATCACCACTACGAAAGGTTGCCAGTGCATGTGAATCCGCATATTCAACCCCGTCCCAGGTCGGCATGGGTGTTGGTAGTAGCAGGGTTTGACCGGGATTATCTACATCCCAGCGCATTAGCATTGCTGTATCCTCATGCTGGGTATTGTGGCAATGCTTCATATAAGTACCAGAAAACTCCCTGAATCGAATTGCCACCTGAACCTCACGGCTACTATCGACTTCTGGGCCAATACGGTAAACATCCTTTCTGGAAAGTGTTTCCCACAACGGCGGCGTCATACCATCTCGGGTCAGGATCTGTCCCTCTTCAAAATGGATATGTATAGGATGAGCCCAGCCACCACCGGTGGTCATATGCCATATTTCAACACCTTTACCCTTCTCTGGTGCGGCTGAAACACGCCTTGGATCCATATTGAACCCCATACCACCGTCAGTTTTAACGGTCCATGGTTTGTCATCGGTACCATTAGACCGACCAAAATCGAAGGTTCTGTGGACGGCATTATCTAACTCAGTCTGAGTAAATTTAGGTAACTCAAGCATCTTTAGTCCACCAACCTCATACAGGGCAGGATCCATACTTTGGTCAGTAGCACCTTCAGCCATAGGCACAACATTGAATTGCATAAACTTACCAACTACTGGATCACCATTTTTCCATTCTCCGTCTACGATAACGGGTTTATAACTTCCATTTAGCACATCTGCCAGTGGGACTGCCCTTTCTGGTTTTCGACCGTTTTTGTGCTCCATTAGATTGACCAGATAAAGTTTTGTACCTGGCGCATACCTGCTGAAATCCACAATAATGTCGTAACGCTCAGCAATTGCCTGAGTCGGTAAAATCCCGTTAGGAAATGCCAGCGAGTGCTCCATGATATTGCCATCATTAGCAATCATATGAAAAGGTACAGGAGTGCCAGATTCAGTAACCATGGCAAGCTTGATATATCGCGATACCGAACCATTTAACAGGCGAAGGCGGTATTTACGCGCACGCACATCCATAGTTGGCTTATACAGCCAGTTGACCAGCATACGGTCACCCAGGAAACCATCGGTATTGAAAACGTTATAAAACAGCTGACCATTGGTATCCCAGGCCTTGCCTGCAATCAGCAGATTGACATCATAGTCCCGATTACCCCAGTCAAGCGCACTACCACTGGGAAAGCGCAGATTCACACCATCATCAATGGCTTCATTACCTCTATCTATCGCGCTGTAATAATTCATCATTGCAGCGTTGCCCTTGTAAACGTTTTGCGCGGTAAAATCGAGCATATGATCGTGGAACCAGTGTGTACTCATGGTTTCACGATGGTTACCTGGTATTTTTATGGTGCCGACACCGCTTGTTCCAACCACCTCACATTCCTTAACTACCCCCTTAACCGTTAGGGTTTCACCTGCTTTACAGGGATAGGCAGCTTTCGGATCTGTTGCGTTAATATTGAGACTATCGTAACTGGCAAGCTGTACGGGCCAGCGATAATCATAGTATTGACCGGGGAAGAAGAATGAATTGGTATATCCATCACTTTCCGCAGGGTTGTGCCCATTATGTTCATGGGTTGAAATCGTGTGGATACCAAATCCATTGTTGGCCGATGGATCGATAGGCAGGGCGTTATAATGGCGGAATAATACCCCTTCGCCATAACGAACATTCAGCAATTTAGGGGGCAGAGTTCCGTCAAATGTATATATGGTGTTTTCCTGCTGCAGAGGCATATCAGGATGAAAGCGTATCTGTATACCTTTGGTTTTACCGTTAAAGTCAGGGTTAGTACCGCCAACCGTGTTGTGGTACAAACCACCAGGGCCAAATTCACCTACGGCATAGCCATGTCGCTGCCTATCATCGCGTAAACCTCCATTGGTTCTGGCACCGGCCTGGGCAGCCTGAAAATAGGTTTCTGGATAAAAATCATCCCAACGCTGGTGTGCCCACCACTCCTGTGGAGGACGGCCTTCAGCCGGAGGGTGATCCAGAGCCCTGCCCAGAAATGTTTCAATATCCAGTTTCCAGGGATTTTCATCACTGGTGTTAGCCAGTCTGCTCGGATAGGGATAAATATCCTGCTTCAGGAAGGTATCCAGTGCAACACTGTCAGGGCCACTCTGGGCGCTAACCGGAAGTGGAAAAGACCCTCCAGGTGTATAACTTCCTTCAGCAGGCAATGGCTCTGGCCCGAATTCTTCAAAGCGCAGCAATTTCTGAGTATAGGGTTGCACACCAAAGTCCGGGCTAGGCGGCGCTCCAGTGGGAACATTGAAGCCCCCACCGCCTAACTGAACACTCTCTGGAACCTGAAGGTTAATACGGGTATCGCTCAGGGTGCCCGTAGGGCCACCTTCAAAAGCACCGTGATTGGCTTCCAGAAAACCTGGATCGCCATGATGGCCAGAAGTACCATCCGGGTTTTTAAAAGCGGGTTCAACGTCAACTACGGTTACCCCATCACTTTCAATAAACTGCTGAGCAGCACCCGCAACTGACGCAAAACTGAAGGCACTGACTGCCACAACACTGCTCAGCAACTTTAGTAACATTGTCTTTTGATTAAAATTTCTGTTCACCCTATTCATTTCTCTTTCTCCGGCTTTTTTAAACTACTGGTGGATTTTCACCAGGGCCTGGCCATATCTATTTTTAGTTACAGCAGATATTAACCAAACGAAAAGCTTAATTTCACTGTCCCAGAGGATGGATTTAATGGTCTAAAGGACAGGTTGTTATTAGCACTTTGGTACAGGTAATGGAGTCATTACTTGGTGAAAAATAGAACTACCGCTCTCTGATTTAGCTGATCAATTTAGATGAAACCACAGCCCTGGATAAACGATTAGCTGATTAATAATATTGAGAAAGCCATGATGCATTCTGCATTTGCAGATCCATTATTGAAGCCAGAGCTATCGCCAGGTCAAATATTGAATAAAACACAATAATTCAATACCTTAAATATCCTCAGGAATAACTTTTCTTACAGGTTACTGAGGCTTCCTGCTGGGATAAACAGGCCGTAAAAAAGCAGTCTTAACACACCTATAAACCACAGCAGGTAACTGTTTTTTTCATCGGCCCAGGACACAAATCTGATATTCACACCTCATCATCACCCTTGTCCTACCTTGTGTAAGAAAGCAGGCCTAAAAAGGCCAAAATCGTGAAATTTACGTGAATTATTCGTGAAATTAACGTTTATTTTCCGTGAAAATTTCGTTAAATTTCTTGACACATAAAGCATGAAAACTGTCAGTTTATTTTACAACTCTCTCCTCATCAGCACCTATCCCATTGATATATTTGAATTATTTTTCCACGGCCCCTAACTTGCAAAAATTAACTCACATTAACTTTGCCAAAAGTGTTCAGTTTATCGAATGAATGCTGTTTTTGATGACATAACGGGGGGTGTTTTATGTCTGATTTAATTCGAGTAGCTATTTGTGATCATAGTCCAGTCATAAGGTCGGGCATAAAAAGTATGCTAAGTGCAGATCCTAAATTAGAAGTTGTTTTTGAGGGGTCCTGCCAGCAGGAAATAAGAAACAGTCATGATCATTTTGAAGCGGATATCATCCTTATTGATTATGATGAAAGTGAGGAATCACTGTTTAACTGTTTAAACCAGTTAAAAGTGCTTCTTCCTGTAGCTAAAGTAATCGTTTTATACCATTGCGGTAATAAGAGCTCAGTAAACAGCTGCATTCATACAAGCACAATAACCCAGGCCATCAAGCATGGAGTCAGAGGGTTTCAGTGCAAACATAAATTTTCTGCAGACGACATTATCCATTCCATTCGTTCGGTACACCAGGGTGATATAGACCTGCCTCCCTGTGTCGTTAATGAGCTATTGGGCAATATCAAGCCGACTCAGCCCCGGCCTGCAGTAAACCTGAGCACGCGCGAGCAAGAGGTACTGGGCCTGGTTGCGAAGGGTAAAACCAATAACGATATTGCGAAGAAGTTATATATCAGTACTCGCACCGTTAAGTTCCATGTCAGCTCTATCTTATCCAAATTAAATGTAAAAAACCGCACCGAAGCGGCGTTATGGTTATCTTGACAGCTCCATTTTGAATGGCCCGGTTGAGAATTATTTAGTGATGCACCTTAATAAAAGAGAGTAAGTTATGAATTATCTTAAGTTGAAAAATATTATTTTTATTTTGCTATTAGGGCTGGGCGGACAGGCCCAGGCAACGATTATAGCCAATGGGGGGACTTTTGATTTTGGCGGTTTTACCTGGACCACCAATTATGACAATGCGTTTGCACTTGATAAAAGTGATCCATTCTACGACCCATTTTTTGATGCCGGCAATGGTTCAATCGAAGACATAGACACCCCCTTAGAACAGGTAACTATTACTGGCAGTGGTTTGGGATCTGGTATATTTACCAGTACACAAATGACTACAACTGCAACTGCTGCAGGGTCGGTGTCATTTTTTTGGGATTATGAAACATTTGATTTTGATCCTTCTTGCGATCCTTTCGTCGCGTTATTAAATGGTATAGCAATTGATATTGCAGACCCTTTAGGTGGTTTAGCCCAGAACGGACTTTTCGAGTTTACGGATCTAGAGATAGGTGATGTTTTCGGCTTCAGTATAGATACTGTTGATGATTATTTTGGTTATGCAACAGCCAATATCAGAACAGATGGCATAGGATTTAGACCAAATCCAGTGCCAGAGCCTTCAATATTTGCACTATTTGGCCTGGGCCTCGTAGGATTAGGCTTAGCCCGTAGAAAAAGTCGGATTGTCAGGAATTAGGAAAAATTGTAATCGATCTATTTACTGGTACAACTTAGCCTGATAAAGATAAATTCGAGCGTTAAAAAACCTCGGCCTGTCCGAGGTTTTTTATCTTTATTGATATAAATAACATTCAGACCTTAGTCTGAATCAAAATAAGATCTTAAGCTAATTTTAGCCACACCTTTGGCTGTAGTAGCTGATGGCGACTTATAGCAGAATAGTTTGTTTGGCCCAGGCGAGCCTCAGGCGTGTGACTCGATAGTTAAAGCTCGGGGCCGACCAGGAATTTTTCTCATTGCTGGTTAAAATCAGGGGGACTGGTGCAAAAGATATCTTTAAAAATCTTCCTGGTTACTGGAATACTAGGTTCCCTGATTAGTTGTGGACAGGAAGCTGAACAAACTGGGCTCTGGCAACTTGCTGAATCTGTTGAAGCCAGAGGTCAGACCGACAACCGCAAGCAGGCTTACTTCAAAAACAACGCTAAAGCCCTGCACACCCTGCTGGAAAATGCCCCCCCAGAGTCCAGTGGTGACAACAATTACATCATATCACTCCCCTTACCAGACGGCAGCCAGTCCCGATACAATATCATCGAATCCCCGGTAATGGAGGCAGAGCTTGCCGCTAAATACCCAGAACTAAAAACTTACAAGGTTTTGGGGCTCGACGACCCAGCTGCTAGCGGCAGAGTAGATATTTCACCAAACGGATTGCGCGCCATGCTGTTTACGTCTCAGGGTCGTATCACAATCGACCCGTCGGGTAGCCTGTACCGGGTACTATCACGCAGCGGCGGCGCTAGCCCTGATTTCCAATGTAATACTTCTGAGCTAGAATCGAGGCTAACAACTCACTCGACAACTGCCAATAAATCAACCGCTAACCGAACAACTGCCAATAGAGTCAGTAACAACCTTCTGGTTTATCGTCTTGCTCTCGCAGCAACTCAGGAATATGTCGCTTCTGTTGGGGGGACGCTTGACGCAGCCATGGCTGAAATAAATACAGCGGTTAATCGCGTCAATGAGATTTACGAACGTGACCTGGGCATTCGCCTGGTTCTGGTCGCCGATAACAATCTACTTATAGATGTAAACGGCAATAGTCCACTTGCCGGTTTTAATAATGATGGACTGAGTTTACTCACTAAAAATCAGACCTGGGTAGATGCAACAGTTGGTAACGCTAACTATGATATAGGGCATGTATTCAGTACAGGTGGTGGCGGCATCGCTCAGCTTGCTTCTGTCTGTTTTAGCCCTAACAAAGCTCAGGGAGTCACTGGCTTAAGCAATCCCACGGGTGACGCATTTTATATTGATTTTGTCGCCCACGAGATTGGACATCAATTCAATGCAAGTCATAGCTTCAACGGTACAACTTCCAGTTGTAATTCTGGCAGAGTTGCCAGCTCAGCGTTTGAGCCTGGTAGCGGATCAACGATCATGGCATATGCCGGAATATGTGGTACCGAAAACCTTCAATCAAATAGTGACGCTGTTTTTCATAGCGAAAGCATCGCCCAAATTTATGCCTTTACCAATAGCTCTTTTGGTAATTGTAGCACCCTGCTTCCTCTCAATAATGCCAGTGAGCCAATCGTTAATGCTGGAGCTGACCATACTATACCAGTAGGCACTGCATTCACGCTGACTGGTAGTGGCAGCGATAATGACGGTGACACGTTAAGTTACCAGTGGGATCAGATAGATCAGGGCACTTTAACAACAGCAGCTAATTTAGGCACCGATCTGGGAGATAACCCTTTATTTCGTAGCTTCGAACCACAAGCAGAGGCAAGTCGCGATTTCCCTGCACTGGGTACCCAGTTGGGGGCACAGCAAGATTTGAGTGAAACCTTACCCTGTACGGCTAGAAACCTTAACTTTAGACTGACTGCTCGAGATGGAAAAAGTGGGCAGGCACTCGATACCGTTCAACTTATAGTGGACAATACTGCAGGACCATTCAAAGTCACTTCGCATGCCATTTCAGAAACAATAATCTCTTCAGACGGGGCACTAGTGACCTGGAATGTTGCCAATACCAATAACACAAATATAAATTGCACTGATGTTGATATTGATTTACTAACATTTTCGTCAACTGACCATGCTAGTTACGCAGTAACATCGCTACTCACTGGAACCCCGAATGATGGTAGCCAGTCCGTCAATATACCGGATATGGCAAACGATAATGCCCGCTTTCGCGTTAAATGCAGCAATAATATTTTCTATGATATTTCGGATAGTGATCTGGTAATTCAGGGGAGTGGCGTATTTCCAACCACTGATATAACCACTTTTTTTAATAGCAACGGCAGCACATTTACAACACCAACAAGCGAATGCGTGGCTGTTATTGGTTCTGACACAACACCACCGGTGGTCACAGCTCCAGCGAGTATTACCGTTGCGGCAACGGATGCCAGTGGTACGGCAAAGACAGACACAACTATCAGCACCTTCCTCAATGCTTCCACAGCAAATGATGCTGTTGATGGCTCTCGACCGGTTTCTAATAATGCGCCTGCTATATTTCCACTTGGAGCGACTATCG
>ERZ890953.1566-NODE-1566-length-11198-cov-3.907835_pt1 | contig 11198 bp, 4 predicted proteins | sample MGYA00521264_ERZ890953 | MGnify/ENA primary metagenome ERZ890953 (study PRJEB32303, sample SAMEA104408629) | aquatic metagenome | biome: Brackish water; feature: Chemocline; material: water | place: Baltic Sea | collected 2014-10-26T21:54:00 | depth 200 m ... | reverse complement strand
GGGTATCGGGCCTTGATGCGGTATTCCACAACGGTGGGTTCGTTGACTGCCAATTCGTCCATGTACAAGATCACCTGGCGTCCGGTGATTTCGTACTTCTGGATGGCGCCGTTTTTGCGCATGGCGTCCAAATCAGCGGCAATCACGTCGAATCCAGGGGGGATCCCCAGGGTGGCCAGAATCATCCCGCTGGTTCCCTTCCGGGTCATCTTGAAGGTCGCTTTCACGCGCACCGTCTCGTCCACCTTGATTTGGGTGCGGTCATACGCCACATCAATGGACAGCGGCCCTCCCTTCGAGTCCGTCTTCTTCTCGGGAATGAAATGAGAGGAGATGAGCTGGTATCCGAGGTTCCCCTTGCCGTTGTATTCCAACACGATTTCGTTGTTCTCTTTCAAGGTGTCCCGGGAGAACTCCACCTGCCACACTACATCCTTGTTGAAGTTGTCGAAGTGACGGCTTCCCAGTGCATCGCCGTTGAGACGAACAGTGACGTCCGCGCTGGTGTCTCCGGCGTCCATGGTGGCCGCTTCCAGGAAGACCTTCATGGCTAGAACGCTGGCCTGGGTGTTGTACCCCCAGTTCCCCTGAGGATCCTTGCTCGCTATCAGGTAGTTGATAATCTTCGGAACGTCGCTCTTGTACATCCCGGAACGCAGGTAGGCCAACGCCATCAAAGCGGAGACTTCCACGTTGGCCGAGTTTCCCCAGGAATTCACCAGGGTCATCCCTTCGGACTTCCAGTGGATCGTGTCGGATTCAACCACCGCCGCGCTGTGAATACGATCCACCAACCCTTTGATTTTGGAAGACGGAGAGTCAAACGAGGAAAGGGCGATGGCGCACAATCCCATGGTGTAAAGATCCTTCTCCTGACCAATTTGGCCTTCGATGAACTGGCGAGCCTTTTTCGCTGTGCTCGATTCCGAGAAACCACCCTCATTGATGGCCCACGTGATGTAGCAGGTGCCTCGAAGGCTCCCCGCTCCCAGGTTCTCGTTGCCGGCGTGCAGGTGTCGCTCTTCGCCCCAACTTCCATCCCCCTTCTGGGTTCCAGACAGGTACTTGAACGAGCGCTTGATGACGTTTTCATCCACGGCGTTGTACACACGACTGGTGTCCCGCAGCATCATGATCCCGACGGCACTGAGAATGGCGTTGCCCGGGTTGTCCCCCTGCCACCAGTTGAATCCTCCTGACTGACATTCGAAGGTCAAGATGCGCTGGTATCCGACATTCACGTACTGCATCGCCTTCATCTCGATTTCCGGGGTGCTCTGTTCGGTTTCCTTTAAGTAGCGCAGCGCCAGCACGTTGGGCCACGCAGACGATGTGGTCTGCTCGAAGCATCCACCCGGGAGTTTCAACATGGACTCCATTCCCTGAACAACATGGGAAGTCAGCCCCGGTAGAATCTGCAGAAAGGCTGTCTTGGAACCCTCTACGCTGTTTTTGGGGAAGGACAAGGAGAGGGCGACACGGTCGTCACTTACGGAATCTCCATCGGTTCGGAATTTCCCGCCGGTGGCCGAAGCGATTTCCTTTCCATCGGGGCGCACCTCGACAGTCCGCTTCACCGCATCAGAGAACCCTTCAGAGCCCTTTCCAACAACGGTCAGAGCGTGCCAACCAACCTTTGTTACCCGAACGGGGAATTGGATGGAACGAACTTCTCCCGGCTGCAACGCCAGCACATTCTCGGACTTCCCCTTCAGTTCAAACCAGCCTTCCTTTTTGACTTCGATTCGTACTTCCTGAGGCGTCTTGAGATAGTTGTAGACCACAACGGGGAAAGTGATTTCGTCGTTTCGAGTCAGGAACACCGGGAAGTCGATGTCCACGAAGAAGTCCTGAAATACTCGCAGCGGAACGTCTTTGCCACCAATGCGTCCTGCCAAATCGGAGGCCACACTGCTCAAACGCCAGGTGGTGATCGAATCTGCCAGAGGGATATCGAGATGCGCCTCTCCCTTCTCGTCCGTGATGAGGCAATTCTCCACAAACAAGGTCTCCGGGAACCAGCTACGCACCCGCACCGCTGGCGAACTCTTCTGCTGCCCACTGGTGTCCTTCTTGGTCTTGTCCCTATCATTTCGGTTGTCAGCCACGGTCTTCGTTACAGTCCTTTCACGCTTCTCCTCCGCCATCTTCATCGGGCCCGGGGCCCCGTCGTCCATTTCGTCGGCAGCGGCCATGGGGATTGCCGCATCCATCATCACCCCCCCACGAAGTTGTCTTCCGCCCCCGCCGCCGGTTTTGTAGTAGTAGTTGCACGATTCGTAACGATTCAAGGTCCACTGGACGTCATCTCCCGATTCAAACTGTCCGTCGGGCCCGGCAGACCGGTAGGTGGCGACCCAGTTGGCAAACTTCAATTGAATGCGGTTGCCCCAGGGGTCGACCTCCACATCCTTCAAGGAACCCTTCACTGCCTCCTGGAAGTCCTTCTCATTTCGGAAGGAACAACCCTTCGCCCGCAAGGTCTGGGTCACCTTCATCTTGGCCCAATCGGCATAGCCGTTCAGAGCGATCTGCACCTGCTCCACTTCTGAAGACCAGGAAGAGAGGCCGCTCTTTTTTACCGCCACGTCTCCTTGAGACGCGATGGCTGCTTCCGCGTTCTCCTGGACAGGATCATCTTTCCAGGTGCGTTGATTTCCCAGGATCAGTTGCCCCAATGTCGCTCCAAATCCGCGACCGATCTGGTACGACGGCTTCAACAGTTCCTCTTCCAAAGCGAAGTACAACTTCAAGAGGCCGGGGCGCGCTTCACTCAAAGCGAAGACCGCTTCGTCCACTACATGGATTCCCAGCGCGGCCTGAACGGCCTTTCCTCCCTGATCTTTTACATTGAAATGTACCGTTGCCTTCCCGGCGGGCTGGTAGGTCTCCTTGTCCATGGAGATCTGCACGTCAAGATCCTGAGCCTGATTCACGAAGACCACTCGGGTATCTCGAACGAATTCTCCTCGATTGGAAAGGACGTATGCAGACACAGCCAGAGTACCAGACAGGGTGTTGTCCAAATCGAGACTGTAGCGCCCTTTGCCACGCTTGAGGGATACCGTCGCCATGGCCACGGTTTGATTGTCCCGAGTGACATCAAGAAAGGCGTCACTTACTGATCCCGATGCCAGAATGTCGACGACCAACGGCTCCCCCACTTTGAGCAGAGTCTTGCGGGTTCGAACCAGAATCTGGGCGTCCAGTGCGGAAGGAGCAAACGAGTAGCTCTTCTGAACTTCTTTGCCGTCTGCGGTGCGAGCAATGGTCCGAGCGTAGATTTGAGTGGCTGTTCGAGCGGGCTTGAAGGAAACGGTTCCCAACCCCGTGGCGTCCAGTTTCACGGTTTTTTCCAGCTTCTTGCCCGTGGTGTCCGCCAATTCGACGTCGCAGGTGCCCGCCAGAGGAGATCCGGAGGGATCGGCCAATGCCACGAAGAACCGGTTGTCCAGTCCAGGGACCACGGCTCCACTTTCGGGGATAAGGTCCACACTCATGGGAAAGGCAGCGATGGTAACCGACTTCATTATCTGGCGTTTCTGGCCGCCGGTATCTTCGACGTTGATTTCCAACATCACAGAAGCGTTCCCGTTCTCCGCCGGTTGCCCGATCAGTTTTTTGGGAAGCACATAGGAAAACTCGAGGATTCCTTCTTCGTTGGTCAGCGCTTCGATGACTCGAATGGGAACCCATTTGGCCTGGTAGTCCAGAATTCGGAGGGTTACCTTTCCCTTTGCCACCGGTTTGCCGAAGAAGTAGTGGGCGGTGAGGGTGCCTTTGACCTTCTCACCGGGGAGGTAGAAGTCCCGGTCGAGCTTCGTTTCTACGTTGTATTTTGGAAGGACATATCGGTCCACGGTCACCGACTTTTCCGTTTGGGTTGCCCCCGCCGTGAGGGAGATTTTGTAGGTTCCTTTGTGGATCTGGTTGCCCAGGGTGAAGGTGGTGGAAGCGATTCCGAAGCGGTTGGTCTTGTCTTCCTTTTTAAAGACCTTATTTCCCTTGGCATCAAACACTTCCAGCAGAACCGAGGTTCCCTTCGACGGCTTGAGCAGCGGGCGCCCGAGGATCAGGGCTCGAAGGTGCATGGTCTGTCCGGGCTGATACAGCGGTTTGTCTGTGGAGAGGAAGACCTTGTTGGCCCGCTGAACTTCCGCCGAGGATCTCACCTTTACCTCGGGGGCACCACCGACGCTGGTGGAAAGCTCCAAAGTGATACGGCCACTCTTTCTGGGGGTGAAGATGACCTCGGCGGTCCCATTTTCGTCGGTGCTGGCAAGGAATTCGCCCCGGTTGGGTCCTTCTCCCGCCATGGTCACACGCACTTCCTGATTCCTGTAGGGAGCCCCGCTGATGGCATCCACTACCCGCACCGGGATGCGAGTGGGGGAGTCCACAAAGACGGACTCTGGGAGGCTCGTGGTGATGGCGGGGTGCGGGAAGAGGTGGTAGAGAGATTTTCGCCCCTTCAGTATCCGCTCTTCGCCCGCTCGAAGGACGTAAGAAACGACGTAGTTGGCGGTGCTGGCATCCTTGGGGTCAAAACCGGGCACCGGAACCTTCAAGTAAGAGCTCCCGCGGGGAACCGAGTATTTCCCCTCCTTCATCGCCACTTTGGCTCCGGTGAGATCTTTGATGAGGACGAAGTACCCGATGGGTTGCTCGCTCTCCAAACGATTCTCCACAGGAAACAGGATGGAAAGTTGCTCTTTTGTCTGTTCGGCTCGAACCCCGCTCTCCTTTACCTGGATACTTTCGCCGTTCCACCAGGTGGCTTTCGAACGGTCGAAGGGACCGGCTTCGAGGGACCAGAATTCGACAAAGGGAAGGGCCAGGACGGCCAATACGGGAACCAGCATCCATGCAACAAAACGTGTCTTCATTTTTTTCTCCTTTATGCTAATCGACAATCGCCTTTCTAGGGGGCAAATGCAAATGATGGCGGCACGGTTACGAAAGGAAGTTCTGTTGGTTCTCGCCCTTTAGAGAAACTTCTTGGATTGCGCCTCAAAAGCGGAGAGACTGTCTGTAACGACCTGAAATCACCGGATTATCAGGTCTCTGTTTGGCCCCAAACGATACTCTGGAAACGAATTGAGAGGGTGGCTTGGCCTGGAGAGACATTGACAGACTCGCACCACAACCTGGAAATCCTGAGAGAAGTTGACCCTCTTCTTATCAGGACCGACATCAGCAATCGCGTGATGATGCCCATGTGGCAGCACGTGGCAAAACGCTACGGGGAGGAGTCTGCCCGGAAGATGCTCGAGATGGTGGGAGTTCCCGCCGCATACATGGAAGATCCCACACGCTGGGTGGGTCTGGAGTACTCCCGAAGGATGGTCGAAGTCATGGCCCGGGAGATTCACGGCTTGGACCACCTGCCCGACATCCGGCATCCCATGTGGGAGTTCTATAGAGAGTCCGGACAGCGCAGTCTCTCGAAGGAGGCTCTTGGAACGGTTTGGTATGCCATGCGGCTGTTGGGCTCTCCCCGGATGCTCTATGAGAACATTCCGAGTCAGGCCCGCCGGATGAACCTCCTTACCCACTTTGAGGTTGTGGAGTATGGGTATGGCCACGCAGTGATTGCTGCCTGGCCGGAGCGTGGATACGATCTGGCTTCCTTCTGCAAGTCGAGGCGGGGTTATCTTGAAGCCGTGCCGACTCTGTGGGGATACCCGCCGGCTCTGGTGGAACACCCGGAGTGCATCCACGATCCAACGAACCCTTCCCACCAATGTCTCTACCGTGTGACCTTCCGTGAGTTCGGCAGGCTTCCCCGAGCCATGGTGCAGACCCTCGTGATGTCCGCCGCTGTGGCGACGGGTTCGGGGCTTGTTCTCGGGAATGTCTTTGACCCATGGGGCGCTGCCTTGGGAGCCTTTGTGACTGCTGGACTGGCGGGCTGGTGGTTCTTTATGCGCCAGTACTTTCGGGAGCGGTCGGATTCGAGACACATTGAGGCAGCCATCGAACGTTTCGATCGTCGACATCAGGAAGTGCTCGATTCAGAGACGCTGTTTCGTCAGTTGGCCGGTAATGTCAATGAGCTGTTCTGGTTAGCCGGAGCTGAACGAGAGCGATACGATTATTTGAGTCCTCACTTCGAGCCCCTCTTCGGCTTTGAGCCGGCCAGACTGCTGGAAGACCCAGTTCTTTGGGAGAAGGCGGTGCACGAGGAGGATCGCTCGGCCAGGCAGGCTTGGATTTTGGGCGGCGGTTTGGGAGAGACGACGTACCGGATTCGAAGACCGGGTGGGGAAATCCGTTGGTTGCGAGAGCGAGTCTTTCCAGTGGGAGTTGACGACGAACCGGTAAGCCGTATCGCCGGCTTGTGTGAGGACATCACCGAAAAGATCCGTGCTGAAGAGCGGCTCCAAAAACAGGAAGAGGAGCTTCGCCAGGCTTAGAAGATGGAAGAAGGTCGGTGCGCTGTGCGGGCAGTTCCATGGAACTCGCTGGTCATCTGCTGGTTGATCTGTCACAATAGCGGGATTGCAGGCGTCCCGAGAATGGTGTCTCGGGGGGGCTGTGAGGCAGGAACCTGAACGGTCAAACGTCAAATGCTGTTTACTAGATTCGCACTGTGGATACGGTTGCTCTTCCCCCTGTTTGCTCGGGTCAAGGTAGACCGCCGATGGGTGGATGCCGTCAATGAGCAGGCTTCCGAGGGCACTGTCATTTATGTCGTCGAGATGGAGAGCGTCCTTGATTACAGCCTTCTCCATTACCTGCTGAGAAGAAACGGGCTCCCTGTTCCCGAGGTGTCAAACTCGAGGGTTCACTGGTTGGCTCGACCGCTGTGGTATCTCCTTCTCGGTCCATTTATCTGGCTTTTTCAGAAGCTCTTCCGGCGCCAGTCGCTGGACCAACGCTTCTACCAGGGCATCAAAGAGGGGAAGACGGCCCTGCTCTTCCTCAAACGAGCGCAATTTGTGTCGCTGCCTCGCGGGAACATCGGCGTTTCGTACCTCAAGGAGCTCATTTCCATGCAAGGGGAGATTGAGAAGCCGCTGATTCTCGTTCCCCAGCTTCTCTTCTGGTCTCCTGCTCCCGATCGCTATCGAAAGGGGATCATGCACCTCATTCTGGGAGACCCCAATGTCCCCGGATTCCGTCGGTTGTTGTCGTTCCTTTCCGGTCCCGTTCGAGCCTACGTCACATCTGGCCCGGCTTTGAACCTGAAGGCCAACCTGGAGGAAGCCGACCAGGGGTTCGAAGGGGAAGCCACCGATGGGGATACCACCGCTCGGCGAGTCCAATGGCTCCTTCATCGCGCCATTGACATGGAAGAGAAGACGGTGCGGGGGCCCATGCTCAAGACGGCCCGTCAGGTGCGGGAAGAGATGCTTCTGGATCCCAACTTCTCGGCCCGAATCGAGGCCATTGGAAAGGAGCAGGGCCTCACTAGCAAACAGTCGAAGAAGCGTGTTGCCGAGTACATCCATGAGATCGCTGCCGACTTTCGTATCGGGTACATCGAGTTCCTCACCCTGGTGCTGACCCCCATCTTCAAGCGAGTCTTTTCTTCCTTCGTGGTGGACCGAGAGGCCATCGAGACCATTCGAGAGGCCTCCAGAGACTCTGCCGTGGTGCTTGTTCCCAGTCACCGAAGCCACATCGACTACCTGGTGATCAGTTATCTCCTCTACCTGAAAGGGGTGATACCGCCGCACATTGCAGCCGGATCCAATCTCTCCTTTTTCCCCATGGGGCACATCTTCCGCCATTGTGGGGCGTTCTTCATCCGCCGAAAGACCGGGGACGACGGCCTCTATTCCATCAGCCTCTCCCAGTACATTCGGAAGCTGCTCAAGGACGGACATTCCTTTGAGTTTTTCATTGAGGGGGGGCGCAGTCGCACCGGGAAGACCCTTCAACCGAAGTTTGGCCTGCTGAGTTACGTGGTGGAAGCGGTGACCAGCCAGGCCGTAAAGGACGTCACCGTCATCCCCATCGCCCTGTCCTACGAGCGAATCATGGAGATGGAGGGCTATACCCGGGAATTGGCGGGGGGGGAGAAGCGAGCTGAGGATCTGGGGGGACTCGTTCGCTCGGCTGAAGTGCTAGACACCACCAATGGACGGCTCTACATCACTGCCGGCCGCCCTCTGAAGATCGGTCGCTTCGTCAAGAACAGCTTTGATAAGCCCATCGAGGAGATCACAACCGACGAGCGACGCTATCTCATCAAGCGGTTGGGCTATCTCATCCTGGACCGAATCAACCGGGCAACAGTGGTTAACCCCTCGGGGCTTGTTGCCACAGTGTTGCTCAGCCATCATCGCAGGGGCATCTCTCGAGAGCGCTTCCTGGAAGTCGCAGGCCACTTGCTGCATTTCGCCAGACAGCGTGGCTATATGCTGTCGATTACCCTGGAGCGAGCCTTGAAAGCCGCAGCCCAGGAATTGCTCAAGGCCCGAGAGCGAACCGCAGGAGAACCCAACGATCCCTCCTTGGATCGAGCACGGGGTGAGGCAGTCGCATCCATTCTGGACGAAGCTCTGGAGCTGTTTCGAAACCAGGGATACATTCATGTGGAGGAGTTCGACGGTTCTGAAGTGATCTCCGTGTTGCCCTCTTCAAGACTGTTTCTCAACTACTATCGAAACAACCTTCTTCATGTTTTCCAGCGAGAAGGGTTGGTGGCCTCAGCCATCTTGACCAGACAACATCAGCACCTCATTCGGGTCTCGGAAGTCCAGGAAGACGTTCGGTTCCTCTCCAAACTGCTCAAACAGGAGTTCATCTTCAGGGTGGGAGACTTCGAGCGAGGAGTATTGGCAGGGTTGGCGTCCCTGTCCGAGAACGGAATTGTGGGGGTGAGGAACGAAGTCATCGAGGTCATCCCGGAACAAATGGAACGTCTCCATCTGTTCCGGAATATCATCCTCCCCATCGTGGAGAGCTACCTGGTCGCCGCTCGATACGCTTCGGCGGTGCGCTTCAAAGGGGCCATGAAATCTCGAGATCTGGCTCGTGCCATCTTGAAGAAGGCCTCCAAAGATTACCAAGAGGGTGCGATCACCTGCAACGAGGCACTTTCCACTGCCAATATCACCAATGCGTTGGCTCACTTTGAAGCCATCGGAGTCCTCAAAAAAGTCGAGTCGGGCATCGATGCCGGGAAACTTCGGCTGGCCAGAGGAAGCGCCTGGGAAGACCTCAAGGTCTGGGAAGAACGAATTGCCCGCTTCGTGGAGATTCCATAGGATGTCAGCATGATACTCGTACTCTACAGCCGCGACGAAAGTTGGGTCGAGCCCTTCCGACAGCGTCTCGAAATCAGTGGGTTTCGAGCCCTCGACCTGGACTCGACTCTGGGGGGAAATGAAGAGTTGGTCTCTCTTGCCATGAAGCAGTGGGGAGACGGCTTTCGTGTGCACCTCGTCGCAGACAAGATCGACCCCTTGGCCAACTACATCATCACCGGAATTCGTCACGTAGCCGAAGTCGTCGCCTTGAACCAGATTCGAGCTACGGGGGTGCTCCAGCGGGACATTCCCCTGTCGTCGGAAGAACGGGATTTTCTGGAGCAACTCGGCATTCCTGTGGAAACCGTGGAGAGTACCGACGCCGATGACGACGCCACCGTGGCCTCTGTTCTCTCAGTCGCAAAACGCCTCCCGAGAGTTTCCTGGGACGACTACTTCATGTCCATCGCACATATTGTCGCAACCCGGGGAGACTGCCTGAAACGCCGCGTAGCGGCGATCATCGTAAAGGACCGAAGAATCGTAGCCACAGGCTACAACGGTACCCCTCGAGGAACAGTCAATTGCGGTGATGGTGGCTGCCCTCGTTGCGCCAGTCTCGGCCCCAGCGGCACCGCACTGGGAGAGTGTCTGTGTTCTCACGGCGAAGAAAACGCCATCACCCAGGCTGCCTATCACGGAATCAGTGTCAAAGGGGCCACGGTGTATTGCACCACTTCCCCTTGTCTTCTGTGCACCAAGATGATCATCAACTGTGGAATTTCCGAGGTGATTTACAACGCCTCATATCCTCTGGGTGAACGCTCACTCGAACTCCTCCGGGAAGCTCGAGTGACTGTTCGGCAGAGCTGAAACCAGGAGTACGGGATGTCGGTTGGAAAAGGAATTGCGTTGGTACGGGCCGAACACCTGAAAGAACGAGTCACCAGAGCCATGAAAGAGGTGGGGCTTTCTGTCACGCTGGTTTCCGATGTGGAAGAACTGCTTCGAATGCAACGAGAGATCTTCCCTGATCTGCTCGTCGTCGAAACGGAAATAGTCGGAGACAAGGTCGCCGATGCCCAAGAATTCCTGGAAGCCGTGCGTAGCAGCGCTGCCTGGTTTGATGTCCCCGTCCTCTTCTGCTCTCCCTACGTTACAGTGACACAGAAGGCTCTCCTGACGGACAAGGAAGCCAGCGATGTCATCGATGTCAACTCCAGCGCTCGCCTGCTCTTGAAGCGGTTCCAGGACCTCGCCAGGCTTTCCTATCTAAAGAGGCAGGTGAGGGAGCTTGAGCAGGAGCTTAGAGGGCCGGGAAGGGCGTCCAAACCCGACTCGGTTACCGGTTTGGCGCAATGGGCCGAGTTCAAAGAAACCGTGGCTTCGGAAGTCGCCAGAGCCGGCCGATATGATTTGGCCCTCTCCCTCGTGCTCTTCTCCGTCGACAGACTGGACGCCATCGCTTCGGGCAACCCGGACAAGGGACAGGATATTCGTCGAGTCAGCGCGAGACATCTGGCTCGTACCATTCGAAATGTGGACCGTTTGGGGCTCCTCGAGCAGGACTTCCTGGTTCTCCTTCCCATGACCCAGCGAATGGGTGCCACCATCATGGCCAGACGCCTGCAATCTCAGTTGGTGGAGCAGTCAAAGGTCTACGAAGACGTCACCGTGTCTTGTGCCGTGGTGGCGCTGGACCAGTTGGGAAAGAGGACTGTGGACGGGGTGAAAGCGTTGCTGGTCGACCGACTTCAGAAAGCACAAAGCAAGGGTCGAGGAACACTACTGGACCAGTGAGGAGACCATGCCTGCGAATCTGACTCCGAGCTACAAGGATGCAGAACGACGCTATCGGGAGGCACGGTCTCCAGATGAGAAACTCACCGCCCTCCAGGAGATGCTCCGCGTAGGCAGGCCCGGGGCCACCGTCGCGATCCTCGCATGGTCCTCCCAGCTCCTGCTCACGGGGCATCCCTGGCTCGAGGCGAAGCTCAA
>ERZ890953.1565-NODE-1565-length-11214-cov-7.670042_pt1 | contig 11214 bp, 6 predicted proteins | sample MGYA00521264_ERZ890953 | MGnify/ENA primary metagenome ERZ890953 (study PRJEB32303, sample SAMEA104408629) | aquatic metagenome | biome: Brackish water; feature: Chemocline; material: water | place: Baltic Sea | collected 2014-10-26T21:54:00 | depth 200 m ... | reverse complement strand
AGGTCGCGCACACACCACTTGCGCGCGGTGTCTCTCCAGTGCTTCGCTTGCTGAAAGAGCAGGTCTTGTCGGATCGGTGTGGTTCCCTCGAGGGCGGTGGTACAGGCCGACTCGATGGCCTGGGCTAGGCTCACCTTCTCTGCTTCCGAGCGCCTGCCCGAGAGCAGCAGCAGCAGGTCGACCTCGGGGCGTGGCGTGGAGAGACACGTGGGGCGGCCCCTGTCCTCCTGCGGGTCAGGGCTCCAGGCTCCCGTGCGAGATGCCAACACGCCTGCATAGGCGGCGTCCACGGTGTCCATGCCTGCGAGCTGTGGGTAGAGGCCGGATAGGTGGTTCACTGGGTCCAGCAGGGCCCAGGGCTCGCGGCCGAGGATGCGGCGCAGCGAGCCCCGTCGGACCGCCTCGTCATCGTCGAGCAGGTTCAGGGCAGCAGGCTGTCGGTCACCAACGGATCCGAACGGCGCTCGGGGTCGGCCGCGATGTGGGCGATGGTGAAGCCATCGGGGTCGGTGCGGGGCGCGAGCACGGAGAGCTGGCTGGGGAGTGAGCGCCCGTTCCAACTGGCCAACGCCTCTCGGAGCGCGGCCAGGTCGAAGGCACGGCGTAGCCGCGGGCTCAGGTGGAGGGCCGGGGCGGCGTACAGCTCGTTGTCCTTCTCGCCCAGCGCGGCGCAGAGGTGCAGGTCGTACCAGACGTCCGAGCCCAGGTCGTCAGCGTGGGCGTGTGCGCGGAGCCGCCCCAGGTGGATGGCCGTGTCGGGGAGTGGAGTCCAGACGGTGAAGCCGTGGTGGGTGCGGGGGAGCTGGGCGGGGACCGCTTTGGCGCTGGAGGCGCACGAGCTGTCTGGAGGGGTGGGCATAGGGGTCTCCAGGGGAGATCCGAAGGCTAGGCCGGTTCCGTCCCGTGAGAAAGCACAGGGGCCATTCGCGTTTTGCGACTACGCGAAACCCGCCTCTCAGGCCGGTATTCGCATAATGGCCGAAAAAGGGGGTTGCAGCGTGGAGTGGCGTCCCGAAGTTGCGAATAGTGGCTTGGGAGGGATGTGAATACGGAGTCGAGCCAGGGGGTGGTGGGAGCAGTGGTCGGCCTGGAGGACATGAACCAGGATGGCGTCGGCGACATCCTGTTTTTCGCTACCGAGACTTCAACCGCGGGCCCCATGGAGATGCCGTTCACCTGCGACTGGACGCCCTGGGCCCGGCTGGGCGAGCCCAGGAAGTGCCAGAAACGACTTACAACGGTGAGAACAGGCGACTCCACCGGTTCGGCTGTCGTTGGCGCTGGGGATTCCAACGGCGATGGCATCCCCGAGATTCTGGGCGAAGCACTCGGTCGGGAAGCGGACGCAGGCACCGCCTGGCTGCTGCGTGGCGTCCGCGAGTGAGGTGGGCGAGGTGTGTCCTGTTGTCATCGAAAACGTGTTCACATAGGTACTACGGAGGTATTCGCGTTTTTCGCGCGTTGGTCCGCACCTTGCTCACGATAGAACGTCAATTTTCGAACGAATTGCGAATAGTACCTTCAAAAGCGAGTTTCAAACATCCTGTCAGCAGTGGCGGCGCGAGCCGTTCCCTGCCCGTGATTTTCGATGTAGCCTCGGATTCGTGCCTGGAGTGTTCATGTCCGACTCCCGACCCGCTGCCCGCGTGGCTCGAACACGCTGCCTCTCCGATGGCCTGGCTACCGAGGGGCTCGAACGCCTCGCCGACCGCGAGCCCATCCGCTGGGCAGCTCTGCTCGAGCGAGGAGTGCCCGGCAGGATCAAGCTCGGACCAGCCACTACACTGCTGGACGTGGGCAGGGCAGCAGCATGGCCCACGCTGCTCCCTTCCAGTCACCTGTACCCCCCCATGCGGCTTGCCCGACACAGGAGGACCTTCAGAAGGATCGCGCGGGCGGTGGGGGAGGTCCCCGTCAAGTCGATCGACGAACGTGTCTTGAGCCTGGTGAGGAAGGTGCTGGCCACCAACTCCAACGGGGTGCGGCGCGAGGCTGGCGACGTGCGGCGGGACATGCTGCAGCTGCGCACGGTGGTGTTTGGGCTCCAAGTCTCGGTCATGGGACGAAGCCTGGTCTCACAGGAAGAGCGCGGGGCACCCCGCAAGCGGCAGATCGCCGTGTACGCCGAGTTCGTGGAGCAAGTGATCGGGGGGAGCGCCTCGCTGCGTTCCCTGGCTGTCTTGGCGGTCGCTGTGGGCGCCATCCTGCCGAGCGAAGCCGAGCGGGTGAAGCTGGGCGATGTCCCCGATGAGAGCTGCGGCATGCACGTCAACGGCCGGACCGCGAGCAACGGCAGGAGAATTCCTGTGCGCCGTGTCCATCTTCCAATATGGGCAATGGGGATCTTGCGCGTGTGGAGGGACGACTGCTACGCTCGGTCCCACGAGCCAGCGGACGCCCTGTTCCCATCCAGAGGCAACCCGAAGAAGTCGAGCACTGGCCTCGGGCGAATTCTGGCGACAGCCTGTCGCCGCGCCGGCGTCCAGGAGGTTGCCTGGGAGTCCTTCTCGCGAGTCTACGGCTTCCCTCGGCAGAGGGTGGTCGATGAGGCTCTGCGGCGAGTGCGGGGCTGAGAAGACGCCCGCAGCAGGCTGCCCGAGTCCCCGTTTCGTTTGCCCCCGATCGTCGGGCCATGGCCGTCATCTCCCGTCGACACTGGGCGTCGCAAAGGATCGTTCGTGGAGTGAACGCCGATCGCGCAATCACCTTCCAGGTGAGGCTCCAATCTGGCTCCGAGGCCGGCGGATATCTTCATGTGCGGAGCAGCACGATGCCGAGCGAGCGGGTGGTGAGCCCCGCCTCTTCGAGCTCCACCGCCAGGTAGGGCAGGGTGGCGCCGAGTGAGCCGAATGCCAGTGCGTAGAGCAGGCGTAGGGTGCTGCGGGTCATGGCTGGTCCTGCGCTACGAGGCGCCTCGCTCGCGGAGATGCCCCGCATGCCACGTCCCGAACCTCCTCCGTGCCTCGGCGAGATCGCACGGCGGCTCGACGGACATTCGGCCCCGGCCGGACCCTCGTCGGCCGATCGTCGTGCCCGCCGAGACGCCACCTTTCTTCTGGACGCACGGACCATGCCCCCCCCTTGCGTCGTGTTGCAGGAAGGGCTCGCGGGCTCGCGGGCTCGCCCGCGAGCCCACCGCCACCGATCCCGATAGGATCGCGCCTCCAGGGAGGACCTCGCGTGGCTGGACATCCCAAGCCCCCCCACCCCCTGACCCCCCACGCCATGTTCCTCGACCTCGAGGTCACCCGGGCAGGCCACATCCGGGACGTGGGTGCGGTGCTGGGCGACCGCATCCTCCGCCTCGAGCGCCCGCGCTCCCACGACTGGGCGCGGCTGGACGACTTCGCCGCACCCGCTCAGCTCGTCGTCGGCCACAACCTGCTCGACCACGACCTGCCCCACCTGGCGCGAAAAGTCCCCGGCCTGGCCCTGCTGCGCAAGCCCGCCCTGGACACCCTGGTGCTCTCTCCCGTCGCCTTCCCCCGGCGCCCCTACCACGCCCTGGTCAAGGAGCACCGCCTGGTCAAGGACGCCGCCAACGACCCGGTGGCCGACGCGAAGCTCTGCGCCCGGCTGCTCCAGGACGAGTGGCTCGCGCTGTGCGCCCTGGGCTCGGGCCACCCCCTGCTGGCGCTGCTGCACCGCTCCCTGGACCAGCTGGCCGAGGGCCGCCCCTGGGCGGGAGGCTTCGCGCCCTTCCTCCAGGCGCTCGGCCCGTTTCCCGGCTCGAGCGTGATCGTGCTCGATGCGGTGCTCGACGCCCTCCGTCCCCATGCCTGCCTCGAGGGGCTGGCCCAGCAGCGAGAGCCGCTCACCCGATCCCGCGGGCAGTGGGTTTCCTTCGCCTACGCGGCCTCCTGGCTGCTGCAGGCCGATGCGGGGTCTGTTCTGCCTGGCTGGGTACGGCGGCAACACCCGACGGTGCCGTCCATGCTCGCGGCCCTGCGGGAGCAGCCCTGCGCCCGCCCTGACTGCACATGGTGCCAGGGTGAGCACAACCCCGAGGCCCTGCTGACGCGCTTCTTTGGCGAGGAGTTCCACAGCTTTCGCGCTGAGCCGCCGGATACGAGGACGGGCGGCAGCCTGCAGCGGGCCATCACCGTGGCGGGCCTGGGTGGCCGGTCCATCTACGCCATGCTGCCCACTGGCGGCGGAAAGTCCATCTGCTTCCAGCTCCCGGCCTTGGCTCGGCACCAGCGTCTGGGGCTGCTGACGGTGGTGATCTCGCCCCTGCAGTCGCTGATGAAGGACCAGGTCGACGGAGTGAAGAGGGCCACGAACACCCCGCACGCCGCGGCTCTGCACGGGATGGTGACCGCGCCCGAGCGCAGCCGGGTGCTGCAGGAGGTGGCGGACGGTACCTGCGGCCTGCTGTACGTCTCCCCCGAGCAGCTCCGTAACCGCTCGGTCCGCAACGCCATCAAGCAGCGCCAGATCGGGGCCTGGGTCTTCGACGAGGCCCACTGCCTGTCCAAGTGGGGCCACGACTTCCGCACGGACTACCTCTACACCCCGCGCTTCATCCGGGAGCTGGCCAAGGAACAGGGGGAGGCGACCCCGCCGCCGGTGGCCTGCTTCACGGCAACCTCCCAGAAGGCCGTCACCGACGAGATCCGGTGCCTCTTCCGGGAGAAGCTCGGCCACGAGCTCGAACTGTTCGAGACGGGCATCGAGCGCGAGAACCTGATCTTCGAGGTCCAGCAGGTGCGCGAGGCCGAGAAGCTGGGCTGCATCCTCGACACCTTGGCCCGACACCTGGGGCCGGATCAGCCTGGCGTGGCCATCGTGTTCAACGCCACCCGCCGCAAGAGCGAGGAGCTGGCCCTGGCGCTGGTGGCCGAGGGCTGGAGCGCCAGCGCCTACCATGCCGGGCTCAACCCCAACGACAAGCGCGGCATCCAGGATCGCTTCCTGGCGGGGGAGCTACGCGTGATCTGCGCCACCAGCGCCTTCGGCATGGGCATCGACAAGCCCGACGTGCGGCTGGTGATCCACGCCGAGATCCCTGGCTCCCTCGAGAGCTATCTACAGCAGGCGGGGCGCGCAGGAAGAGATCGGAAGGACGCTCGCTGTGTGCTGATGGCCTGTGAGCCGGACCTCGAGACCCAGTTCCAGCTCTGGGCGCGCTCCCGGCTGACCCAGGAGGAGATCGCCTCGGTGCTGCGCGCTGTGCGCCGGGCGCGGCGTGGCGACGGCAGCGTGGTGGTGACCCCAGGCGAGCTGCTGCGCATGGACGAGACCTCGCCCAGCCTGGACCCCGACGACAACATGGGGCCCACCAAGGTGGCCACGGCGGTAACCTGGCTGGAGCGGGCCGAGTTCCTGACGCGCAACCAGAACGTCAACCACATCTTCCAGGGACGGCCCAAGGTGCCCAGCATGGAGCACGCGGAGGCGAAGTTCGAGAAGCTGAACCTGCCTCCCCAGGAGCGCCGCCGCTGGAGGAGCATCCTGCTGGCGCTGATGAACGCCGACCCTGACGAGGGCTTCAATGCCGACGACCTGGCCGCCATGGCGGCCGAGGACGCTGGAGCGCCCGACGCTCCCTCGGTGCTCGAGGCTGGGTTGCGAGTGCTGCGGACCCTGCAGCAGATGAGCGCCTCCGGGCTGGTCAGCAGCGGGCTGCGCATGAGCGCCTTCGTTCGCTACAAGGTCAAGGAACCCTCCGCCGCCAGGCTACAGGCGGCCATCGCCATCGAGCGCGCGCTGCTCGAGCTGATGCAGGATGCCCACCCCGACGGCGAGGACGGTGAGTGGGCCGACGCGTCGATGCGCGGCCTGAACCAGGGCTTGCTGGAGCAGGGCTTCGCCAGCACTACGCAGACTGTCATCCTGGTGCTTCGGGCTCTGGCCGAGGACCGCGCGCTGGACGGCTCTGGCCGTGGAGGCAGCCTGGAGCTGGGCACCCTGGGTCGGCAGCGCCACCGGGTCCGCCTGCTGCGGCCCTGGGAGCAGCTGCGAGAGCTGGCCGGCCGACGACACGCGGTAGCGCAAGCCACGCTGGGCTTCCTGCTGTCCAAGGTGCCCACAGCGACGCCCGCCTCCGCTGAGGTCCTGGTGGAGTTCGGGCTGGACGAGCTCGTGGACGCCTGCAGTCGGGATCTCGTCCTGGCTTCTCGCGTCCAGGACCACCACCTGGCTGCCCAGCGGGCGCTGCTCTACCTGCACGAGCTGAAGGTCATCACCCTGCAGAACGGGCTCGCGGTCTTCAGGCAGGCCATGACCATCGATCTGGAGCCCACGGCCAAGGGCCGGCGCTACGCGCGGCGGGACTACGAGCCCCTGCATCATCACTACGAAGAGCGCATCGTGCAGATCCACGTGATGGGCGAGTACGCCCGGATCGGTGCCGAGCACATCGACAGGGCGGTACGCTACACCCAAGAATGGTTCACGAGCGACCGCAGCGAGTTCCTGCGCACCTACTTCCCCAAGGACCGCGAGGTGCTCGGCCGGGCGACCTCCCAGCAGTCCTATCAGCGCATCGTCGAGGACCTCCGCAACCCAGCCCAGCAGCGCATCGTCACCGCGAGTCCAGGCGAGAACCTGCTGGTGCTGGCCGGCCCCGGCTCGGGCAAGACCCGCACCTTGGTGCATCGCTGCGGCTGGCTCGTGCGCGTACAGCGTGTGGCTCCAGCCGCCGTGCTGATGCTCTGCTACAACCAGTCCACCGCCCACGAGCTGCGGCGCCGCCTGCGAGAGCTGATCGGCGACGAGGCGCGCGGGGTGACCATCAGCACCCTGCACGGCCTGGCGCTACGCATCACGGGGCGGTCCCTGGCGGATGCCAAGGAAGAGGCCGGGCAGGACAGCGAACACTTCGACGCCATCCTGGACGAGGCTTCGGCCTTGCTCGAGGGGAGGGCGTCGGTCTGCGGGCTCGAGCACGACGAGCTGCGGGAGCGGCTCCTCGAGGGCTACCGGCACATCCTGGTGGACGAGTACCAGGACATCGACGAGCGGCAGTACCGGCTGATCTCGGGCATCACCGGGCGCTCCTGTGCCGAAGGCGGCGACGATCTGCGCCTGTCCATCCTGGCCGTAGGCGACGACGACCAGAACATCTACGCCTTCCGTGGCGCCTCCACCCGCTTCATCCGCCAGTTCCACGAGGACTACCGGGCCACCATCCACCACCTCACCGCCAACTACCGCTCCACCGCCGCCATCATCGTTGCTTCCAACGCGCTCATCCAGCATGCCCCAGACCGCTTGAAGAGCGAGCATCCCATCCACATCGACACGCATCGGAGCCACCAGCCGCGAGGCGGCCTGTTCGAGTCCCAGGACCCCCAGGCCCGGGGCCGTGTGCAGCTCGTCCAGACCCCCTCACGGGGCTCCGAGGCCGCCTTCGTGTTGTCGGAGATGCGGCGCCTGCGAAGCCTCGATGCCGCCATCGGCTGGGGCGACTTCGCCGTCTTCGCCCGCTCCCGCCGAGACCTGTGGGGGCTACGGTCCCTGCTCGAGGAGGGCGGCATACCGTTCCGCCGGGAGCTGGGCAGCCGGCTGGCCTTGCACAGGGTGCGTGAGCTGGCGCTGTTCCTCGAGGCCCTCGAGCAGCAGGGCGCCCGGCCCCTGCATGTCGATGAGCTGCGCGAGCTGCTGGCCAGCCTGCAGGGTGTCCGGCCGAACCACGCCTGGTGGCAGCAGCTCCACGATCAGCTCGAGCACTGGGCCGAGGAGCTGGGCGATTCCCCGCGCACGGCTGTGGAGTTCCGGCGGGAGCTGTGGGAGAGCCTGGCCGAGCAGGGGCGCCAGCAGCATCTGGGACAGGGGGTGCTGTTGGGCACATTGCACTCCGCCAAGGGTCTGGAGTTCCCCCACGTGTTCTTGCTGGACTGCGGTCGCGGAGGTGGGGGCGAGGACCGAGACGCCGAGCGACGGCTGCTCTATGTGGGCATGACTCGTGCTCGGCACACGCTCTGCATGAGCCACAGCGCACAGTACGCCGGCAGCTTCCTCGGCGAGCTGGACGACCCCGCCATGCTGCTGCGCACGGCCGCGCCTGCAGCCTCCCAGCTCGAGCCGCCCTCCTACGAGGTCATCGGACTGGGGGACCTCTACATCGACTGGGCCGGGCGCCGCTCACTCGGGCATCCGGTCCACGCCCGGTTGGCCGCCCTCGACGTGGGGGACGCTCTCACGATCGAGGCGAGGGGGGAGATCTTGCAGCTGGTGAACGCCACCGGCTCGCCGGTCGCCAGCCTCTCCCGTGAGGCTCAGGAACGCTGGACACCGCGGCTGGATCAGCCCATGAGCCTGCAGGTGATCGCCATGGTCCAGCGCCAGGCCAGCCAGGTGACGGGAGAGTACGCCGACAAGCTGCGGACCGACCGCTGGGAGCTGCCGGTGGTGGAGGTGCGGGTGGGGTGAGGGGCGTCGGGGGGTGTTCAGGGGATAGCTTCAGCCACCAGCCCCAGGTGAGCCCATGCCCTCTGACAAGAACGCCAAGTGTCCATGTGGAAGCGGCAAGAAGTACAAGCAGTGCTGCGCCAAGCGTCGCAGAGGCCGTCGCGACGAGCCCTACACCGCGCGGGACCGCAGCCGAGCCCAGGAGCTCATCGACCAGCTCTTCGATGAGCTCGAGGACCAGCAAGAGATGGACCTCGCCTACGACGAGTTCATGCCCGATGCGGCCCTCGAGGACGACTTTCCCGAGGACCGAGATGACCTGCTCACCGATCTGTTCGGGGACTGGGCCATGTTCGATCGTCCCTGGCAGGAAGGCCCGCCGCCGGTGCAGCAGGCCATGGACCTGCGGGAAGCCCGGGGCGGTCCTCGGCTCTGGCTCGAGCAGATGCGGCGGGCACCGCTGGGGTTCTGGGAGATCGTGGCCCTCTCCCCCGGCCGCTCCCTGACGCTCCGCGAGCTAGTGAGCGGGCGCGAGGTCACGGTGCGGGAGGTCACGGGCTCACGCCGCTTGCACCGCCGTGACCTGCTGGCTGGGCGGGTGATCGAGCTCGGCAAGTCCGGCCATCCTGAGCTCGAGGGCGTCGTGGTGAGCCTCCGCCGGCTCGATCACGAGCACCTGGTGGACTGGCTGACCGAGGCCCAACACGAACTCGGATCGGTGGCCGCAGAGGGTCAGGAAAAGAGCCCGTACGATCGCCACACCCCCATCCTCGTGGCCGAGTACCTGGCGGCTGGCTCCAAGCGAGGGCTGCCCGAGCTGCGCACGGTCCATGGCGAGCCCCTGGTCATGGGCGAGACCCGCTTCGAGATCCTGGACCTGGACGCACTGCGCCGCAGCCTGCGGGGTCACCCAGAGCTGGATCCGGTGGAGGACGATGACGACGCCGAGGGCTGGACCTGGCTCGAGCCCGATGCGGACGACCCGGACCGTGGGCGGGTGCTGGGCAACCTCGAGCTGCGGGGCGACACGCTGGTGCTCAACACCATGTCCAACGAGCGCACCGCGCGCGGCCGGGAGCTCCTCGAGGGCCTGGCCGGCGCGGCCATCCGCTTCCAGGCCACGGTCCACCAGGACATGCAACGTATGCTCGCCGAGATGATGGCGAAGGGCGGTCCTGGTCCCCGCGAAGGGAGCGGCGACGCCATCCCCCCCGAGCTGCAGGCCCAGCTGCTCCACCAGGAGTACGACCGCCACTACCGCCAGTGGATCGACGAGTCCATTCCCGCGCTGGGCGGCGACAGCCCCAGGCGGGCGGTGATCGATCCGCGCACGCGACCCAAGGTGGTGGATCTGCTCCATGGCCTGGACAACCTCTACCACCGCGCCAACGCCCGAGGGGAGTACGGCTACGATCCCACCTGGATGTGGCGCGAGTTGGCCCTGGAGGACGAGCGGGGCCTTGGGGTGGATCCAGCTCACCCGCCGCCCCTGGCCCACGAGGTGATGGAGGAGCAGGTGCCGGGTATGGGGTTGGCGGTGCGCCAGCTTGCGGCCCGCATCCGAGAACGCCCGGGCTTCGATGATCGCGGCACCGTTTCCCAGGAGTCCCTGCACCAGGACGTCCCCTTCGTGCGCTACCTGCAGGAGCACACCAGGGCGCTCCTCCGCCGGAGCACAGACCCCGACGACGCCGTGGATGAGGCGGAGTTCCTGGGCGCCCACATGCACCTGTACGCCAACTACGAGCTGCATCGCCGCAAGACCTTCTGGATCGACGACGGCCTGGCCTGGGCCCTGGGCAAGACCACTCTGGACCTGCCTGGCAGCCAGCTGCGTCTGCCCTTCCCCTGCTTCGCCCTGGTGTTCACCGACCGCTACACCCTGGGCCTGGCAGAGCGCCTGCTGGCCCGTCAACCAGACTGTGACATCCAAGGCGATCTGCTCCGCAGCGCCTCGGTCTACGTGGTGCGGGAACGTGAGGAGCCACCCTGCACGCTGCACGTGGACTTCCTCTTCGACACCGGGGGCGATGACTGGCCGTACCTGCTCGGTCGTGAGCTATGGATCGAGCTGGAGGGGCAGCTGGACGCGCTGCTGGACAGCCATCCGCCCGACGTCGATGCGCGCGATCTGGAGCCTATCCACACGGCCCCCGAGACCCGCGCCCTGGTCCACCAGGTCGTCAACGCCATCCTCTACGCCACCTCGGCTGGCGTGGAGCCGGTGCCCAAGGGTCCGCCGAAGCCGCCAGAGCCCGGCCAACCATCCGAGCCCCGGGTGCACTCCGGCGAGGAGGTGTTCTACCTCCCGGGCCGCATCGACATCACCCAGGTGCGCCGGCTGCAGGAGGTGGAGCGCAGCCGCGAGGGCAGCAGCCTGATGCACCGCTTCATGGTGCGCGGCCACTGGCGGCCCCCGGCGGCCAACTGGAAGGTCCAGCGGCCCCGGTGGATCGAGCCCTACTGGAAGGGCCCGGACCTCGCCACGATCATCGAGCGGGAATACCGCTTGAAGGAGTAGGAAGATGCCAACACCCACCATCCGCCAAGCCCTGGCCGCCTTCCTCGCCGACACCCGAGCCAGGGTCTCGGCAGCGACGGCGCGCAGGTACGAATTCGGCATCGAGCTGTTCGAAGAGAGCATGGACGGCTATGGCCTCTTGGATGTTCGGGATGACCCCCGCCTCTTCTGCGACGCGACCGGCCCTGGCCGTATCCCTGGGGAGGTAGACGAGTTTTTCTCGTGGTACCTGGTGCGTAAGGTGTCCGCGCCCATGGACGATCTGAAGGCTTGCGGCACCGCGGTCAAGCAGCTCGCTATGTGGTTGGGCGAGCGGGGCCATCTCGACCAGGAAGCAG
>ERZ890953.1564-NODE-1564-length-11216-cov-5.397276_pt1 | contig 11216 bp, 10 predicted proteins | sample MGYA00521264_ERZ890953 | MGnify/ENA primary metagenome ERZ890953 (study PRJEB32303, sample SAMEA104408629) | aquatic metagenome | biome: Brackish water; feature: Chemocline; material: water | place: Baltic Sea | collected 2014-10-26T21:54:00 | depth 200 m ... | reverse complement strand
TAAAATATAAAACACACTCTTCACCAATCAGGTTTTCAGCAGGGATGCTGTTGCAGGATGCATAAGAGCGTGACCACGGTGTTATATATTTCCCGGCAACTGCTCCTGCGTTGCTCTAACTACGCCCATCCCCGGGCTAGACCATGCACATCAATCCCTTACGCATCTTTTTCGCGCTCAAACGATTTTTCTAGGTTGAACAATTAAAAGATTTTTTCACCACGAAGCGCACGAAAAACACGAAGACAAGTCAATCGGGTGCATAAGTTTATCAAAATTATGCTGTGATTTATCGAGTTAATTTTTATTGTCTTTATGTTTTACTTCGTGATCTTAGTGCGCTTCGTGGTGTATTCTTTTGACTTTTTTAATTACGCTGAATAGATACTCATGAACAATCGAAATAGACTCTTGAATTGTGTGTCTTTAACCTCATATACAGCTGAACTATTTTCCAGGTTGTAATTGATTTTCAGCTACTCCCCGGAAATCATTAAATTGAATATTAATATACGGAGAACACAATGTCTGTAGAAGCTAAAACTGAAACCCGTGGTTTTGAAACCGAAGTAAACCAGCTACTGGATTTAATGATCCATAGCCTGTATTCAAATAAAGAGATTTTTCTACGGGAATTAATCTCTAATGCTTCTGATGCCTGTGACAAATTGCGTTTCCTGGCTGTTTCGAATGGCGCTCTGTATGAAGATGATAGCGATTTAAAAGTTAAGGTAGCATTTGATAAAGAAGCCAGGACAATCACTATTACCGATAACGGAGTCGGTATGAACCGTGATGAAGTTATTGATAATATTGGCACTATAGCAAAATCCGGTACAAAAACTTTTCTTAATTCTTTAACCGGTGATGAGTCATCTGACGCCAAATTAATCGGCCAGTTTGGCGTTGGTTTTTATTCTTCTTTTATTGTAGCTGATTCAGTGAATCTGAAAACCCGTAAAGCTGGAGAAGATGCTAAACAGGGCGTTAGCTGGACTTCAAAAGGCAAGGGTGAATATGATCTCGAGACTATCGAAAAACCGCTACGCGGCACTGAAATAACACTTCACTTACGCGAAGAAGAAGATGAATTATTGAATGACTGGAAATTACGTTCGATTATAACCCAGTACAGCGATCACATTAGTTTCCCTGTGATGATGGATAAAGTGATAGAACCGACAGAGGAAGGCGGCGAAACTACTATTGAAGAAGAGATTGTGAATCAGGCTTCTGCTTTATGGACCCGTTCTAAAGCAGATATAACCGATGATGAGTACAAGGAATTCTATAAACACGTAGCACACGACTTTGAAGAGCCATTAGACTGGTCGCATAACAGGGTTGAAGGCACCAATGAATACACTTCATTGCTGTATTTGCCAAAACGTGCCCCATTTGATTTATATGATCGTGATTCTAAAAATGGTATCAAACTGTATGTGCAACGCGTTTTTATCCTGGAAGATTCTGAGCAGCTGATGCCAAAATATCTGCGTTTTGTACGTGGTCTGGTCGATTCTAATTCACTGTCTTTGAATGTATCCCGTGAAATTCTGCAAAGCAGTAAAGTGATTGATAGCATCCGTAGCGGTTCGGTCAAAAAAGTGCTGCAGATGCTGGAGAAAATGGCTAAAAATGATCCGGAAAAATATCAGTCATTCTGGAAGGAGTTTGGCAAGGTATTAAAAGAAGGTCCGGGTGAAGATTTTGCTAATAAAGAGAAAATAGGGAAATTATTAAGATTTGCTTCAACCAAAACTGATGCAGAAGTACAGAATGTTTCGCTGGATGACTATATTTCTCGCATGCAGGAAGGCCAGGATAAAATATATTATATTGCTGCTGACAGCCATTCGGCTTCGAAAAACAGCCCGCATCTGGAAATCTTCCGTAAAAAAGGTATCGAGGTATTACTGTTATCCGATCGGGTTGATGAGTGGTTAACCTCCCATTTTACAGAGTATGACGGTAAACCCCTGCAATCCGTAGCCAAAGGTGAACTTGATCTGGATAAAGATGAAGACAGTAAAAAAGAACTGGAAAAGAAAGCGGAACAATCAAAAGACCTGCTGAAACGCATGAAAGATTCTCTGGGTGATAGAGTTGAAGAGGTTAGAATAACTAATCGACTAACCAGTTCACCTGCCTGTATCGTGTTGAACGAGCACGACATGGCCATGCATATGCAACGCTTGATGAAAGAAGCGGGTCATCAGCTACCTGGTTCTAAACCAATACTTGAGATTAATACAGATCATCCTATAGTTAAAAGACTGGAAGCGGAAAAATCAGACGATAAATTTAATGACTGGTCTGATATTCTTTTCGATCAGGCGATTCTGGCGGAAGGAGGTCAGCTCGATGATCCGGCCAGTTTTGTTCATAAACTTAATGAAATGCTGGTAACCATTGCAGAGTAAACCAAAGATAAGAAAATATATTCGCCATCCCTCCGGTGTGCCTTTAAAGGTGTCACTGGAGTGGGTGGATGATACTAAAGTTATAAATCACCCTTGTGATACTCTGGATAATGTGAGTCTGGGTGGGCTTGCGTTTAAATCCACTCAGGGAATCCCTAACGGCCAGGCGGTACAAATCAGTTTCCCATTGCTAAATAAAGACCTTAGTGTAACCGGTCAGGTCGTGTGGAATAAAAAAAATGACAGCGGGTTTGAAATTGGTCTGGAATTTAATGATCCCGATGAATTATATCGTCTACGCATGATTGAACAAATCTGCTATATCGAACATTATCGTGCCGAAATACAGCATCATGAAAACCGCTATCTAAGCAGTGAAGAGGCTGCTCAAGAGTGGATCAGGCTGTATGCTGACAATTTTCCAGAACTTGAAGCATGAGTAACCTGGAATCCAGTCGCCCGCGGGTAGCGATCATAGGCTCCGGCCTTGCAGGATTAACCTGTGCGACAGCATTAAAAGGTTTTGTTGATGTACAGCTTTTTGAAAAATCTGTTTTTGTCGGTGGCCGTCTAAGCCGCTACCAGTTTGGAGAATATCGCTTTAATCACGGGGAGCAGTATTTTACAGTTTCTAATCCATTATTTTTAAACATTGTAAAAGCCTGGCAATCTGCCGGTATCATACGCCCCTGGGATGGATGGATAGTTGAGCTGGACAAGGGGCAGATGTTAAATTTTGATGATGATACCCAGCGCTATATGGGATACCCTCATATGCAGGCGGTAACTGATAATCTGGCGCATAATTGTGAGGTGAAACTATCTACTTCTATTGCTGAAATAGAGAAAAATGAAAATGGTCAGTGGCGTTTGTTTGACGACCGGGGAGGATATCAGGGGCTTTATGATATCGTAATTATCGCTACTTCCGCACATCAGGTTGCCAATATTGCTGGAGTCGTTGAATCTATTACCAGTGAGTCTAAAAAAATAGATATGACGATTTGCTGGAGTGCCATGTTTGCCTTTGACAGGGCATTAAATATTCCATTTGATGCAGCCTTTGTTTTAGATAGTCCGATTTCATGGATTTCACGATTTCAGGGTGTCGATGAGGAAACAGATAAAGAGGATTGCTGGGTACTGCATGCGTCTCCTGAATGGTCATTACAATACGCTGCCAGTTTCAGAGGCCGGGTTATGCATGCATTACTGGATGCATTTTTTGAAGCCTGTGATGTTCCTGCAGTTAAGCCGTCATCTTCCAGTGTGCATTGCTGGAAACACGCGCTACCGATAAATACCATGGAACAGGATTGTCTGTTCGATGAAACAGCGGCAATTGGAGCCTGCGGAGACTGGTGTACTTCACCGCGCATTGAAGGTGCAATACTGAGCGGTTTTTCGATGGCTGATCGTGTGATGAAATTTATCAAATAAATTAATTATGTCGAATTTAGTTCTTAAATTTTCTCAAAGAAATAAATTGAAACCGCTTAATGAACTGGATGCGAATGATCTGACCTACCTGTATTCAGAAGCTGAAATAACACAGATGCAACCGCGCACACTGATTTCTGCAGAACATGAGCTACTGACCTACCTGTTAGAAGGTGAAGTCTCATTGTTATCCGGCGGTTTTGTGACCGAAAAATTTACTCATCTGGAGCAGCGTGCTTTATCCCCCTTATTTAATCAATCACTGGATGAAGACTCTGCCGTACTAACCAGTCATGGTACTATTTTACAGATAGATAGAGCTCTATTTGACGGCTTATATTCCCAGGCTCAGGCTGCTTCCATCAACACCACTGAAGTAGGTTTATCAGAGTCTGAAAATGCATTATTTCAAAGTCTGCTAAAGGCTTTCATCAATAAAAAACTGGATTTACCGGCTTTACCTGAAGCTGCCTTGAGGGTACGCCAGGCGATCTATAATCCAGAAGTAGGAAGTACTGAAATTATTCAGATAGTACAAAGCGACCCGGTATTGAGTGCGCGCCTGGTGAGAGTCGCAAATAGCCCTTTATATGGAACCTGGAGAGAAATAAAAACGGTACGTGATGCAGTCAGAAGGCTGGGTCTGGAAACCACCAAAAACCTGAGCTTCAGTTTATCCGTTAAACAGTTATTCACTGCAAAAACCTCCCTCATAAAAAAATATATTCAAAAGATTTACAATGAAAGCACTTCTATTGCTGCTATCGCTTTTGTTATCACACAGTCGCAGGCTGATCATCTTGATCCTGAACAGGCTTTGCTAAGCGGTTTAATACAAAACCTGGGACTGATTCCGATATTGAAATATATCGACATGCACCCATCTATGATGCAGACAGCAGAGTTATTAGGAAAAAGTATCGAGCATTTACAGTTGCCGGTGAGCACTATGATTTTTAACGAGTGGAACTTTGATCCTGAATTTATTGATATTGTAGAACACGCACAAGACTGGTATCGAGACAGTGGTGAGTCGGTGGATTATTGTGATATCGTGATTGCCGCGCGACTGATTTATCTGCAGGAAAAGGATGAACTACCGGTAGAAAATTTGAGTCAATTACCCGTCATGCAAAAGTTAAAGTTGCTTGAATTTGATGATGATGGTCATTTTTTTATGGATAAGGCAGAACTGCAAATACAGGAAATGAATAAATTACTGCATACTGTTTAACCAGATAACACAATATATATGAGGCTATTATGTCTGAAACTAACCATGTAATTTGTGCCAGCTGTGGCTCTATTAACAATGTGCCCGTGTCCAGGATGGGTGATAATCCCGTCTGTGGGAAATGTAAAAAGCCCATTATGAATGGTCATCCGGTAGAGTTGAATGAAGCAGGTTTTAATCGTTTTGTGAGTAAAAGCCAGCAAACTTTACTGGTTGATTTCTGGGCTCCCTGGTGCGGTCCCTGTAAAATGATGGCACCTGTTTTTAGCCAGGCAGCTGGGCAACTTGAACCTCAATTCAGATTAATTAAAATTAATACCGAAGTTGAACAAAATCTGGCTGGCCGATTACGAATACAGTCTATTCCCACTCTGGCAATTTATAAAAATGGTAAGGAAATAATTCGCCAACCTGGAGCGATGGGCCAGAGTGATTTAATATCCTGGGCAAGGTCACATGCCTGATGACAAAGTCCGCATAGATAAATGGCTATGGGCTGCGCGTTTTTATAAAACCAGAGCGCTTGCCAGTACAGCGGTAAATGGTGGAAAAGTACATCTGGATGGGCAAAGAATCAAGGCTTCACGCACGGTCAAGTTGAATGATGTGTACGAGGTTCATCGAGGTTTTGAAAGATTACAAATTGTTGTTGAGCAACTTGCAAGTCATCGCGGATCGGCATCCGTGGCACAAACGCTTTATACCGAAACCGAAAAAAGTATAGCCATAAGAGAAAAAGAGGCAGAGCAAAGAAAGTTGTCCCGGCTACAGCATCCGGTGATGGATCATCGTCCAACCAAAAAAGAGAGACGCAAGATGCGAGACTTCACTGGGAAGGGTTGAACCTGAATAAATGAGTTGAAGCAAACGGCCAGGTAGTATCTTACTGATAACTATTATCACCCAGGTCATGATGGTGACTACTGTTGAGTAATTGCAAAATGGTACTACGCACTTCGAGGCTAAGCAGGATTCGAATATCCATGTTGACCTTGTTGAACGATTGTTGAAACACCAGGTGGCCGTTCTCGTCCCGTTCAATAAAGTCGAGGTCGAACAGGGTATTGATAAAATGCCCAAACAACTGGCGGTCAAAAAAGTCAGGAGAATTGATGCCGTAAAGCATGGATATTTTTTGTGCGACCAGATGACAACGTTGTTCCAGTTCGTTTTCAGACAATGGTTTTCCACCACTTTCCCATAACACCCCAAAGGTCATGTAATAGCGTTCCAGAATAGGTTGTGCAATATGAGCCAGCCTGGTTAGCATCAAATAATGGGCGTCACTGCGATCAGGTCGCTTTAATTTGTTATCGGTTTTAATTAATACTTGTTTCGATACCAGAAAATCAATAATTTGAGGAATAAAAGTTTCAAGTTGAGATTCATCCCAGGGTAAATGTAATTCAGAAGCCAGAAACGGATAGACGTAACGAATTATACTGATCAGTTTATCCTGTTTTATGGTTCGGATATTTAGAAAACAGCAGGCCACCAGCGAGGGCAAAATTAAAGTGTGCAGACAGTTATTGCGGTAGTAGCTGATTAAAATGGCATTTTCCGGTTTGAGGTAAATGATATTGCCAAGTTGATGATTCTGAATATGAATCAGTCCCTGTTGTTCGATTCGCCGTAATTCCTGTTCATCGACTTTATCCTGTAAAGTGATAGAGTCGAGCAAGGGTTGTGATTCGATTAATTGCTGGTAAAAGTTACAAAGGTTTAACAGATCGAACTCATCAATACTTTGCCTTGGGGTGGCCAGCAGAGTAGTGGCTATCAGATTAACAGGGTTTACCACAGCCGCCGCATTAATATTTAGCATGATTTGATGCGAAAGATCACTAACCGCCGGGCGAAACCATTCCTGTTGTTTACAGCTTTCCCGCTCTTTCCTTTTCCAGTCGAGTTCATGTTTTTGTAACAGCTGATCGAGTTTTATCGGTTGTCCGAAGCTGGTAGTAACTTTTCCAAACTGTCCTTTCAGGGTCAGGATTGATTTAATCGAAGTGAACAGGTTTTCTTTCTTTTTCTTATGTCCATACAGTTCACCGATATAGGAGTTTCCTTCAATCAGTTTTTCATAACCGATATACACAGGAATAAAAGCCAGCGGTTTGTTCTGTGTTTTAATCCAGCTATCAACGGTCATCGATAACATGCCGAGCTTCGGTTTCAATAATCGTCCAGTTCTGCTTCTGCCACCTTCTATGAAGTATTCTATCGGTACGCCCATTTCAACCAGTTCACGCACATACTCATTCATCACCGCGGCATAAAGCGGGTTTTTCTTGAAGCTGCGGCGAATAAAAAAAGCCCCGCCACCACGCAATATTTTACCGATTATCGGCATATCAAGATTGTTACCGGCGGCAATATAGGGCAGCGCAAGCCCTTCATGGAAAATCACGTAGGATAATAATAAATAATCAACATGACTGCGATGACAGGGCACATACACCAGTTGATGAGTCAGTGCTATTTTTTTTACCGGGTCAATGTTGAATACCTTGATGCCGGAGTAAAAGCGATTCCAGAAAGCATTCAATAACCGTTTCATTAATTCCTGCGATATCTGCGTACAATCGGAGAATATTTCACGACTGTATTTGACGGCCTGTTTGCGCATAGTCTGCAGAGGCTTACCCTTTTTATGAGCACTGCTGTGCATAGCCTGCTGAATATTGTCGCTGTCTACAATTTTATTAATAAATTTATTACGACTCGTGATTTCCGGGCCAAAAGTAGCTGCGCGTTGTTGATGTAACTGGTTTTTCAATAATTCATTTAAATTTTCCGGGATACCTTTGGACTTAACAGACAGTTTTCGTAAGCTCTGCGGAGGAGAAAAAATTAGCGTTGTTTTGCGGCCATGTACCAGAATGGTCAGAAACTTCCGCAGACCTCCAGCAACTTCCCATGAGTCTGAAAAAAGGACTTTGAGCCAGTGTCGTTGTTTTGCAATAGGCCGCCCCCAGAATATGGAAACGGGGATGATGGTAATATCCTGTTGTTCATCTTTTTCCAGAGCTTCCAGCAATTCTTCCAGCATTAAACTGTGTTTTTGCTGTTGCATAAGCCAGTCACTGACCGGCGTTTTAGACGCTACGCTATAGATGCTGTGGTGGGTAATACCACTGATCGGTAAAGTTGAGAAAGGGTCCGGGAGTTTGCCTGTTTTTGTGATGCGGTCGAGAACCAGTAAATCGGTAAGGCCACGTGCTTCTAAAATGTATAGAACCGGTGCTTTTCCCCAGCTTTCCTGATTGGTATCCCTTGGTAAAACTTCTACTTTCACCCATACAAATAGAAGCTTTTGCAGGAATACATTTAATTTGCTGTTGAGTGGCATATTTTATCAGGCTGACAAGGTACTAAATGCTAACCAATATGACGGGATAACTCAATTTGTATTCGAAGATGGCGCTATTCTCAGGCCAAATGTAATGTCAGGGGCGTGACCAGGATAAATATCTTCAGAAAAAAACAGGTCAACGGTATGTTTTTTGAATAAATTGTTAAGTCTTAAAACAAACTGTCCCTGCAGTGAAGTTGTTAAGGCTTCGAGGTCACTCGTTTTTAACATTTGAGTGTGAAAATCAGTTTGAAAAATTACTTCGTAATCATGATTTATTGCATAATTTAAACCAAATTGAGCAAAACCAAACTGACTTCGCAAGTTACCTTTAAATATTCCCTCATTAGCCGGGAAAGCTAAACCCAAGGTGAAATAGCCAGAGGTTGATGCAATGGGTATAGCCGCATTAGATATCCATATGGCTGCATCTATAGCATCGTTGGATATTAATTGTGAAGCATTGGATGAAGGGATTTCTAATGCAAACCATGCCTGGGTTGACTGATCTACCTGGTAACCGAGTGCGAGCTGAATATCTGCCAATCCTTCAGCGGGTTGCTGGATATCAAAAAAGGTGTTGCCTTCATGCCCATAAAAAAGCCTGAGCTGATCACTTTCTACAGTATCTCTGCCACCATTGGGTAAATGAAAGAAATTATGCCAATTGCTGATGGTTTGATCCAGATGGCCGCTCTGGTTACTGATGTAAGGGGCATTAATATTAAAATACCAGGGTTTGAAATTATACGTGGCCTGAAAATCCAGCCGGCTATTTTCTACGTCAATTTCCAGTTCTTCCTGTTGCTTATGTTCCAGTTGATAAGTATTAGTAATGTACAGGGACTGTGAAAAACTCCATTTTTCAGCCGATGTAATCGGTATGGCCGGAATGAAATAACTCTGTAGCAAAGGGTTTTGACTGCGAGTGGGTAAACCCGGATATGTCTGTGCGATTGCAACGGAAGAAAAAATACAGACTAAAATAAAATTCAGGTTAAATAAAAGAGGTACTTCAGCAATTTTTTTTCTCAAGGTATTTATTCCGTCATGATATTGTTTTTTTAAATATTTTAGATTGCTATTATCACTATTCAGGCAGATCCGATAGCTATGTTAGCATTAACAGAATTTGAGATCTAAAATTACAATTTCATAATGTATTCACCTGTTAAATCTCTGTGAGTTAGCGAAATGTTTCAGCTTATACAGCTTAATCTGATAGATATAGTGAAGTGTATTGTTCTATCGGTCCTTTTTTTAAGTCTATCGGCCTGCAGTTCTCTGGGAGTAGAGCCCTGGCAACGTGATACTCTTTCGCAACCTGATATGCAATTTGGTTCGACTGACTTAACCTCAACATTGAGCCAGCATTTTTATTTCAGCAAAGAATCATCCAGCGGCGGGCAGGGATTTGCCGGTGGTGGTTGCGGTTGTAATTAGTAGTATTAGTAATCTATTATCAAGTGAAAAAAATATCGCATAAAATTTCTGCCGCCAGTTATCTGTTGCTGGGAATGTCCGCTACTATTCAGGCTGATAGTGACCCCTGGTTGATTGATGTGGGTGTCATGAATTTTAATGAGCAGGATCGAAACACGGGACTGGAACTGATTGTAAAAGGCTCTCGAGTAAAACAGGATGGAGGTTCGATTAGCATAGGCGCTGAACTCGATGTGATTACAGGAGCTACTCCAAATGGTGCCAGTAGTAGCAATGTACCTCAGGTTTTCACGATGGCTTCAGGTGTAGATAGTTACACGGTTGAAGCGAATGAATTACCTGCCGATGACACTCACATGGATACTCGCCTGTCACTTGAAACCGATATTAATGATCCATTGACAGAAAATCTGACGGCCGATTATAACGCTCTTATTTCTATGGAGTTTGATTATCTGGCTTTTGCTCTCGGAGGAGGGCTATCATGGGATTTCAACCAAAAAAATACAACGCTGGTGACAGGCATCAATCTGGAATATAACCGCGTTCATCCGGTAGGAAATACTCCGCTACCTTTTGCACAAATGCAGCCGGCAGGAGATTCACAACCCAGAGGGGTTAGTGCCAAAACCAAAAAGGGGGAGGAGTTTAGTCTGGGAATTACTCAAATCCTGAATCAGTCTTCGTTGGCACAGGTGCGCTTAACCACGTCCCACTTCTCAGGCTATCTGAATGATGGATATAAATTATTATCGGTAGTGGATAGTGAGAGTTTACTAACTCTGGGACGCACGCTACGTTATATATTTGAAAACCGTCCGGTTGATCGTAATATGAAAAGCCTGTATGTGGCCTACAAAAAATCCTGGCAGCCGGGTATTTTAGATGTCAGTTACCGGCTGTATGATGATGACTGGGATATACGTTCTGACACGCTGGATCTGGCGTTTAAATTTAAACTGGATAACCGCTACTTTGTAAGACCGAATATAAGATGGTATCAGCAGGATCAGGCTTTCTTTTATCGACATAGCCTGAAAAGTGGTGAAGCCTTACCTCAATTTGCCAGTGCAGATTTAAGACTGGGAGCATTCGAAGCAACCACTATAGGCGTCGAACTGGGTAAAGATCTGGCGATAGGCCGAAAACAGAGCCTGAGTATTGAATACTACACCCAACAGGGCGATAGTCATCCTCATGATGCAATTGGCCTGCAACGCCAACAGGATTTATACCCCACGCTAAAAACATGGGTAATAAAATATGTTTGTAACTATTCAGCGTAAATTATAGGAAAAACATCTTGACAGGGTTTTAGCGT
>ERZ890953.1562-NODE-1562-length-11226-cov-4.140722_pt1 | contig 11226 bp, 23 predicted proteins | sample MGYA00521264_ERZ890953 | MGnify/ENA primary metagenome ERZ890953 (study PRJEB32303, sample SAMEA104408629) | aquatic metagenome | biome: Brackish water; feature: Chemocline; material: water | place: Baltic Sea | collected 2014-10-26T21:54:00 | depth 200 m ... | reverse complement strand
GGTCAAAGTCCGTGGCCACCGAATCAAAGTGGCTCGTAACCTGGCTCGCAAGGGCCTGTGTACCGTGACCGCCTACCCGGATGGCCCCATTGCCGACATCATCGATCCGCCCAAGCGGCAGAGCCGGGTCACCTACACCTGTGAACCCCGCTTCGATTGGGGCGAAAGAGGTTGTTCGTTCTGCCTGGGGGGGTGGGGTGGGAGGCAGCATGTTGCAGCTTCTTGCGAACTGGACCCTCGCTTGGACATCCAGGGCCGGGCAGAGACCACCATCCCCAAAGGATGCCCCCTGAGACCTTCCAACCAGGGGCCATTGACCGTGAGCATTGACGAGGATTCCTTATGACCGACCAAACCAAGACCCTTGAAGCCGCAGACCACTGGGATGCCCTCGCGGGATACAATGAGGAGATGGCTGCCTGGGAGCGTGACCAGGGCCTTGACCTCTCTCCCCCTGGCCAAAGCCCCGGCGACCACAGGGCCAAGACCTATCGGGCCTGTGCGGCCTCCATGCGGCTACAAGTGGAGACCGGAGTAGGCCACTGCCTGTGCCACCTCAAGCCCTACAAGGACTGCCTCAAGACCAAGGCCCGTGACCCACTCACCAAGCTGTGGAACGCCAAGGACAACATATGACCATCGACCAAAAAGCATGGGCACTCGCTACAATCTCCTTTGGCTCAGGTTGGGCCGCCCGAATGGCTGTCCTGTATACCCGAGAGGCAGAACCCCGATACCTGGCTGCTGGGATAGCCTTCTCTCTCGCCCTTTTCCTGCTTACAAGTGCCATCATCCAAGGGAGAAAGTGGCTCAGATGAAATGGCTCAAGGAAAACACATGAAACCCCAAACCTGGAAAGCACTGAAAGTAACCCTTTTGGGCTGGGCCTCTGGAGCCCTGTGCTTCTTGGCACTGGCCCGGTTCAAGGATGGTGGGCCGAAGATGTGGAGAGGGTTCGTGTCCGCAGCCTTATCCATCTTCTTTTTCGCGGCCTCCATGGTCAAACAGGAGGAGAAATAATGGCACCGGAAAGCACAAAGGACTGGTTGGCCGAGCACTGGATAGGCGTCCTGATTTACGGAATCATCGGCGTTTTCCTTGTCATGCTCATCATCTCCTGGTGGGGCGGAACCTGGAGCCCCTGGGGCATCAACTGGGACAAGCCCGCCTCCGAAATGACCCTGGGGGAATTGGCCACCGTCCTGACCTTTGCCGCTATTTTCGGAGGCTGGATCGCCAAGTCCAAGGAGGTCAAGGTGGAGCTGCCCTCGGAAATCAGGAGAGCCCTCACCCAACCCCGGAAAGTCCAGGTGGAGCTGCCCCCTGAAATCCGAGCCGCCTTGCTCAAGAGAGAGGAAAAATGACCAAACGAGACCCCCGCATTCAGGAAATCTATGACCTCGGAGGCCACGTCGTCTCCGTACACCTGGCCGAGAAATACCTGGAAAGGGATGCCCTTGAGCCCGCCCTCGTCATTCGGGATGACGAACCCCTCTACTACGTCGCCTACGCCCCCCCTCCGGGGTCCGGCACCTTGCAAGGGTACAAAGGCGACGACGAGGTGGGAGCCGCTGTAAACGCCCTGCAATCCCTCAAGGAACTCAGCGAGGAGAGAGGGGACGGGGAGGTGACGCTGGAGTGCTCATCCTGTGGCAGCGACATGCACAGGGACACGCGGGAGGGCTTCATAGGCTACCGTTCGGTGATCCTCACCTACGAGCAGCCTGGTTGGTACTGCGGTTCCTGCGACGAAGTGGTCTACAACGGGGCCGACGCCGCCGTGGCTGAGGAGACCTTCCTCAAAGCCAAAGCCCAGTACCAAGAGCTGAATGATGCTCTGAACCGGATCATACGGGACTGAGGAGAATAAGATGCCTGAACCCGGATCAATTGAGGATTTTGCACTCGCCTTTGGCACCGTGGCAGTTGCTCTCCTGGTAGGGATGCTGATGCTGTGGTTCTTTTTCCTCCCCATGAGAAGGGAACGCAGGAAAAAGCAGTACAAGTGCCCCCGCTGCGGCTCCCTTACCATCCCCCCGGATATCTGGATCCCTGAAAAGGCGTCTACTCTGATGGCCCCGGACGGGACGAACACCCTCAACCTGGGCCTGGCCGTTGAAGACATGGACTACCTCAACAGAGGGCACCGCCTGACCTACCTCTACCCAAGCCCGGGATTTGGCGTCCCGGCCCGCGTCAACCTGGTCAAGGAACGATCAGGGGTCACAAAGCCCAATGATCAGTCCGATGAGTTCACCTTCGTCATCCCGGCAGACGACCTGCTCCGTTTCATCACCCTGGAAGGCGTAGTGCTGACCACGGACACCCAGTATCCGGGAACCAAGGTGGCCCTGATTGACCTCACGGAATGGGAGGAAAAAGCATGAGCGCCGACCCCCAAAACCCGCTGCCACCGATCATCAGCTTCCCGCCAACGGAACAGCTCTACCAGTACGGCATGATGGTCTCCAAGGCACTCAAAGCCGGTGAGGAGCCGCCCCCGTGGCCCTTCAAGGATCCTGAGAGCCGCCCCTCCCCGCCCCCTGACAGGGTTCGGCCTGTGCCTTCGTCCCGGGATGGTGATGACGAGTACAATCGGCTGTCCCTGATGCTTCGGCAGGAATGGGCCAGGATCACTATGCTCCGCAAGGAACTGGAGCAGATGCAGAAGGAGCTGGAAGCCTCTGAAGGCCGGGAAGGGGTAAACCAGATGGAGAGAATGCGACACGCCCGCGTTGAGCTGCAACTCATGGCCGACCTCCGCCACATGACAGAAGAACGCGACAAGTGGAAGGAGACCGCCTTGAAAGCTGGTGGACGCCTCGCAAAAGAGCTTGGTGAGGATCACCGCGAGCTGGAACAGATACGGGCCGAGAACCGCAACCTTCAGCAAAAGCTGGAGGGACTGAGGGAGAAGAAAGCCTGATGGACATCATTCGTTTGTGGGTTGATGAGACAGAGGACGATGAAGAGGGGATGATCCCCTACCTGGTCCGCAAAGGCATCATCGTCCCGGACTGCTGTGAGGAAGCCCAGTACGGGCATATCTACCTGAGCTACCGCACCCATGCCATCCCCGGATTTGAGAAGCTGACTCAACAAGAAATCTTCCGCACCATCAAGCCCTGGTGGATGGTCTGGCCACCCGAGCTGAATTTCGTGGTGCCCCCAGGAAAAATGGGAGACTACGAGTATCACAAAAAGGTGATGCACTTCCGGGCCTCCCATTGCCCCTTCTGTGGCACCGAGCTGCCTGAAATCGTTCCCCGGGCGGAAGCAATGCAGCCCGTTCCCCTGCATGACTGCAATGAAGATGGGGGATACTGCTTGACCTGTGGGGAGCGTAGCGGGTGGGGCTGCCAATGCTTCTCTCCCATCTTCCGCTGGACAACTGCCACGGCCCCTCCGGCAAAATTCCCGAGCGCCACTGAGGCCGTCAAGCTCATCGAGGAACTCATCCCTCCAGAGGCCCTGGAAAAAGACATCCGGGACAGCCTCCTGAGCCGCCTGAAGTCCATTGCGAGCAGTGCAAAGTACAAGTCCCCGGAAGCCCAAACAGGGGAAGTTTGGGGCATGTTTGGGGCCTTGCTCAACCAAGCCTTCAATGAGCCTCTGAAAACCGAGCCGGACAAGCCCTGGGAGAAGGACATTAAAAATCTCCTCATCACCGCCGTCCGGCAACACCTCGCCGCCATCAAGGCATGGGAGAGTCAGGCTTGGCCCGCAGCCAAGCTCAAAGTGGCCCCGCCTTCCGATCTCAAGCCGGGCCAGCACGTCACGATCCTCGACACCCGTGGATACGCCACCGTCAAGGTAGGGGACGATGGGGAAATCCGATCCATTGGCCCTGACGGAGGCCACTTCGTGAGAATCCGCCGCACTGGTGTTCAGGCCAACTTCTTGAGGGAGCACCTTGAGATCAGGGAAAATGATGATGAAAACAGGTAGCGCATACGTCCTGGTGGAGATCACCCGGCCCAACCCGGAAGAACACCCCGAGCTGGAGGAAGCCTGCCCCATTGCGACCTCCGACGACATGGACGCCATCATGGCCTACTCCGAAAAGGTCAACATAGACAAGCACGGCACTCCGGGATGGGAAAACTGGGACGGCCTGACCTGGCCCCGCTACGCCATCAGGAAGGTCGATAAAATCTCATGACCCCCCAGTGGCCCAAGACCTTCATCGTGACCGCCGTCAACGCTGCCAAGCTCAAAGATGGCACGGCAAGGTATGTTGGGTTCCACTACTATCCCGACTGCTTCCACCTCAAGAGGAGCCAACCCAACACCATCACCTTTGAAGCCGTGCGAGTTGAAGTGGAGCCCCCTCACCACTTCAAAGGATACCGGGCCTGGTGCTCCAACATCTACCTGGAAACCCCCTCTGGCGAAGTCCCTGCAGCGGGCTCTATCTGCTCCCTGTGCTTCTTTCGGATGCTAAGGCACCTTCGCCTCTACACCCCCATCATCAAGCCCCACGGTCAGGGGGTGAACCTGATTCAGAACATGCAGGAATCAGAGGAAATATAATGTCTTTTACCGATCCCGATTCCAGAAGGGCCTTTGACGCCATCCTGGAAGCTCAACGGAAAATAAAAGCCATAAAAGCTGAAGAGAACGTGAAGGTCGTTCTGGCCCACTTGCTCACCGCCAGCAAACACCCCCACTTTGAGCCCATGGCTGACCGCCTGGACACCCATGGGCCACCTGGAGATCATAACTTCTACACCATGCTCCACAACACCCTCATCCCTACCGTATTCAAGCTGTGGCCCAAGACCAAGGAGGTAAGCCAGTGGCATACCTACCCACCCCCTGGGCATAGCGTAGATACTCGCGGGAGACCCCTTGGAACCCTTCTGATTGGCGTGTTTCTCAATGAGCCCGATGGAGGCCCTTTCATCCTTTTCGCCTTTGAGGAACATGACCAGGTGAATGTTGGGGCTTACTCAGACAAAGGGCCACCACCCGTGCCCCTGCATGATGGCCTCGATATGGAACTCAACCCCCGCATTCCAACGGATATCACCGGCTGGCTCTATCTGGTCAAGACACACATGCCTGACCCCGGCCCAGCACCTAAACGGGGCAACCCGTTTTTCGATTGAACCCATGACCTACTTCCCAAAGGATGAACGCCCCGACCACGGTAGCCTCTGGATCCCCATCCTTTTCCTCATCATCTTCGTAGCTCTAGGCATCGGCCTATGGGAGTGCATTCTTGCCCCGTATGCTTAGCACCCCTACCCTTGCCAGTAGGACAACAACAGGAGGCCCCATGGCTCAACAACCCCGGAAGATCAAGTTCACCGCCCAGCAAGGCATTGAACTGACCCTCATTGAAGATTGCGGCGAGCTGGAACATGACCTCAGTGAAGCCTTTGACCTGATCAAAGCTCATATTCCTGCCTTCCTGGAGCTATGGCCCGTCACCAGCAACCTGGGGCGCTGGCGCTTCTATGACAAGACCCTACGGGTCGGAATCCACAGCATAGGGGAACCCACCAAAGTCCATCTCTGCCTGAAGTTCACAGCCCCCTCTCAGGTACACGCCTACCTGGAAATCAACCATCGGAAAGCCGTTGAATCCGGCCTGACCCTTTACACCTGTAGCCCTACCTGCTCCGCAGTAGGCACTTGGCTCAAGGCTAATCACCCCATCACCCGAGGAGCTTGACCGATGCCCGCTCCCACTCTCAATGCCCTCAAAGAAGCCCTGGCCCTGCATGAAATCCTCCGATCCCTGGGATACCCGGCCAAGGACATCTACCTGTCCGTGTTTTCCAATGGCCTCGGAATCACTCTACTACACGAGGGAAAGGAAATGGCCTTTCGGGCCTCTGACCCAGGGGAAGATATCCCCGAAGGGGAAGCCCTCGTCACCGCATGGAATGAAGCCCTGGAGTGGTGGAACGTCACCGCTACCAAGGAGGAGATGGACAAGCTCTTTCTCGGCTCCCGCTCACGTCAAGATGTCACCCTCCTGATAGCCACCCTGGAGACCAATGGCTTCCATCCGGGTGAGCTGAACTAGGGCCATGTCCCATCCCCGGGCAAAGGTCATTCTAGGGCATCTGGCACAGACCTACCCCCATTTTCTGCACAAGGCCACTGACCTCGATGCCTCTGGCCCCCCTGGAGCCTTTACCACCATGCTCCGGTTCACCCTTATCCCCACCGCCCTACAGCTCTGGGGAGAGACCACCAACCTGACACGCTGGCACTCGCCGTTTGTAACAGCCAGAAATCCCGCACCAGCTACCCTTGAAATCTCTCTCAGTTCCTCTGACTTCCCCATGCTCTCGTTCACCTTCATCAGCCCTGACAGAATCACCGCCGAAGCCTTTATTGACGATGGCCCCTCCTGTCCCCACGTCGTCCCACCAAGCCACAAGATGACCCTCAACCCCACCATTCCAACGGACATCATTGGCTGGCTCTACAATGTCCATGGATCCCTAAACCCGTAGTGACAAGGACCCCCATGCCCATCAAAATCGACCCCGTAAACCGAGAGGACTTCCTCAAAGTCTGGCAAATTTCCTCCCAAATATGGAGAATTCAAGCCAATCAGGCCAGCCTGGAAGGATTAAGTGGCAGCACCTCAAAGCCCGTGGAGCATTCCAAAATCTCCCAAATGCTCATCGAAATCGCCGTCACCCTCAATGGCACCTGCCTGGTCCCCCCTACCTACCGTCTCAATGGGGCCAACGCCCTCATCGTGGCCGAGTACCGTGACCCCAAGGCAGCCCCCGTGCCCCTTATCTGGCTCACCCAGACCGGCATCGAGTTTGAGCTGCATTTGGCCAAAGACATTGATCCTGAAAATTGGGACAACACCCTCATTGAAGAAGATGATTGGAATCAACTGTCCCTCAAAGCCATTCTGGAAGACCACATCCCCAGCGTCCTGCATTCCAGCATCACCCTGTTCATTTGAAGGCCCTTGCTTAGCTGAGTCCCCTGACCAGTAGACAAAGGGTAAAACAGGAGAAAAAACCATGACCCGTGGCCCCAAAAAAGACGCCCTCTTTGAGCCCGTACCCCGCACGTTCCGCAAATACTTCCCCTTTCTCGCGGTACTCCTTGGCGTTTTGGTGGTAGCCACCTTGGTCGTCGCCTGGGGCCTGTCTCAGAAGTCAGAAACCTCCCCCGTGCCCTCCAAGACCAAGCCCTATCCCTGTACCGTCACCGTCCTGTACCACGGCACCGGGCAGACCCACACCTGCACCCTGATACGGGCCTTCACTGACTATGAAGACGGGCAGTGTTGGGTTGGCGGGCGCTCCGGCATCTTTACCATCTACACCACCGCCAACGGCTTCAAAGCCTCGTCCAACTGGACCATGACCTCCTGCATACCCCTGACCGAAGCCAAGGCAACCCAATGACCCAAAAAACCCCCCAACACGCTGATGACCTCCTGCACCTGCTCTGGGAATCGCCCAACCCCCCAGGGCTTCGACACGCCCTCAAAAGGGCCATCCTCATCGTACTGGATCAGCTCGTTGAACAGCACTTGCTGGACAGCGACAATCCCTGGAGAGAAGCCATTGCTCAACAATGGCTGGGCAAGGTGGAACAAGACATGCCCACCCTGATGCTCATCACCATGAATCGCGGGGACACCGCCGAACGGGCAGCTTCCTTCGAGTGGGCCTTTGACGGCATCGTGCTGTTGGACAAACTCTGGGACGCCCCCACCGATACCTGGATGGATCAAATGTCCGATTGGGCTGCCGCCTACTCCATCTACTCCCACGATGACCAGGAATTCAATGTAGAAGCCTTGAGAAACAAGCTCCGTGAAGCCCTATCCACCGCCCTGCTCACTCAATTGCCGCCCACAGCTCAGAAATTTCTGGAGAACTGAGGTAAACCAATGAAACTCCATATCATCTTCGGACAGCGAGAATGCCGGTACGAGGGGCAGTACGCCCCCGAAGCCCTGGGCATCGTTGACGAGCACTGCCATGACGAAAATCCGGGCTACCTCACCGCAGCTCTGTCCAAGGCCCGAGACAACAAAGATTTCATCGCCGTCGAGGTTGTGGACATCGAACTCAATGATGCCGCCAGCAAAGCCATCTTTAACCGGCTCAATCGCAACCTGACCGTTCAAGGGGCTCTGAAAACCAAGCCCTCAGATATCCCCGATTTCTATTACGTCCTCCACAAATGGAATGACGGAGACCCTTCAAAGGTGGGGCAGTTCCCTACCGAGCAAGCCATGCGGGATTGGGTCGAGAACCACGCCAACAGCTTTAAGACCCACGGCATCCTGAAAGATCCTGTGACCCATACCCGTAGGGCCAACATGGAACAAGGGGGGACACATATCTACAAGTTCAGCTACCAAAACCAAGACAAAACCCAAGCCCATGAAGTCATGTATCTGGGCTACCGAGTATGGAACAACATTCTCAAGGCCCAACTCGAAGCCCAGGGAGACTGAAACCAATGTTCCTTTGCCCCTTTTGTGGCTCCTCCAACATCGGCATCTGCCCCCAAAACGGAGGCAACGGCAGCCAGGCCATCTGCCAAAAATGCTACGCCAAAGGCCCCGCCCCCATGGGCGCAACTCCCCAACAGGCCGAAGCCGGTTGGAACCGAAGGGCTGACTGCGACCCCGAGACCAACGGGAGCATCCCCCTGACCAATGAACAGGCTGAACTGTTCCAGCAGGGCAAAATGACCTCCGAAATTTACAACCAGATCCGAGAGGACTACGAAAATCGTAAGCCCGAGCCCGGCACGAAGGTACTGGTCAAGCTGTTTGAAGAAGATGAATGGTCCACAGGCCGCATCTCCAAAAACGGTGAATGGCAAATCTGGTCTGCCCCAGACATGGACTGGCTTGACTGGCCTGATGAAATGTTCAAGTGGACCAAGACCCCCAAGGACTCGCTGACCTCATGAAAACCGCAGACCCCAAAGTCCAACCGCCCCCTCCCATCCCCCCGGCAAGCCCGGATGACCAGACCTTCACCGTGAAGGAGGGTACGGGTGTCAAGCTCATTGTGGTGTCTCACCGTGCCCGTGGCGGTAAGACCTACATGGCGGTTGAGGATGACGTCGCCCTTGACCGGCTCATTTCCACCCTTGAGCAAGCCCGAGAAAATACGACCCCATGAACGCCCTCCGTAAACTCGCCCGCCGCATCTTCGACCTCACCCGCCGCCAGGTTTGGCTCGGAGGTAAATGCCAGTCCCACAAAAACCCCGGCCCCAACTGGCCCCCCAACCTGGAAACAATCGACTGGTCCCCCGGCATAACCTGGACTCTCTCACCCGAACTGGAACTCGGTGGAATTCGCCTTCGCGTCTGTGTCTCCTGGGATGGAAACACCGGAGAATTCTATGGAGACCACAAAGTACGGGTCTTTGCAGATGATGAGCTGAAATACCCCGGAGGTGAGTACACCGCAGTCAACCGAAAAGGTATCCTGTGGGAACACCGAGATGCCTGGTCCTGGAAAATCGCCAGCATGGAACGCAAGGACGGTGGCCGCACCGGCAGAGTACAAGCCCGTGACCTGCTGCTCAAAGAAGCCAAAGAACGGCTCAAAGGGGTACAAACAAAGCATGAACCAGGGCCTCTGTGTTCCTTTTGTAAAGGCCCCCTGGATGACAATTTAGACCTGTTCGAGGAAATTGATGACTGAAAGAGCCGCCTACACCCTGGCACGCATGATCAGGGAAGAATTCTACCGGCAACCCGAACACCTCAACATTGACGGAATGCCCGACGTGACCGCTGCAGCCTGGATCAAGGTGCTCACCGCCTTCACCCGCTCCATCGAATCCAACCTCCGTATCCGCATCGGCTGGGACGGCCACCCCGATACCTGGCCCACCCGCTGGGGAGACGTGCCCTCCATGCCCACCTGGAAAGACGCAGCCTCCCACATAGCCAGCCCCCTGCTGGACTACTCAGAAGGCTTCAGACGGCAATGGGAGGCAGAGGTAGACCTGTGTGCCAAACTCTGCCCTGGACGCCCTGAGAAGGTCTGGGGAGACCGTGACGGCCCCGGTAAAGCCGCTGGCCACCTGCATGTCAGTCTGACCCTGTTCTGCTACGGCTGGGCTCAACGTATTGGCCTCGTCCCCCTGGGAACCAACAACAATGCCGCAGGGGGCCAAGCTATCTCCACCGCCTTCATCCAACTCAGCTCCGCCTTGCGGGACATTTTTCGCATGTTCATGCTCCCCTTGCCTCTCCCAAAAGAACCCGAGTCCTTCCGGCTGTCCTTCAACCCAGACAAAGCACCCAAGTTCAAGGAGGAAGACTTCTATCTGCCCAAACTCACCGTGGCGGAGAGGCTGCAAAAGGAGATGACCGAGCAAAGGCTACAAACCCTGGACGCTGCCATCATGACCCAAATTGAGCAGGCTGAGAAAGAAGAGAAGTTCCAGGAGGAGCATCGAGAACTGCTCAAGTCCTTGCTCAAGAGGGGGTACAAGCTCGTGCCCCAAGAAACCTGGCTGGAGGAATATCACCAGAAAATGCTCAACTCAGGCTTCATCCGAGGTGAATGCCTGCCTGGAAAGCACCCCCGCTAATGCCCACCTGCTTAGCCAGCCTCCTTCACCAGTAGAAAGACCATGAGACACAAACTCTTCGGCTGGTTGACCCCTACAGGACGCTTCGTCCCCTGTGAACCCTTTAACCACCTGGAATCCGTGGGAAAGGATGCAGAACTGCGTGCGTTGCCCGGGGTAGAAGAATTGCTCCAAAACCTGGAAGAAACAGAAAAAGAATGCCAAGCCCTACAGGATGTAGCTGGCCCCCGTCAGGGTGAATGGCACGCCTATGAAAGAACCTACGAGGATGCCAACCCCACCATCATCCAAATTCTCTATAACGAAGGATGCCTCCGTGTAGGCACATTCAACGAGGGTGCTTACTTTGAAGGCACCTCCAACGCCATCAAAAATCAGTCCACCCGGGCTCGCCAGTGGGCCAAAGAAAATCACCTCACCCCCAACTTTGAACCCCGCTAGGGAAACTACGCCCATGACCCATAAAAATCCCGAGACCCCAAATCACCCCGACCTGGATGACCTGTTCGGCCATAGGGGTGACGATTCCCGCATCGACACCCCCCCAACAAACGCCGAAGAAACCGATACCAGTCCCAAGGAGACAGATGACGAGCGAAGAGAACGCCTGGCGAGAATCCTCTTCTCTAGCCCCACTGACCGCGCTGACCAGGACACCCTC
>ERZ890953.1561-NODE-1561-length-11226-cov-4.185480_pt1 | contig 11226 bp, 11 predicted proteins | sample MGYA00521264_ERZ890953 | MGnify/ENA primary metagenome ERZ890953 (study PRJEB32303, sample SAMEA104408629) | aquatic metagenome | biome: Brackish water; feature: Chemocline; material: water | place: Baltic Sea | collected 2014-10-26T21:54:00 | depth 200 m ... | reverse complement strand
GTATCAGAAGCCTTCATCACCGACCAAAGCCGTATCCTCTTCCATGCATGCCAACTGCTTCTTAGCGTTCTGTTGGTTTGGTTTGCATTCAGAAAAGAGTTGGTGCCTTTTGTGAAAGGAATTATGAAGATTAGAAATTAAAAGTAAAAAATTCTTTTCACTGTTTCGCCATTTCACTGTTCGTTTTCGCATTTAAAATACTCATATTGAGTTCGAAGCCTATCAGCAGGCTGATGGAGTTCAGGTATATCCAGACCAGAATGATCAGCAAGGTGCCGATGGATCCGTAAAGGGCGTTGTATCTGGCAAAATTATCAACGTAATAGTTGAACCCCAGGGTGGTGACAATCACCAGAATGGTTGCCACCATTGACCCTGCTGAGATGAACCTGTATCGGCTACGCTTGGCAGGAGCCAGAAAATAGAGAAACGAAATGGCTATTAGCAACAGCGCAACAACGGCAATCCAGCGAAACATCTCCATAGTCAGGAGGTAGAAGTAGCTTTTTGTCACAACATCAGGAAAAATCACATCGAGCACTAATGATCCAAAGGTCATCAGACCGATTGAAACGATCAATAGTGAGGAAATAATGATAACCAGCAGGATGGAGATAAGGTATTGCTTAACCACAGTGCGGGTTTCAAAGGCATGGGCTGTGTTGTTAAAGGCTTCAATAAGACTGTTGATGCCGTTGGTAGAAAAGTAGAGGGTGAGGAAGAAGTTCAGGAGCAGCAAACTGCTTCGGGGCTTCGTGATCACATCCATGATTGTTTCCTGAACAGTCTCCCAGGTTTTTTCAGGCAGAAATTCCTTGATGATCTCGAGCAGGACCGTCTGAAAGTTGTTGATTGGGATAAACGGAATAATGGTGAAAAGAAAGATCAGAAATGGGAAAACAGACAGAACGAAAGAGAAGGAGATCGCTGAAGCCCTCGATGTGATATATCCTTTTGATAATCCATTAAAAAAAAATCGGGTTACATCATACAATGGCATTCCGTCGAATCCGGGAAAAATGATTCGTTTCGATGCCCATATGCCCTTCCTCACAGGTTTCCACCTGGTGATATAGTCAAGTAAGTTTTGGGGGGGGGGAGGCGTTGTCATAAAATCGCTTTATTACCGCTTTTAAACTCATATCCAAACTCTTGATCTGATGGGTCAGGCTGCCCATGGAGATGTAATCGACTCCTGTTTCCGCATATTTCCTGACATTTTCCAGGGTGATGCCCCCGGAAGCTTCAGTCTCAAAACGTCCTGCAACTACCTGCACAGCCGACCGCACATCTTCAACGGAGAAATTATCCAGCATGATCCGGTCAATTTTCCCTGTATTGATAGCATCCAGCATCTCCTCAAAATTCCTGACTTCAATCTCAACCTTGAGCTTTTTTCCTGTACGTTCCTGGTAGACGGCAACAGCTTCGACAGCGTTTTCAATTCCTCCGGCGAAGTCAACATGGTTGTCTTTGATCATAATCATATCATACAATCCCATACGGTGATTCTCAGCTCCTCCTAACCGAACTGCATATTTCTCCATCTCCCGGAAACCGGGAGTAGTCTTCCGGGTGTCGAGGATTGTCGCACCAGTCCCTTTGATCTCCTGCACCATCCGAAACGTTTCTGTGGCAATCCCACTCAACCGCTGTATGAAGTTCAGTACAGTCCGTTCAGCAGCAAGGATGGAATGGATATCCCCCTCAACCGTGAATGCAACATCACCGGTCTCAATAAAACGACCATCTTCAATCAACACGGAAATATGTAATTTTGAGTCTACCTGGCGGAACACCTCTTTGGCTATCGGGATGCCTGCAAGTACTCCGTTCCCTTTGACCAGCAATCGTGCCATCCCTTCCGTACCCTTTTTGATGGTGGCCAGTGAAGTATGATCCCCATCTCCAAGATCCTCCAGCAAAGCCATCTTTATAATGTGCTCAAAATCCATATTGAAAAAATTTATACGACAGCCGTGATTTTAAACACCAACACCCTTTGCTTCCCTGCCGTCTCTCTTGTCACAAAATAGAGCCTGTACTTCTTCCCACCTGTAACCAACTCTCCCAGGGCATATTTGCTTCCATCGCTGTTGGTCCCTTCTCTGGTGATGCCGGCCGAGTTAATCCGATGATCTGCTAAAAATTTCTTCAAAATTACCGATGCCTGGTTCTGGCTGAAGCTTCCTCTGTAGCCCGGGATCTGGAGATCAACCATGGTGTGGAAGCAACCTACCAAAGCAACAGGATCATTGGTTTTCAACGCTGAGATCACCTTTTCATTATCGTTTTGGCCGGCCACTCCGACGGAAAAACAGGTCAGGAGCATGCATGCCATTACTACATATATTATATAGGGTCTCATAAAGCAAACTTACAAAATTAGGGGATAATTACGACCTTTGCTGCAAAATTTGGACAATGAACATCCGGTTGATTTTCATGGGAAAGACAGATGATCAGAATATCCGGGATTTGCTGGATGATTACATAAGGCGAATAACCCGGTATTATCATTGTACCATTCATGAGATACCAACGCTAAAGAAAAGCTCCTCCATGAGGGAAGAGGAGGTAAAATCCGCAGAGGCTGATATAATTTTGAGTCAGGTTACAAAGGATGACATTGTTGTTTTGCTGGATGAACGTGGGAAGGAGATCCGATCCCTTGATTTCGCATCGTTCATGAACCAACGGTTCCTTTCCGGAATGAAGGGACTGGTTTTCATCATCGGAGGAGCATATGGCGCTGATCAACGAATAAAAAATCGTGCTGATCATATACTATCTCTCTCACGGATGACGTTTCCTCATCAGCTGGTCAGACTTCTCTTTACCGAACAGCTATACCGGGCTTTGACCATCTTAAGAAACGAGCCCTATCATCACGAATAGATTGATTTTACTAGGTTTGTTAACAAACTTTTAACGGATGGCTTAACAATTATTAACAACCGCAATTTTTCAACTCATCCGACATTTCATAAATTTGCGCTTCAAAATTTAACATTATGGTTGAAACTGATATCAAAGAATTGAACGAACGGATCGAAAAGGAGAGCTCGTTTGTTGACATCCTGACCATGGAGATGAACAAGGTGATCATCGGGCAAAAACAGATGATTGAACGACTTCTGATCGGACTTCTCTCTAACGGTCACATTTTACTGGAAGGGGTGCCTGGATTGGCCAAGACCCTGGCTATTAAATCGCTTGCTAATACAATCCATGCGAAATTCAGTCGTATCCAGTTTACACCTGACCTTCTGCCGGCCGACTTGATTGGTACCCTGATTTACAGTCAGAAAAAGGAGGAGTTCAAGGTTAGAAAAGGACCTATCTTTGCCAATTTTATTCTGGCTGATGAGATTAACCGCTCACCTGCCAAGGTTCAGTCTGCTCTTCTCGAAGCAATGCAGGAACGGCAGGTAACCATTGGAGAGGAAACCTTTAAACTTGACGAACCCTTTCTCGTACTTGCAACAGAGAATCCCATTGAGCAAGAGGGCACATACCCGCTTCCGGAAGCACAGGTAGACCGATTCATGCTGAAGGTGATCATCGACTACCCGAATAAGAAAGAGGAAAAGTTGATCATTCGTCAGAATATCGCCAACGAATTTCCTGAAACCTCACCGGTCCTGACAACGGAAGATATCATCCGTGCCCGGGCTGTTGTGAGAGAAGTATACATGGATGAAAAGATTGAGAACTATATCACCGATATCGTGTTCGCCTCCAGGTTTCCGGGAGAGTATAACCTTAAGAAGTTTGAAGGACTGATCAGCTACGGTGGTTCTCCCCGGGCCAGTATAAACCTGGCACTTGCTGCCAAAGCGTTTGCTTTCATCAAACGCCGGGGCTATGTGATTCCTGAAGATATCCGTGCAGTAGCCCACGACGTCCTCCGTCACAGGATCGGACTCACCTATGAAGCCGAAGCCGAAAATATCACTACCGAAGATATCATCAATGAAATCCTCAACACCGTAGAAGTACCCTAAAAATCCATGGTGAAATGGTGCCATGGTGCCATGGTGTTTTTTTTACCGCACCACTACACCACTGCACCATTGCACCACTTGAACAAATGGAAGCCGCAGAACTATTTAAAAAAGTCCGCAAAATCGAGATAAAGACCCGGGGATTGTCCAACCAGATTTTTTCAGGACAATACCATAGCGCCTTTAAAGGAAGAGGTATGGCTTTCAGTGAAGTACGCGAATACCAATACGGTGACGATATCAGAAACATCGATTGGAATGTAACTGCACGCTTCAACCATCCCTACATCAAAATTTTTGACGAGGAGCGTGAGTTGACGGTGATGCTACTGATAGATGTAAGTGGCTCCAATCAGTTTGGGACGCAGAAAGCCTTCAAGCAGGAAATCATCACAGAGATTGCTGCTGTTTTGGCTTTTAGCGCAATTCAGAACAACGACAAGGTAGGGGTAATATTCTTCAGCAACCAGGTGGAAAAATTTATTCCCCCGAAAAAGGGAACCACTCACATATTGCGGATTATCAGGGAGCTGATTGAGTTCAGACCGGCTCACAATGAGACAAATATCGCTGAGGCTCTGAGGTATCTGACCAATGTCATCAAGAAAAGATGCACCACCTTCCTGCTTTCCGATTTTCTGAATAAGGGGTTTCAGGATGCTATCAAGATTGCTAATAAAAAGCACGACCTGATTGCTTTACAGATTTTCGACGAACGTGAGACGGAGATACCCGACATGGGACTGATCAGGGTTAAGCATGCTGAGACCGGCAAGCAGCTCTGGGTCGACTCCGGCAGCCGGACTGTCCGCCACCATTATAGGAAGTGGTTCGACCATCATCAGGATCACCTCAACGATCTATTCATCCGGAGTGGGGTGGATACTGCCCGAATCAGAACGGATCAGGACTATGTGAAACCGTTGATGAACCTCTTCAGAAGAAGGGGAGCTAGAAGATAAATTGAAAATTGAGAATTGAGAATTGAAGATTGAGAATGCTACAAAGACTTCTGAAATATAAACTTCTTTTTATCCTTCTATTCATGGGGTTTCTGGCGGATGCCCAGCAACCCGTTGCAACAGCAACACTTGATACAAATGTCATGTTGATCGGAGACCAGGTGGGATTGTCTCTTCAGTTTACAGGCCCTGCAGACGTACAAGTGCTTTGGCCCTCCATTCCGGATACACTCCTTGAAAAGATTGAGGTTATAGAACGTAACAAGATCGACACATTGTTCAGCGAGTCGGGAGCAACTACCTCTTATTCCCAAAATATTCTCCTGACCAGTTTTGATTCAGGATTTTATGTGATACCACCAATCCCTTTCTATTTCCGGGTGCTTCCCGACACCACAATCTATGTAACAGAAACCCGGACTCATTTTCTTGCGGTCCACACTCTGGCAGTAGATACGACCAAACCGATCAAACCGATCAAAGGCCCCAGGAGGGTTCCTCTGACTTTATGGGAGATATTACGCTGGATACTCGCAGGACTTGCAGTTGCAGGAGTAATAGCCTTTATGATCTATTATCTCAGAAAACGCAGAAAGAAGGAACCGATCTTCCGCCTCAGACAACGGGTTCAGTTGAAACCTCACGAATTGGCATTGCAGGAACTTGAGAAACTGAGGATTCAGAAACTATGGCAAGAGGGAAAACTGAAGGAGTATTATTCAGAATTGACAGAGATCCTGAGGCGATATATGGAGAATCGGTTTGCTGTTCCGGCACTCGAGAGTACAAGTGCGGAGATCCTGAATGATCTGCTCGGGAAACCTGAAGTGAAGCGGGAGGCGTGGGATACTATCGGACAGGTACTGATACTGGCCGACATGGTGAAATTCGCCAAAGAAAAACCCGCACCTGCCAGGAATGAACAAAGCCTGGAGAAAGGGATAGAATTTGTAAATCAAACAGCCCTTGTCGAGGCACAGGGCTCAGGGCTCAGGGCACAGGGCACAGAGCACATGCCTTCGCTGAAGCTTCGGCATACAAGCAGGGCACAGGAAGAGATTGAAGATTAAGAAATTAGGAAAATAGGAAATTAGTACAGCCGCAATTTATTGCGGCTCAAGCAAAGGAATCTATCACAATGCCAACAACACTCACATTCGCCAATCCCGGATTCCTCTTTTTCCTGCTGATCATCCCTCTGCTGATCGCCTGGTACTTCTTTCGTTACCGACGCAACCATGCCGAGATTCAGGTGAGCACCACGGATGGGTTTGAAGGGATGGGAAAAAGCATGAAAGTGATCCTTTATCACGGGCTTTATGTGCTTAGATTACTGGTAATTATATTGATAATCATTGCTCTGGCTCGTCCACAAACCAGTCTGAGCCGTCAGGATGTGACTGTTGAGGGGATTGATCTTGTGATTGCACTCGATATTTCTGGTTCCATGTTGGCCATGGACTTTAAACCTGACCGACTTGAAGCCTCAAAGCAAATGGCGATGGAGTTCATCGAAGGACGGCCGGATGACCGCATCGGCCTGGTAGTCTTTAGTGGGGAGAGCTTCACACAGTGTCCGTTGACAATTGATCATTCTGTTCTCAGAAACTTATTCAAGGATGTTAAAAGCGGGATGATCGAAGACGGCACCGCACTTGGTGATGGTTTGGCAACAGCAGTAAGTCGTTTAAAGGAGAGTAAAGCCGTGAGCAAGGTAATCATTCTGTTGACAGACGGTGTGAACAACATGGGTTCTATAGATCCACGATCAGCTGCCGAGATCGCAAAACTCTATGGCATAAGGTTGTACACCATAGGAGTAGGCTCGATGGGAATGGCACCCTATCCTGTTCAAACCCCATACGGGATGAGCACGCAAAACATGGAGGTGAAAATTGACGAACCTCTTTTGCAGGAGATCTCTGCCATGACAGATGGACTGTATTTCAGGGCAACGAGCAATGCCAAACTGCGGGAGATATATCAGGAAATTGATCAGCTGGAGAAATCAAAAATAGATGTGACCGAATTTAAAAGAAAGAATGACGAATATATACCGCTGATATTAATTGCGCTTGCACTGTTTGGTATTGAAATTTTGTTGAGGTATGCAGTATTGAAGAATATTCCTTGATGTGCCGTGGTGTCGTGGTGCCGTGGTGCGGTTGTGCGGTGGTGCGGTGGTGCCGTGGTGCCGTGGTGAAATATAAATAGCAAAATGTAAAATGGCAAAAATCGTAATTCGTAAATCGTAATTTGAAAAGATGTTCCGATTTGCTCATATAGAATATGTTTACCTTTTGGCCTTGATTCCGGTCTTCATTCTCTTCTTTATCTGGCTCATGATATGGAAACGCAAGGCCTTGCAGCGGTTTGGAGACCTTTCGGTGATTAGCCGTTTGTTGCCTGACATGGCCAATTCTAAACTGACCCTGAAATTTGTGTTGATGATGGTTGCCTGGGGATTGCTGGTGTTTGTGCTGGTTGGACCGCAAACAGGTTCCAGGCTTCAGAACGTACAACGGAAAGGGATCGACCTCATCATCGCTCTCGACGTATCCAACTCAATGCTGGCACAGGATATAAAACCCTCCCGGATCGATCGGGCCAAACAGGCAATCAGCCGTTTGATCGACAAGCTGGAAGGCGACCGGATTGGGGTCATTGTGTTTGCCGGGAAAGCATATACGCAGTTGCCTATTACAACAGATTATGCGGCAGCAAAAATGTTTGTCTCTACCATCAATCCTGGGATGATCCCTACTCAGGGTACTGCAATTGGTGAAGCCATCGACCTGTCGGTCACTTCGTTCGGGGAGTCAATAAGAAATAAGGCTCTCGTAATCATCAGCGATGGAGAGGATCATGAGGGGAATGTACTGGAGCAGGCTGAACTGGCAACTTCGAAAGGAATAATGATTTATACCATCGGGATGGGATTGCCTGAAGGCGGGCCAATACCGGTTTACAACAACAATGTGCAGGTGGGATTTAAGAAAGACAAAGAGGGAAATGCAATTGTGAGTAAGCTTGATGAAGCACTACTTAAGAAGATCGCTTCGGTTGGAAAGGGGCTGTACGTCCGTGCAACGAATTCGGCAACAGGGTTGAACAAGATCTTTGATGATATAAATGCCATCCAGAAATCGGAGATTGAGAGTAAACAGTTTTCAGATTATGAGAACCAGTTTCAATATTTTCTTGTTATCGCACTGATTCTCTTGATCCTGGATTTGTTTATTTTTGAAAGAAAAACATTTTGGCTGAAAAATATTAAACCATTTGAAACGAAGTGATGGGGAGCAATGAAGATATAGTCTTGTATCCGGTATCCGGCATCTGGTATCCGGCATCAGCAAGAGGGAAATTAAAATGAAAAAGAACCTGATAACATTTATCTTAGCCATCCTGACTCTTGCTGGGTTTGCCCAAAAAGAGAACCGGTATTTACGGGAGGGGAACAGAAGTTTTGAGAAGGGCGATTTTTCTGACGCAGAAAAGGACTACCGGAAAGCCCTGGAGGCAAACAAAGAGTCGGTCAAGGGGCAATTCAACCTGGGAACTGCCGTTTATCAGGAGAAGAATTTCGAGGAATCTGCAAACATTTTTGCCGGGTTGGGAGAAAAGAGTATTGGGAAACATGACAAGTCAGAGGTTTTCCATAACCTGGGGAATTCACTTCTTGAAGGCCAGCAATACGAAAAAAGCATTGAAGCGTACAAACAGGCGTTGCTGAATAATCCTGGCGACCTGGACTCTAAATACAATCTGGAATATGCACGGATGAAGCTTCAGCAGCAACAACAGGATCAACAGAATCAGGATAAACAGGACAAGCAGGACCAGGACAAACAAGACAAAGAAGATCAAAAGGATCAACAGGATAAGCAACAAAATCAGGATAAACAGGATCAGCAGAAACAGCCCCCTAAGCCTGATAAAATATCCAAGGAAGATGCGGAACGGATGCTCGAGGCAATGAAGAATGATGAAAAAAAGACCATGGAAAAAGTGAAAAAACAACAGGTAAAAGTGGGAGTGGTGTCAGTTGAAAAAGACTGGTAATATGGTTGCAATGAGAAGTTTAATTTCGCTATTTCGCTATTTCATATGACAAGAAAAATTCTCACCGGCTTAGTCCTTGTTCTTCTTACGTCGAACCTGGTTGCGCAAGAGGTTGAGTTTACTGCTTCTGTAAAACCGGTGGTTTCTGTTGGTGAGACGTTTAATCTTACCTATACGTTAAACGCACAGGGGATGAATTTCAGAGGCCCGGGAATAGCCAATTTCACTGTCCTTACCGGCCCCAATACATCCACTACATCCAGCATCCGGTCCGTAAATGGACGCACCTCAATGACCATTACCTACACCTATTCGTATATTCTGCAGGCAACAGGAGAGGGGTCATTCGGGGTTCCGCCTGCAACTGTAACAGTAGACGGGAAAAGTTATCAATCCAATAGCCTGACAATTAAGGTTCAGCCGGGAGGCACTCCTCAACAGCAGCAGGGACAAACCGGAGTAACCGGGAGTTCGCAGCCTGAAAGCCAGGCTGGCCTGCAAACGGATGCGAAAGATGTATTTCTGAAAGCCTATGTCAGCGATACCAAACCGTATCAGGGGGAAGGGATCATTGTAACCTATAAACTTTTTACCCGGGTACCGATCGCCCAGATCTCCATCAATAAATTATCCTCTTTTCAGGGTTTCTGGTCTCAAAATCAACTGAAGGATAATGAGCGGTTTCCTCAATATAATCAGACGATTGACGGAGATCAATATGTGGTAGCAGAGATTCGTAAAATTGCCCTGTACCCGCTTAAAAGTGGCAACCTACACATAGATCCACTTGAGGTCGAATGTGTTGCCCAGGTGAAGCAGCAATCACGTCAGCGTACCGGGGACCCATTCTTTGATGATTTCTTCAACAACAGCTTCTTTTCATCTTCCTATGCGACTGTTGAGAAGTCGTTGAAATCGAACGCATTGGATGTTCTTGTAAAACCTCTGCCACAAAATAACAAACCGGTTGATTTTGGGGGAGCTGTTGGTTCCTTCAACTTTCGTTCTGAAATTGACCAGACCACGGTAAAGACAAATGAACCGGTGACCCTGAAGTTTATCATCTCGGGAACAGGCAACATTCAGTTAATCGAGCAGCTGAATGTTACATTCCCACCTGATTTCGAGGCCTATGACCCTAAAATTGTCAGTGACTACAAGACTACACCTACTGGCGTATCCGGCTTGCAATCATTTGAATACCTGATCATCCCAAGGAAACCCGGCAATTTTACGATAAATCCGGTTCCCTTCAGTTATTTCGATCTGACCAGGAAACAGTATGTAACGCTGTCCTCTCCCTCTTACTCGCTTACAGTTGAAAAGGGGAGTGATGAGGTGGGTGTTACGACTTACACAGGGGCCAATAAAGAGGAGATTAAGTATATTGGAAGTGATATCAGACATATTGAAAATCAGCCGTTTAATATCCGAAAAACAGGAGTCCTTTTCATGGCATCCTGGAGCTATTTCCTCCTGTTAATTATTCCGTTTATTTTATTCCTTCTATTACTTTTCATCATGAGGAAGCAGACTGCGCGTCGCAAAAATGTGATACTCATGAAAAACCGGAAGGCAACCCGGGTTGCCAGGAAACGGCTCAGGAAGGCCGCAGAATTCCTGAAGGGAAAGGAAGAAGCTGACTTTTATGAAGAGATATCACAGGCTCTCTGGGGCTATCTTAGTGATAAGTTTGGAATACCGAGAGCGGAACTCTCGATTGACTCGGTGAAGGAGGCCTTGAAAGGGAAGCAAGTGAGCGCAGAGATGCTGAATCAGTTCATATCCACATTGAACGATACGGAGTTTGCCAGGTTCGCTCCCGGTGATAAGACGATGAAAATGGATGAGATTTATGGCAAAGCGATGGAGATCATTGAGAAGATAGAAGGGGAGCTTAAGTAATTAATAATTGATAATTGATAATTGATAATGAATAGGTTGAGATTTCTGTTACTGGTTGCTGGTTTCTGTATCCTGGTTTTTGGAGTATCCGGACAGGAACCACAGCAGCTAATTGAGGATGGGAACAGGGCTTATTCGGATGGCCTTTATACCGATGCTGCAGCTCTTTATAACCAGGTTGTGGAGTCGGGGTTTGAGGCTCCGGAGCTATATTACAACCTGGGCATCTCTTATTTCAAGCTCAATGATCTGCCAAATGCAATACTCTGGTATGAACGCGCCAAGCG
>ERZ890953.1560-NODE-1560-length-11235-cov-7.976208_pt1 | contig 11235 bp, 13 predicted proteins | sample MGYA00521264_ERZ890953 | MGnify/ENA primary metagenome ERZ890953 (study PRJEB32303, sample SAMEA104408629) | aquatic metagenome | biome: Brackish water; feature: Chemocline; material: water | place: Baltic Sea | collected 2014-10-26T21:54:00 | depth 200 m ... | reverse complement strand
TTTTACCGTGGTCAACGTGAGCGATAACGGCAATATTTCTTATTTTTTGCATAAGTGAGGTTTCCTTTTTTGGAAAATTTTCGCAATTATATCCAAAAAAATGTTATACCTCTATAAAATAGTTATTATAATTTAAATCTATATGCTCAGGCTTGAAAAAAGGTTACTCTTTGAGGACTTTCATTTTTGCTTTTATAGCATCTATTGTGTCGAGACTGTTAATTGCAAAAGCTACACTATCGTTAAGTCTTGAGTCATAAATTTCTTTTAAGTCTGTGTCATACTTTTGGATAATATCTTGATAGTTTTCAATAAATTTTTGAAGCATATCAACAATTCCAATACTCATCTTTTTTTGTTTTGCTACTAAAATGACAATATCAAAAGCTTTTTTCTTTTTAGTGTCCATGTCATTTTGTTCAATATATAGCTTTTGAGTTTTTTCATCAGGAAGGGATAATTTTGTCATAACAGCGAGTAAACCATCTGCATCAACTGGGAGGTCAGCTTGTTTATTGTTAACATAACTTCTCATCTCTGTAAGGTTCATCTTGGAAACTTTGTTTACAGTATCTGTACGATTATCCTTTTTATCTTTACCAAAGAGCTTCCCAAACATTGTTATTCCTTTGTTATTTTAGAACTATCAATCTCTATAACAGTATGCACATTTCCTCTTGGATTAAAATCTGCTACAACTTTCATCTGTTTTGGTTTTAACTTTCTCTCAAGCAACTCATAAATCTCATTAGCAGAGTTTTCATGTGAGATATGTCTATCTCTAAATGCATTAATATAGAGTTTTATCGCTTTAAGCTCTACTACCCACTCATCTGGAGTGTATTCAAGATAAATAGTTGCATAATCAGGGTAACCACTACGAGGACAAAGACAAGAAAACTCCGGAAGAGTCATTTTTATTAGGTAGTTTCGTTTATGCTCATTTGGCCATATTTCTAAATCTTTTTCAACATCAAATTCGTTTACTATCTTTTCGCCATATTTAAGACTCGGCATTTAGTGCCTCCCTGTATTGAACTTTTGTTCTTATCATTTATATTTCCTTTGTCTCTATGTTTTGTAGTTGGGCTAAATACTTTCCTTGAAGGTAATCAATACCTAACTCTTTTGCTAAAGTAAATGATTCTTCATCTTCAATATTTTTGAGCCATGTTTTAATGCCTTTGTCTTTTGCCATAAGATTAAAACCATTTATTATACTATTATTTTCTATTATGTTGGATGCATTTGAGTAAAAAGAGTCAAATCTTATGATGTCTATTTCTAATTCTCTCAAATATAAAAAACTTGAATGCAGTGTTCCTACTCTGTCTATAGCAAAGAGTACCCCTTGTTCTTGTAATGATTTTATAATGGAGTTATATCTACTGGTGTAAGAGTAATACTCTTGCTCTGAGAGTATAAAGAGTAATCTATTGGAGTGTTCTTTTAAAAGCTCATGCAGGTAACTTAAAAAAGTATCATTTCTTAAAGAAGTGGGTGAGATATTTACAGCAAAAATTTGCTTTTTTGAATCTTGAAATTGCAATAAAATCTCTTCAATAACCATAAGTTCAAACTTCACACCAAGACCAAGTTTATTTATGATTTTCATGTATTTTTTTGGATGTAAATATTTGTTGTTTTCTAACTTTAATATTATAAAACATTCATGAAATTCTTCTCTTTGATCATGAAAAACAGCTTGAGTACTTATCTCAATAGAGCGATTGTTTATTGCTTTAGTGACATAAAGCTCTAAATCATTGGGATTTATATTTTCTTCGATTTGCTGCTTGTTTATTCTTTGGGCTAAAAGCTCAAAGAGGTACTCAATTATAAAATTTATATCTTTAGAGTAGTTAGTATCAGCCATAGAAGCTGAAATTTTTAGTTCTATATTGTCTACTTTAAGCTCATGTGATTTTAATAGTAGTAGGTCTAAAACAGTGTCATATTGCTCTTTTTCTCCAGTGAGTCCAATGATAAAATCAGCACCTTTGAGATGTCCTATAGGAATATTGGATACGCCTGCATTTTTAAAAAAGATACTACTCCATTCTACTAGTTCATGAAGTACTTTATCACCATTTTGCATACCGTATTGTTGATTAATGTCATATAGGTTTTCTATAGAAATCAGAAGAAGGGTGTAGTCTTTTTCTTTTTTGATAGCTTTGTTAAAATATTGATATAGATAATCACGAGTAAAAGCATGACTTACATCATCTTTAATTTTAACATCAAAACCGTTATATAGAAGAAATAAAATAAAATAAACACTTCCAGCTAAAAGTAAAATAGCTTCAAAGAAGAAGGTGGGCTGTAGTGAAGAGTAAGTAGTAATAAGTGTATGCGAGATAAAAGCAATAATAACGGCAAAGATAGGAAGCCCTATCCTAAGTGCTAGTCTAAAGCGATACTCACGCTCTTTTATCTCCGCTAGTAACATAAAAAATTTATACGTCTAAGTGTTTTACATCTTTTGCATGAGTTTCTATATAGTTTCGTCTTGGCTCAACTTCATCGCCCATAAATAGAGTAAAGGCATCACTAGCTACTTCAGCATCATCAATTGTTACTTGAAGAAGTACACGGTTCTCAGGTGTCATAGTTGTTTCCCAAAGTTGATCAGGATTCATTTCACCAAGACCTTTGTATCGTTGGATATATGCACCTTTTCGTGCATTTTCTTTGATGTTTTCAAGCTCTTGGATAATATCATTGTCAAAGGTGAGTTCCCACTCTTGAATCTTTTTATACACAAAATTTGCTTCTGTAAAGTGTGGAGCAGAGAAGAGGTCATCATTGATTAGTAACTCTTCCATACCGCCTTGTGTTTGAACAAAAACATGTATTTCGTTTGTCTCTTCGTTAATAGTTTTTGTTAAAATATTGTTGTCTATAGCTGTTAAAAAGCTTTCAACTTCTGCATATAAATCATTTGCCCCAAGACTAATAAGGTCTGGATTTTCAATAAAGTGACGGATTAGATTAACAAGAGCATATCTTCTACCGAGTGAATCAAGGCTTCCTGCATAGTGGTCAACCATTCTAAAGTAAGATACTAAGTCATTATGACCTAAAGTTTGCCCTTCTAAAGACTCAATACCATTGTCAATCAAGAAGTCATTCATTTGACGGTCATCTTTAAAGTAAATCTCTTTTTTACCTTTTTTATAACGGTAAAGTGGTGGTTGTGCAAGGTAAAGATACCCTTTTTCAACTACATCACGGAAATGTCTAAAGAAGAAAGTAAGTAGAAGTGTCTGAATATGTGAACCATCTACATCGGCATCGGTCATAATAATAAGTTTGTGGTAACGAAGTTTCTCTTCATTGTACTCGTCACCAATCCCACAACCCATAGCTGTAATCATATTTGTGATTTCGTCTGATTTTAGGATTTTTTCTAAACGTGCTTTTTCAACATTTAAAATCTTACCCTTAAGTGGTAAAATCGCTTGAAAAACACGGTCACGTCCCATTTTTGCTGAACCGCCCGCAGAATCCCCTTCCACGAGATAAAGTTCACAAATACTTGCATCTTTGCTTTGACAATCTGCTAGTTTACCAGGAAGTGTTCCTACTGACATATTGTCTTTACGTCGAGTAAGTTCACGAGCTTTTTTCGCAGCATCACGTCCACGAGCAGCCATAAGTGCTTTACTTACAATGGCTTTAGCTTCTATAGGGTTCTCTTCGAAATACTTAGCGAGTGCTTCACCTGTTGCTTTTTGAACAAGAGGTTTTACATAAGTATTTCCTAATTTTCCCTTTGTTTGTCCTTCAAATTGAGGCTCAGGAACACGAGCAGAAACAATAGCTATAAGACCCTCTTTAACATCATCGCCAGTGATTTTTACATCTTTCTCTTTAGCAGCACTATTTTTAGAGTTATAGTTAGAGATAACACGTGTTAGTGCTGCACGAAAACCTGCTTCGTGTGTACCACCATTTGGTGTTCTAATATTGTTTACAAAAGAAGCAAGTTTTTCATCATAAGCATCATTGTACATAAGTGCAATGTCAAATTCAATATCTTCAATTTTTGCAGAGAATGAGTAAACATCAGCTACTACTGTTTTTTTGTTCATATCAGTAACATACTGAGCAATACCACCCTCAAAGTGATACTCCTCTTTTTTTCCATCACGTTCGTCATTAAACTTAATAGTTATAAATGGGTTTAGATATGCAAGCTCTTTGAAACGTTTTGAGAGATAATCATACTCAAAAATAATAGTATCTGTAAAGATAGATGGATCGCCGATAAACTCAATAGTTGTACCAGTTTTTCTCGTCTTACCAGTAACAGTTAAAGCTTCTTGAGGAATACCCATTTTAAAATCTTGCTCAAAAATTTCACCTTCACGGTAAATTGTCATGTGTAAATCAGCAGAAAGTGCATTTACAACTGAAACACCAACTCCGTGAAGTCCACCAGAAACTTTATAAGTATCTTTATCAAATTTACCACCAGCATGAAGTACAGTAAGAACAACAGTAGCTGCACTCATGCCCTCCGTTGGGTGCATATCAGTTGGAATACCACGACCATTGTCGCTAACTTTACAAGTGCCATTTTTAGTAAGTGTTACAGTAATAGTGTCACAGTGTCCAGCCATTGCCTCATCAATAGAGTTGTCAATAACTTCGTAAACAAGATGGTGTAAACCACGATGACCCGTATCACCAATGTACATACCAGGACGTTTACGAACTGCTTCTAAACCTTTAAGAACTTTAATATTATTCGCACCGTAATTTTCCATTTATAACTCCATTGCCATTGTGGCATTATTGGGGTTATTTTAGCGAAACTTTACTAAAAATAAGATTTATAGAGTAAAATATCGTTTAATATATAAGGAACACTCATGCAAGACTCACAAGCCTACAAAGACAAAAAAGCTTTTTTTGAAAAAATCATCACCCTTTATGGGAGAAATGTTGTAGTAGAAATGCTACATGATAATAGCATCCAAATTCACAAAGTGCATCTCTCAGATTCCAATAAAACTGACGGTATAATCAAAGAAATACTCTCTTTGGCTAAAAAAAGAGATATAGAAGTTTATTATCATAATAAAGCAGCACTCTCTCGTATTAGTAAAAATGCTAAACAAGATCAAGGCGTGGCTATTGATATTATTGCTCAGAGTTATTTAAATGCAAATGAGTTGATAGAGAAAAAAAGTTACAGACTCATAGCTCTTGATGGTATTCAAAATCCGCAAAATCTTGGTATGATTATTCGTTCTTGTGCAGCAGGGTTTGTTGATGGGATTATTTTACCTAAAAAGAGTAGTGCTAAAATCTCTCCTCTTGTTGTCAAAGCGAGTGCTGGAACTCTTTTTAAATTGCCAATATATTTTTGTGAAACTCTTGAAGATATTTTGCCAAAACTACATGATAATAAGATATATGCTCTCTCATCCCATGCAAAAAATGATATTTATCATGTACAAACATCTGATAAAAGTATTTTTGTTTTAGGAAATGAAAGTGATGGAATAAGTAAGGAAATAGAGAGTTTATGTAACGATGCTATTGCTATTCCTATGCAAAGAGGTGTTGAGTCTTTAAATGTTGCAGTAACTGCCTCACTTATTGCTTTTATGCGTTAAGTGATGGGCAAAAAGAGCTGGAAATTCCGGAGTAAATTTCATAAAAAACATTAAACATACTTGGAGTGATATAGTAGTACGTTATGACATCATAATTTCATAAGGGCGTTTGATTTCCCTCATCACTTCATCGACACTCATGTGACGAGATTTACGTAAAAACTCTTTACCATCTAAAAAGATAAGTACAGTAGGAATGGCAAATACACCAAAATGTGCCGATACCTCTTGTTCTACTGAGACATCAACACTCTCTAACTCAAATTTGTCAAAGTTAGTATAGAGTGCTTCAAGGAGTTTTGGTTTAAGTGCATGACACACATTACAAGTTGGTGCTGAGAAGTAAACCATCACCGCTAAATTTTCTTTTATTACATTATTTATATTTTCAATTGTTTGCATGTTGAAATTATAATATAATAAGCCTATGAATTCAATTATCTACAGCATTTTAAGTATATATGTTTTTATTGTTATGGGTTATCTCTCAAAAATGAGTTTCAAAGAGAAGATTGATGATAAAACAATTACCCTTATAAATGTTTACTTTTTACAAGTCTTTCTTACCTTTTGGGGTCTTTTACTTCACCCGATTGATATCTCACTGGTATATGCTCCTAGTATCTATTTTATAATTATTTTTATAGCTATTGTTCTCTCTGGCTTTTTTGCTCGTTTTTTATTTTCTAACAAAAAAGAGTACTCTATTGCAACAGTAGCTGCAATTATTGGTAACACCGGAAACCTTGGAATACCTATAAATATTGCTATCTTTGGTGAAGAGTCTATACCTTATACAACAATGGTGAATTTAGTAAATGTGTTTGTGGTTTAATAGTATAGGAGTATTTTACTACTCACGAGGTAGTTTTGATACTAAAACTTCACTTATAAACATCATAAAACTTCCTATACTCTGGGCAGCAATACTTGCTCTTATTTTAAGTATTAATGAAATAAAACCAAACGAAGCTATTATGCATATGTTAATGATGGGAGCTTATGCTTCAATGACCATGCAACTTTTTTTGTTTGGGATTTATCTTTATGGTACAAAAATTAAAGAAATTAATAAAACTTTAGTAGTTTGGGTGCTTGTATTTAAATTTATTATCTTGCCTGTGGTAGCCTTTGTGGTACTTGTAAACCTCGAACTTGATTACATGATAAAGGGCATAGTATTTATAGAGCTTCTGATGCCTTTAGCTGTTGCCAATGTCAATTTAGCATCTTTGTATGATTGTACGCCTAGAGTTGTGACGGCATTAGTTCTTTTATCTTCTGTTGTGTTTTTAGGAATTATTTTTATAGGTGTTGAGGTGCTTAAGTATTTTTAATTAAAAAATAGTGTATCATACATGAGAACAAACACAAAGGAACAAGAAATGGAAGTGATTTTAAGAAAGAGTGAAGCAGCAGAACCGTTTACATTTAGATTTTTAGATGGGGACAAAGTTATCGTTAAAAGTGAAAACTATAAAGCGAAAAAAAGTGCTGAAAATGGTGTAGAGTCTGTAAGAAAAAACTCTCAAATTGAGGGAAGATATGAGCTTAAAGAGGCGAAAAATGGTAAATTTTTCTTTAACCTTAAAGCAAGTAATGGTCAAGTCGTGGGCACGAGTGCTCTTTTTGCAACAGAAGATGAAAGGGGTGATGCAATTGCCCTACTTACAAGTGAAGCACCAGATGCAACACTTACAGACGAAGCATAGGTAAAGAAGTCTATGCATAAAGTATTATTACTCCTTTTACTCTCATTTACTCTTTTAATTGCATCTATTGATATTAATACTGCTTCAAAAGCAGAGTTGATGCAAATCAAAGGTATTGGGGATAAAAAAGCTCAAAGTATTGTTGATTATCGTAAAAAACATGGAAAATTCAAATCTGCAGATGAGTTGAAAAATGTTAAGGGTGTAGGCTCTGGAATTATTAGCAATGTAAAAAACGGTACTAAAAATAGTGCGAAGAAGAAGGCGACTACAACAGGTAAAAAAAGTAGTAGTAGCAAAAAATCAAGCACAGGCACAAGTAAAACAAAAACTAAAAAAGCTACTTCAAAAGCGAAAAAAAGCACAAAAAAGAAGAGTACAAAGTCTTCTGAAAAATAATCTTTTTAGATTATTATCATGTAGAGGCTCTTACTTGATATAATACGAAAAATATTCAAGAAGAGCCTTATGATACAACTACAAAATATCTCAAAAAACTTCGCTTCTCAAGAGTTGTTTTATAATTTAAATCTCAAACTCAACTCCGGTAACCGTACGGGTTTAGTCGGTCGCAATGGAAGTGGAAAATCAACCCTTTTTAAAATCATCCTAGGTGAAGAACATCCTGATAGTGGTGATGTGATTATTCCTAAAAATTATCGTATTGGTACACTCAAGCAGCACCTAAGTTTTAGTGAAAAAACTCTTAGAGAAGAGGCATCTTTGGCTCTTGGTGAAGAGATGCAGTATGATGTTTATAGAGTTGAGAAGATTCTGTTTGGTTTAGGTTTTAATGCTGAGGATTTAGAAAAAGATCCACTCTCTTTTTCTGGTGGTTTCCAAATTCGTATAAATTTGGCAAAACTTTTGGTGACTGAACCCAACTTACTTTTACTTGATGAGCCGACCAACTACCTTGATATTGTCTCTCTTAGATGGCTCAAAAACTTTTTACGGGCATTTCAGGGTGAAGTTATTTTAATCACTCACAATCGTGATTTTATGGATAGTGTTTGTACTCATACAATGGGACTTGTTCGAAAAAATATAGAGATGATTCCAGGGGACACTCACAAGTTTTATGAGCAGTTGGCATCCAATGATGAGCACTACCAAAAACAAAAAGAAGCACAAGATAAAAAGGTTAAAGAGCTCGAAGAGTTTATAGCTAAAAACAAGGCTCGCGCTTCTACTGCTTCACTAGCACAATCAAAGGTAAAACAGTTAGAGAAAATGGATAGACTTCATGATTTGACCTTTGATAATAGTCTGGCTTTTGATTTTAACTTTAAAGAGACACCTGCAAAAATCATGCTTGAAGTTGAGGATTTGAGTTTTGGATATCTACATGATAATTTACTTTTTCAAGATATAAAATTTACTCTAAATCGTGGTGAGTGTATAGGAATTATTGGTAAAAATGGGAAAGGAAAATCAACCCTTTTAAATACTTTAGCAGGAGAATTAAAACAACTCAGTGGTAGTGTAACCTCACATCCATCAGTTGAGTTTGCACACTTTGGACAAACTAATATAGCGAGGTTACATCCAAACTCTACTGTAATAGATGAAATTCACTCTGCTAATACTAAACTCTCCACAGAAGTCATAAGAAGTATCGCTGGAGCGATGATGTTTAGCGGTGAGAGTGCGGATAAAAAAGTATCTTTGCTTTCAGGTGGAGAAAAATCACGAGTTATGTTGGGTCAGATTTTAGCAAGAGATTTAAATTTACTTTTTCTCGATGAGCCAACTAACCACCTTGACATGGAGAGTATAGAAGCACTTACAGAAGCAATAACGAGTTTTGAGGGTGGTGTTATGATAGTTACACACTCAGAGGAGATGCTTCGCCGTGTTTGTGATAGGCTTATTATTTTTGCAAAAGATGGGGCTGAGTATTTTAATGGTGGATATGATGAGTTTTTAGAAAAAATTGGTTGGGAAGATGAAGGTGAATCTGGCAAAGCCAGAGAGAGGGACCACCTGGGTGGTGAAGAGCGAGAAGAAAAAGTGAAAGTAGCTCCTAAATCAAACAACAAAGAGAACAAAAAAATTCGTGCAGAGCTTGTAAGAGAGCGAAACAGACTTACATCTTCACTTAAGAAAAAAGTAGAAAAATTAGAGAATAAAATAATGGAAGTAGAAGATAGTTTGGCTTCGCACCATCAAGAACTCATAGAAGTATCAAATTCAGGCGATAGTGCTACTCTCATGGAGCTCTCTAAATTGGTATCAGATGAAGAAAACCAAGTAGAAGAGATGTTTGAAGCACTTGAAGTGGCACAAACTGAGCTTGATGAAATAAATGAAGAGTATGAAATGAAGATTAAGGAGTTAGAAGATTGAAAACAGAACTCTATTTTTTACGCTCAAGTGAGCAGAAAGTTATTGTAGATTTTTTACCGTATGCTTATAAACTAGATGAAATAGGTAAATCATTAGAAGATTTTTCTCATTTAAATGTTTATAAAGATTATTATGGACTCTCAAGAAAAGATTTGGGACTTTATGCTTTGGCAAATAAAAAAATTGCAGGTGCAGTATGGGCAAGAAAATTACATGATAATCAAGCCCCAAAAATACATATGGCTGTTTTACCAGAGTTGAGGTCTATGGGAATAGGCACACAAATTATGGAACAATTCTTACAAGAAGCGGGAGCTGTGTTTGAAGCACTTGAAGTGGATATTTTAGTGGATTGTAAAGCTATTATGTTTTATGAAAAGTTTGGATTTACAAAAGTAGAAAATTCTGAGCAGAGAAGTCTTATTGATGGGGAAATTATTATTACTATGCTTAAAAAGTTAGAGCAAAAAGAGGTGGTGCGACCAAAAGATAACTATAATGCTTCTTATTGGATGGATTAATTATCATGTACTTGGGGAAATGCCCTTTTTGTGAAGATGGGCAGATAGAAGTTCGGGATAAAGAAGTACGAGGAAAAAAAGTAAAACTCTATGCTTGTTCTAATGCTAGATGGAAAACAGAAGATGGTGAGATGTATGAACTCACCGAAGATGCTTCGTGTGATTTTAAAATTTGGCAAAATGCTTTAGCAAAATATGGAAAGTGGCTGAGTTTCAAAGAGATAAGAGCACTTTTAGAAGATGAAACGATAGAAATAGAGCTTTTGAGTAAAAAATATGGCAAAAAAATCTACTATAACAAGCATATTACTCTTAATCAAGAGTATGGAGTGAGTGTAATTTGGGATTAATTTAAAATTTATGAGTAAAATTGGTACTATTTAATAAATCTTTTAAAATAATTTCGCTATAATCCACCTCCGCTTTACTGTTTTAACATGAAAAAAGAGTATTTCTATCTTTATAGGTACTATATGGATAAAAGTATTGGTCAATTATCATGTAAAATAATATGACCTAAAAACAGTAGAGAATTTGAATTAAGGACTTTCCAATGAAAGTAAGAGCTTCAGTAAAGAAGATGTGTGATGACTGTAAAGTTATCAAGAGAAAAGGTATTGTAAGAGTAATCTGCAAGAACCCAAAACATAAACAAAGACAAGGATAATCATGGCTCGTATTTCTGGTGTTGATTTACCTAAAAAGAAAAGAATAGAGTACGGTTTAACATACGTATTTGGAATTGGTTTACATGCTTCTCGTCGTATATTAGACGCTACAGGCATTGACTATAACAAAAGAGTTTTCGAATTGAATGAAGCTGATATTGCTGCAATTACTAATGAAATCCGTGAAAACCATATGGTTGAAGGTGATTTACGTAAAAAAGTAGCAATGGATATTAAAGCTCTTATGGATTTAGGTTCATATAGAGGTCTCCGTCACCGTCGTGGTCTTCCATGTCGTGGCCAAAAAACTAAGACAAATGCGCGTACTCGTAAGGGTAAACGTAAGACTGTCGGC
>ERZ890953.1559-NODE-1559-length-11243-cov-4.510011_pt1 | contig 11243 bp, 6 predicted proteins | sample MGYA00521264_ERZ890953 | MGnify/ENA primary metagenome ERZ890953 (study PRJEB32303, sample SAMEA104408629) | aquatic metagenome | biome: Brackish water; feature: Chemocline; material: water | place: Baltic Sea | collected 2014-10-26T21:54:00 | depth 200 m ... | reverse complement strand
GCAGGTAGTTCTTGTCGACTGTGTTCTTCGCACCGTGGCGACAACCGACCATGCAACCACCGCAATGGTGACAGCCGGTGCGCTCCGGCCCCTCGCCAGCGAAGAAGGGGTCGGGCACCGTCACCTCCGGCTCCCCGAAGAAGACGCCCACGTCCTGCATGCGAAAGGTATCACCGTAGCCCAGAACAGTTGCCGCCGCGCGCAACGCCCGGTCGGCGGGAGTCTCACGCTCATTGCGGGTCACCCCCAGCATACGGCGGGCAGTAGCATAGTGCGGGGCAAGCTCTGCCTGCCAGTCCCGCATACCGGCCCACTGCGGGTCCTTGAAGAAGGCCTCGGGCGGCGTCAACAATGTATTGGCGTAGCCCAGACTGCCGCCCCCCACTCCGGCACCACTGAGAATCAACACATCGGACAGCATGGTGATCTTCAAGATGCCGAAACAGCGCAACGATGGGGCCCAGAGGTGGCGGAAGACGTTCCAGTTGGTCTTGGGGAAATCTTCGGAGCGATAACGCTTGCCAGCCTCCAGCACCGCCACCGAGTAACCCTTTTCAGCCAGGCGCAAGGCGCTAACGCTCCCACCAAAACCGCTGCCGATAACCAGGTAGTCATATCGTTCTGTGGTCATGCGTCGAGTGTAAAACGTTGGCCGGCCCTTGGCAACAGCGAGCATGAAACTCTCGACGAACGGAGCGACACGGTCTAGCATGGTCGAGACCACGAACTGCTGGAGGCACTTCCCATGCGTATCCGGAATTTCCTTCTCGCCTGCTTGCTCTGCCTGACTTGCACCAGCGAGGCTGCGGCGGACGAAGATCCCAACATGCTCTTCAACCAGGCGCTGGAACTGGCCCAGAACGGGAAAACCGAGCAGGCCGTGAGTCTCTGGCTTAAGGTCTTGCACAAGGTTGACGACCGCTTCCGGCCATCCGTCCATCGCACGCTGGGCCTGGGCTTTGGCAAACTCGGACAGTTCCCCGAAGCCGCCTACCACCTGCGCAGCTACCTGGACACACGACTTGAGGCGCAGTCAAAGAAGACCCGGCAGAAGCTCGTAGAGATCGAAGAGAAGCTCGCCGCCACCCACTTCCAGATGACCATCGCCTGCGACCCCGCCGACGCAGTTATTCACCTCAATGAAGACGGCACCGGAACGGGATACTCCTGTCCACTGAAATGGTGGTTTCCAAAAGGCCGCCACGCGGTGCGAGTGGCTCGGGTCGGCTACCGCCCTTCGGTTACGCACGTGTCGGTTCAGGAGGGCCAGGAATCCCGCCTGCACGCGGTGGCACTGGGGTCGCTGCAGCCAGACAGCGATGAGCAGCGGGAGCAGAAGATGGACCTGTTGCGCCAGCTGGAAAAAGCGGCAACGGCCGGGCAGATCTCGGTGATCAACACCATGGCCGCAGAACATGGGTCGTTGCTGAAGGAACTGCCCTGCGCCTACGGTTGGAAACCAGCCTTGCGGGGGCTTACTGTGAGCACTTGCAACACAGAGGTAGTAACCGCGCTGGTTGAGGCTGGGGCGCAGCGATGCCCCACCAGCGGCGAACTCGATCAGGCGACGGAACTGGGCTGCCCTCAGCTCGTCGAGTACATGCTGCCGCTCCTGAGCGATACCGAGGTCGCAACAGCACTCCAGGTCTTCTCCACTACGCCCCGCTACAATCCAACCGTGGCCGAGGCGAAGAATATGCTGACCGCCGCAGAGATGGGACTGGCCCGGCTCAGGAAGGTCTGTGCCAACGATGCCATTGAGTCCAAGCCCTGCTCGGTGGTGAAGGAAGTAGACGAGGAGTTGTCCTCGTTCTATGGGGCCATTGTGACTCGCGTCACCGACGAGACCCTCATGGAAATCCTGGCCCTTCGACCCAAACTGACCCGGCGCTATCACTGCACCATGGTCACCAAACTCATTGGTGCGTTGCAGCCCGATCGCTGCAGCGAAACAGTCCGCAAGCTTGCGCTCTTCTATCTCAACGACGGTCCCCCCTGTGACCACCGCGAGAACTTGAGGCGAACCGTGCGCTCTCGTTGCACCCAAGGAGTAGCAATGCTCCTGAAGACGGCCCTGGCCGAGGACGTGGCCGCAGCTACTGCCGAATACAACAGCGCCAACGGCTGGGTACCCACCGGCGTCTGGACGGATCACACAGAGCGTACAAAAGAAGCACTGGCCCTGGGCAAACGGCTGCAGGAAGCCAACGCCGGCTCGTGCAAGAAGCTGGGGCCACAGTCCGCCGCCTGCGGTGCCGCCCGCTATGTCGAAGAGCAGATGGAGGTCATCCGCGCCGGGCAGAAGGCCATCACCCAACCGGCCGCGATCCTCAAAGAGCTCTGCGCCTTGCAGCATGACCTTGATGGCCAGACGACCCGGCTGCAGAAGCTCAAACGCGTTGAAGAGCTTTCGGGGGTTCGCAAGGATGCCGAGCGATTCTCACTGGCGGAAGCTATCATCGGCTACGAGACCAGTCTGGAGAAGCTATCCCGGCGCTACCTGGATACCAGCCGCAAGAAATACTCACCAAAGCTTTGTAAGTAGAGTCAGGGGGTAGGCAGCTTCTCCACGTCGTCAAACCAGTCATCCTTGCCAGGCTTCTCTTCCTGGTCCCCCTTCTTCTCTCCAGCCTGGCCGCCGGACCTGGCCCCCTCGGCCGCATGCCCCCCGCTGTTGCGCTTGACACGTGGCCTAGCAACCGCAGGAGCGCTCCTGACGTCGGCGCTGAGAATCTCTGCCGGGGTCGCCCCGCCATCGCTTCCGCCGTCGCGCGGGGTGCGGGCATCGGGCACCGGAGCCTTTGAGTCCACGACCTGCCAGTCTGCCTGGACCAGCCCGGAATCAGTCTCAGCCACGTCAGGCACCGGCAGATAGGAATCCGCCATCAGCGGGGTAAAGGCATCAGCGGAGGCCGATTCCGTCCAGACATCCGCAACCACATCAGGCTCCTCGGCAATGCCTGCGGGAACGGCCACCTGGACACTCACCGGCCGCTCCACCACCGGTGCATCGGCGACGGGCGGCGAGAAGAGCCCCGTAGCCCACGGGACGAGCACGACGAGCCCCAGACCTCCCGCCAACAGCAGCCACCACGGCCTCTTGCCCCGGGCAACTACGGGCACTGCCACTTGCTCATAACCAGCGGTTGGGGCCAACTACAGCGGCTCCGTGGCCACAGCGATGACGGGGACCGTCGCCGTCTCCTGCCCGGGCGGCTCCGGCAGAGTTTGCGGTACCGCCTCCATGGATTCGAGTGGGGCAGTTACGGTGCGTTCCGGAATGCCCGGCGCGGCCAACGTCTCGTCAATGCCAGAGCTACCGCCGAGCAGCTGCCGGGCGAGATCCATTTCCGTGTTCGCGGTGGCAACCACCACGCTATTGAAGCCATGGTCACCGGCAGCAGTTTCCACGTGCGGCGTCGCCTCAACCCCGACATCAGCCACCGCTGCCCGCAGGGCAACTCTGAATTCCTGGGCCGTCTGGTAGCGCTTGCGAGGGTCCTTGGATAGCGCCATGCGGAGTAGCTGGTCAAGAGCCTCGGGGATGGATACGCCGGGATTGCGCTCCAAGACCGGCTGCGGGATGTCCTGGATGTGCATCATCATGATCTGGGCCGGCGTCTCGCCGGAGAAGGGGGGCGTGCCGGTGAGCAATTCATAAAGCACGACAGCCAGCGCGTAGAGGTCGGTGGTGGGCCCAACGGGCTCGCCGGCGACCTGCTCGGGACTGAGATAGCGGGGCGTACCCACGAGCATTCCAGTTCTGGTCATAGGTCCATCGGCGGTCTCCCCCAGAACCTTGGCGATGCCGAAGTCCACGAGCTTCGCGAACTCCCGCCCGCCCTCACGAACCAGGAAGATGTTGTCCGGCTTGATGTCCCGATGAAGGATGCCCATGGCATGGGCCTCTTCCAGCGATTCGCAGATCTGGGCCACAATATCCCCGGCGCGCCGGTAGTCCAGGGCCCCGTCCCGACGCAACGCCCGAGAGAGCGCCTGGCCGGTGAGCAGCTCCATGGTGTAGTACAGGGCCCCGTCCTCAGTAACTCCGGAGTCATAGATGGTCACCGTATGGGGGTTCTTGAGGGCAGCAATGGCCCGCGCCTCGGTGAGGAACCGCTTTACCGCCGTCTCGTCCTGTACGACGTCCCGACGCACCACCTTCAGAGCCACCTCTCGCTGCAACATCTGATGTTGCGCGCGATAGACGATTCCCATTCCCCCCTGCCCGATTATCTCACTAATGCGATAACGACGGTCCACCGTCTTGCCCACCAGGTCTTCTTCGGGTACACGCAGCAGAGGACTGCCATCTTCTGGGCAGACCACGGTGCCATCGGGAAAGCGCTTGGAACATGCCGGGCAATATGTCTCGAAGGCCACTTGTCTCCTCTCTCCCCAAACCTAAGCGGGGTGCCCGTCGCGATGCAAGCAGAAACGACTCGCCACAGCTTGCTGCCACCTCCCAATCCAGCTATATTGGGCCGACAGGAGGAGAGGGGTGACAGCAGACGAGACCAGGTCAAAGCAGGTGCTTGAGACCACCGCCATGTCAGATAACCGGGCTGCCCGCCGATTCGCCAGGATCTTTCCAGTCATTGCGCTGGGGGGCGTGCTGCTCGTCCTCACACTCAACGTTCTGGTTGATGCGCACGGCGTGCACATGACCGGGTGGCTCCGCCCGGTAGTGGCCAACCACCGTTTGCGCAAAGAGTTCCTGTTGCGGCAGCTACCCGGACCGGTGGAACTGCTGGTGCTCGGTTCCTCCCGCGCCATTGGCATCGACCCCGCGGCCCTGCAAGAGGTGACCGGTCTGGAAGGATTCAACGCCGCGGTGGGCTCCGCCGAGACTCAGGACTATCTGGCGTGGCTACGCCTCTTCATTGCGGTCAACGGCAAGCCTCCCCGCATGATTGTACTGGGCATCGACGAGGTTTCATTTGCCAACTCCCGGCCAATAGCTGAGGCCTTCAGCGGCTCTAAAGAGCTCCTCGCCATGCTACCGGAGGTCGACAGAGGGCGTACCTACCTGCCCTTCGACGAGCACGACCTGGGCTGGGGACGAACCTGGGATTCGCTGCGCTCCATCTACTTCGCGCTGACCGGCTACCCGCCAGAGAGTGATTTGTTTGATGCCAACGGACTCGGGCACTACATCGCCCGGGAAGAAGCATTGGAAAACGGTTCTCTCGACCTCGAGGCCGGACTGCGCGAGAGCTTGACAGATTACCGCAATCGGTTCGCCCCCTTCACCGCCCTCAGCGAAGAGCGAATTGCCTGCTTCGACCGCTTCCTCGATCTGGTTGCTGAGCATGACATTGAGTTGGTGGCCTTTGCTACGCCCATGCACCCCGAGTTCCTGCGCCGCATCGAGGCCGAGACCGTGGCTGCCCAAAGAAAGGCTGAGGTTCGCACCCTCCTGCGCCAGCGCTTCGCCGCCCGTGGCTGGGTTCTACACGAGGCAACTCAGCCTGAGAACTACGGCGGCAATCCCGAGAACTATTACGACGGGGTCCACATGCACCCCGCCGAAGTAACTTACCTGGTGGAATCTATCCTGCGAGAGCGGCAGGGGAAGGGAAAGTAGAGCGATGCTCTTCAACAGCTACACGTTCATCTTCTTCTTCCTTCCGGCGATGCTGATTCTTTGGTGGTGGCCAGGGCTTTCCCGGAACCAGCGGCTGGCCCTGCTGACCATTGGCAGCTACGTCTTCTACGGTTGGGCAGAGTGGTGGTATTGCTTGCTGATGTTGGGCTCCACCATCATCGACTACGTCGCCGGCCGACGCCTGGCCCCCGACAAGCCTCACCGGGAGCGGCTGGCGTGGCTGCTGGTCTCCCTCGCAGCCAACCTGGGTCTACTGGCTGTTTTCAAGTACGCGGGGCTGATGGCCCGCTCCGTCAATCTAGTCGCAGGGTGGGTCTCGGGGAGCGGCCCCGAGCTGCTGGAAGTGCCCGACATCATCCTGCCCATCGGCATCTCATTCTACACGTTCCAGTCCATGAGCTACACCATCGACCGTTACCGCAAGCGGGTACCGGAGACCGAGAGTCTGCTGGAGTTCGCGGCCTACGTCGCCATGTTCCCTCAGCTCATCGCCGATCAACTGAGGGCCATTCCCACTCGCTTGACCGCCTCCAGGGTGGCCCTCGGTTTGCATTTCTTCATCTTCGGTCTAAGCAAGAAACTGCTCGTCGCCGATCCCATAGCCCGGGCCATAGACCCGCTGCTGAAACATTGGGAATGGCTCAGCTTTGGCGATGCCTGGCTGAGCATGACCGGCTATTCCCTGCAGATCTATTTCGACTTCTCCGGCTACAGCGACATGGCCGTGGGGCTTGGCTTATGGCTTGGATTCCAACTGCCGCAGAACTTCGATTCTCCATACCAGGCCCTGGGGTTCTCGGATTTCTGGCGCCGCTGGCACATTACCCTGTCGCAGTGGCTGCGGGATTACCTGTACATCCCCATGGGCGGCAATCGCCAAGGCCTCCCTCGTGCCGCCGCCGCGATTCTGGTCACCATGCTGCTGGGCGGCCTCTGGCACGGGCCCAGTTGGACCTTCGCCGCCTGGGGTCTCTTCCACGGTCTTCTCCTGGCCCTGGAGCACGCACTCCACCGCCTGAAGCTGTGGTCGCCTCCCGCCGTCCTGGTCAGGCTGGCGACCTTCATCGCGGTGGTACTGGGCTGGGTGCTCTTTCGAGCTGACTCATTCCCCATGGCCGCACATCTCTGGTGGGTGATGGTCGGAGGCACTGGCATTGCTTTCGTGCCTGAGGCCCAGCCCTTCCTGCTGGTCCTGGCGACATTGGGAATAACGTGGTGCTGGATGGCCCGCAACACCTGGGATGGCACGGCCTCCCTGCGGCCCCGGCGAGCGGTGCTGCTGGCATTACTCTTCATGGCCTGCGTGCTGGTGATGACACGCCCCAGCCCATTTCTCTATTTCCGTTTCTGATGCCCCTGGGCTACCACGACAAGGTGATCTGTCCGTGGCCAGTGCGCACTCCACTATTGTGGGTCAGGTTGCCAGAGATATCGGGCTTGACCCAGCTGCTGCCGCCGCCGCCACCGCCCCAGGAGCCGCCGCCGCCACCGAAATAGCCGGCGCCGCCGCCACCGCCCGCGGTATTGCCACCCGCCGGCCCACCCAGCCCCAGCGCCCCGGGACTGGCGTTCTGGTAGCCGCTGCGCTGGCCACCCGCACCGCCCGCAGACGGGGTGCCGCCCTTGCCTTCGCTACCCGATGAGTTCGACCCACCGCTCCCGCCGGTCAAGCCACCGCCAACGCCTCCATGATCCGTGGGAGTATTGGGACAGGCACCGCCGCCGCCAGCCGCCACCAGGATGCGATCGCTCAGCGCCGCCCCCCCCAACCGGATATCAGTCGCACCGCCGCCACCGGCCCCCAGCCAGGTATTCTGAGCCGGGTCAACCTTGCCGTCGCCGCCGCCGTTATAGCCGCCAGCCATGTGAATGGGCTTCTCCCCCACGAAGATCTGCAGCGTGCCGCCCGGCGCCACGGTCAGGGTGGCTTGCACGCTGCCCCCCTTCCCCCCCTTCGACATGTTGTGATTAAAGGAATCCCCTCCCTGAGCACCATATGCAGTGACCTGCAGGGTGCCACCACAAGATGGCACCGTGAAGCTCTGCACCGCCCCGGTGTACTCGAAGGTCGCGCTGCCCGGCTGACAAGCCTGGACACACTCCCCGGCTTTGCAGACCAGATCTTGACCACAGGCCGTGTCATCCTGCACCGGGGTGGCTATGCAACCCGTCTCCGGACCGCACGAGTCGTCAGTACAGACCTTGCCATCGTCACAGGCCAGCGCCCCAGAACCATGGCACGCCTTGTCAAGGCACTTGTCCGTTACGGTGCAGGCATCCTGGTCATTGCAATCCGCCTCGTTGGCCTGGTTCACGCACCCGGTAACGACGTGGCACGAGTCGTCCGTGCAGATGTTGCCATCGTCACAATTGATGGCGCTGCCGCCGCCACAGGTGCTCCCGGCGCAGAACTCGTTCTTGGTGCATGCATCATTGTCATTGCAGGGCAGAGTATTGGGTACAAACAGGCAACCCACCCCGCTCTGGCAGGAATCGTCAGTGCAGGGATTGCCGTCGTCGCAGCTCTCCCAACCACCAGCCTTGCAGAGCCCCTCGCTGCAGGCATCAGCCAGCGTACAAACCTCTCCGTCATCGCACGGGGCCTCGTTGGGCTGGAAGACGCAGCCGCTTTCGGGATGGCAGACGTCGTCAGTACAGAGGTTGCCATCGTTGCAGCTCAGCGAACCTGAGCTGATGCACTCTCCCAAACTGCAGTGGTCGCCGGTGGTGCATACATCACCGTCATCGCAGGGGGCCTGGTTCAACTTATGACCACAGCCGGTCTGAGGGTCACAGAAATCTGTCGTACAGATATCATCATCGTCGCAATCGAGCAGCCCGGCCGAAACACAGGCACCAGCGGCACAGCTTTCCCCAAGGGTACAGGCATTGCCATCGTCACAGCCACCCTCATGGGCAAGGTGCTGGCAACCGCCCGCACCGCAGGAATCGTCGGTGCAGGGGTTGAAGTCGTTGCACTCCAGGGTCGGCCCGGGAAGACATTGCCCGGCCTGGCAGTGGTCATTCACTGTGCAAGCATCCCCATCGTCGCAGGAGCCGTTACTGAGTGAGTGCAAGCACCCGGACTTTGGCGCACACGAATCGATGGTGCAGGGATTCCCGTCATCACAATCCACGGCCCCCCCGGGCTGGCACTGACCGGCCAGGCATGAATCCCCGTCGGTGCACAGATTGAAGTCGTCACAGGTGAGAGCCGCCGGCGTATGGGTGCACCCCTCCCCCGGTGAACAGCCATCTGTGGTGCAACCATTCCCATCGCCGCAATCGGCCGGCAGGCCGGGCGCACATTCCCCGGCGACACAATGGTCACCCACGGTACAGGCATCGTTATCGTCGCACGCAAACCCCTCATGGGCTGGCGCGAACCCGCATGCTCCGGTGGCGGGGTTGCAGTCAGCCACCAGGCAGATTTCGTTGCTGCCGGAGGCTGCGGGACAAACTACGGGCGAGTCGGGAACCACTTCGCAAAGATGAGGCAAGCTCGAAGTGTCGCAGAACAGGTGCCCATTGCAGAGGTCGCCATCTTCCAGGATGTCGCAATCACTATCCTCGTAGCATTCACAGGGGAACTGCACTCCAGCGCAGGTGCCGTCATGACAGAGGTCCCCGACGGTGCACGCGTCGCCGTCGTCGCAGCTCTCGGCGTTGGGCTCAAAAGCGCAGCCCCCATCCGCCTGGCAGACGTTGTCTGTACAGGGGTTGCCATCATCACACTGGGCCGGGTCGCCGACGCAGACCCCCAATTCGCAGTGGTCCGCCACGGTGCACGGATCACCGTCTTTGCATTCGCCTTCATCAAGTGCCGTGGTCTGACAACCCGCCACTCCCGCACAGACATCTTTGGTGCAATCGTTGCCGTCCTCGCAGAGGTTGATGAAGTCGCCACCGACACTGTCCGGCTCGTCGACATCCCCATCACAGTCATCGTCAAGACCATTGCAGGTCTCGGCCGTGGCCACCGCAGCATTGCAGTCAGACAGCCCACCTTCCTGGCAGATCCGCTTGCCTTCACACGTGCCCGCATCGCTGATTGATTCGCAGGGGGTCCAGAGGGCCAATTCAACCGACCGGGGAGTGCAGGGACAGACCCCTGCGTCGGCCACGCATTGCGCAGTGCTGATGCCATCGACGGTAACCGTGCTGGCACAGGAGAATCCCCAGGGGCAGTCACCGTCGGCCACACAGGTGCCGCCGCAGAAGCTGCCCTCGTCACCGTAATCCACGCAAACGTCGTCCTGGTCGCCTTCACTGGCACAATCCGCACCCGCCTGGCAAGGCTTGCAGAGGTTGGCGAAACCGGAAACGCAGATGTAGGCAACGTCCGGTCCCGTTCCCGTGACCTGGCTGCAGGTCCAGCCCGGGGGACACTCTTCCTGACACGCCTGGGAACAGACTCCGTCACCCATGTGCTCAACGCACCATCCCGACTGGCAGTCGCCATTGGTCGTGCAGGGGTCGAGGAAGCAGCCGCCCTCTCCCTCGCATGGGTCGACAGTCTCGTCCACCCAGGCCTCAAAGACCTCCTCGGGGGGGCTGGCACTATCCACCACGAGATCAGTTGTCACTGCCTCCTCGGTCCCCAAATCTGGCTCGGTCAGCGTCTCCTTGACGTCCACGGACGAATCTGTCACCACCGTTTCCCCAGGGGTCGAACATGCAACCGGGAGCACCGCAAGTGAAGCTAGCTGCAGAAACAGCACAATTCTTCTGGCAATTGACATCAGTCGTTCCCTCTCAAGAGGCGCTTCAGCGCACCTCGCTATTCCTCGAACATCACCGCAACCTGCTCCAAGCTATCTTCCGACCCGATCACTGTCACGTGATCGCCTAGATGAAGGGCAGTATAGCCATGCGACACAAGCATGTGCCCGTCCCGACTGACCGAAAGAACCAGCGTATCCAGCGGTAGGCGCAGGTCGCGCAGCAACTTGCCGTCCAACGCCTGGTCCCTCACCTCCACTTCGACAATATCCTGCCCTTCTTCGGTGCCCAACATGACGGAGGCAGCCAGGGGGGAGCGAACCATGTGGTCCAGCATACTGACGATGGCCATGGCCGGGTCAACCACCACGACCCCCAACTCCTTGAACTCTGTCAGCAGCCGGTGATGGTTGACCCGAGCAACCATCTGCGGAGTACCAAAGTGTTCGTAGGCGAGTTGGCAGACTCGGAGGTTCTCCTCATCCGACAGCATCACGACGATGGCATCTGCCTTGTCTAGCCCCAGAGCACGCATTGACGACACATCGTATTCCGGGACGTGGACAATCTCTATATCCGCCTCTCCAACCCGATCACGAGGCTCGTTGCGCCGTTCGGCCAGCTTCACCAACCAGCCATGCATCTTGAGCTGCGCTGCCAGTGCCACGCTGTGCCCCTCCAGCCCAAATATCACAACGCGGCGAGGGCCGACATGGTCGCAATGCTCGCCCCGCTCATGGGACTCACCTACCAGATGGATGGCCCACTTGAAGAGCGGCGGGCCGAGCAATTGGTTGACAACGATTATGGCGATGATCAGGGAGGCGAACTCCGGACCCCAAGTGGGATAGGCGATGGCCACGCTCTTGGCCAGGCCGAGTCCGATCCCCGCCTGCGTCACAAAAGCCAACCC
>ERZ890953.1552-NODE-1552-length-11283-cov-3.518792_pt1 | contig 11283 bp, 17 predicted proteins | sample MGYA00521264_ERZ890953 | MGnify/ENA primary metagenome ERZ890953 (study PRJEB32303, sample SAMEA104408629) | aquatic metagenome | biome: Brackish water; feature: Chemocline; material: water | place: Baltic Sea | collected 2014-10-26T21:54:00 | depth 200 m ... | reverse complement strand
TGCTCGTAGACTCTGCCAATGACGCACTTGTAGAGTTTCAATCTGTAAGACATACTGTGTCAAACCTGATCTCTCGAATGACAGAAGCCGCCTGGGGAAATGAAGCAAGGTGGATGGCAGAGCAAGTCAAAAGAACTCCAATGAATGAGATGATAAGTTACAAAGACTGGTACTCTGGCTCTATTGAACACGAGCTTAGGACGATGGACACGTTGTATCAAATGTGCAGGAACGCTCGTAACGCCTCAAGGGTAATACCAGAAAAGTGTCGTAGTCTTGCTGAATACTGCGAATATGCCATAGACCATTGGATGAAAATAGAAAACGCACCCCAAGAGATAGAGGGACTATCTTGGGGCACGTTCCGTACAAGGTTAAAGCAATTCGAAGCAAAAGCTCAGACACTAGCTAACTATGCTGAGTTCTGCTTCACTTCCATCAATGTGTGGACAGAAGAGAAGAAAGCGACTTCTTAGTCCTGTAGCTCTCTGATGCTCTTCGCTACCAATGCAATCTCTTCAGCTTGAGCATTGATTCCAGCAGCCGCAGCCGAACCCTCTTCCTCATCCTTCACTTCATTGGCAAGCGCGCCTGCTTTGTCTTCCATCGCTTTTGCGAGGTCTAGCAACATCCCTGTCGTTCCAAAGGCGTCTAGCATGATTGTCATGATAGCTGAAAGGTTATCAGCATCAGTGACATCCATTGCCGTTGCCGGAACGTCAACAACCTTTGCCTCAGCTTCAGCGACGAGAGCATCGGCTTGTGCCTTTGCTTCAGCAACAAGCTTTGCAGCTTCTGCCTTGGCGTTTTTGGAAATCCCAGCGGCTTGTGCTTGGGCGGCAGCTACTTTCTGAGCGGATCCAGCGAGATTGGCGTTGGCTGCGTCCAATTCTCGTCGAAGGCTTTTGACTAAACTTTTTAGTTCACTTTTGTGCATGGTTCTTCTCCAGTTTGTGGTTCATGTCTACTAAATATGTTTTCGACAGATTTCTTGTCATACCTTTATCGAGTGACAAAGTAATAGGTACAATGCGGTAAGTTACTTAACTCTTAGTTGGAGATAGATGATGGCAAACCCTTCGGATACGGATTTCGTTCCTGTAGACAGATCTACAAGCGCAACTAGACGCCCTGGACTCTTGAGAGGACGCACCAGTAAGGGAAAGATATCTAGGACGACCAAAGACCTCATGCCTGCGAGTCCTCTTGTTGACAGCCTGAATGACGCTGAACGAGAACGAAGGATCCTCAACTACGCCAATCTCGTCAAAAGAAAAGATCCTTTATTCGAAACAGCCTAATGCACAATTAGCTTTCTTCCGAAAACATAGTAAGTACTACTATCATAGGAGAAAGCTGACATGTCTCATAATTTACCACCAGTTGTTTCTGGTCAACGAATAAATGTGGACGAAAAGACGTATCTAGTTAACAGCTCTAAAGACGTAGAAACTGGGGAAATCACCATTGTTCTCAAAGAAGAGGGAGCCATTAATTGCGGTGACATTGTCGCTTGCCCAGGCGCTGGACCCAAGAGCTTTGGAATCGTTGCATCAATTTACGATGAGTCTCCACGAGAAAGAGAGATCGTCGGAATAAGAGACAGAGATACCGAAAAAAGATATGGAAGTGAAGAAGAGAGAGAACTTAAGAAGGTTCAAGGCGATTCATATGTTCCTCCACATCGAAGAGAAAGAAAGATGGCAGAAGTTCTCTTTTGTGACAAAGAGATGCGACTTTCTTCATGTGACTGGGACGAAGTCTTAGATACTAAATGTGCTCTCATGAATCGTGAGCGTAAACCAGTCTTCAAAAAATACAACATCCTAGAGCTTCGTCTTGCTACTGACGATGAACTCCTGTTCATATACAATGACTCTAGGGATAGAGCCAAGATCAACGAAATAAAAAATAGAGCGATAGATACACTAAAAAGCATTATCGAAGATGACGACAAAGAAGAGGTAGAAAAAGAAGAGAAGACATCAGCGACTCCAAGGATGAAACGATCGACGAGAGTTCTAGTCGCTAGAAATGACCCTCACCTATCTGGCGTACCAAACCTATCTCGTACAATCCCACGTGAAGAGGAAGATATCGACGAATTTGCCAAAAGATGTTCTCAAGCGGAAGAGACTGATCCTGGTGAGGTAACAGAAGTCAACGGTGTCATGGAGATAGACCTTGGCGATGGCGAAGACGTTGTCATGGACATAGAACTTGGCGAAGACGATGGGATTATCGATGTCCCTCTCGAAGATGTCAAAAGCTTCAAGAGACCCGTCCGAAAAAACGAGCCTGTGGAGAAGTATCATGGTCCTACTGACCCACACAACAATGGAGACACTCCATAAGTGATTGTCCTGTATGGTATAATGCCTATATGAGCGACAAAGAATCAATGATAATCGGGTTCACTGGGACTCGAAAAGGAATGACAGAACAGCAGAAATCTCAAGTGAGAGATCTGCTGTCTGTTTTTGTGGTTAGTGAAGCTCATCATGGTGGATGCAAAGGAGCTGATAGCGATTTCCATTGGGCTGTCAGAGATGTTTGCGGAGAAGAGCTTCCAGTCACGATATATCCATCGAACTTCGGTGCTTCTGCCAAGATGGACTTGTCTTCTGCGGAGCTTGAGGAAAATACGAGTCTCAAAGGTGAGAAAGACCCTTGGGAGAGGAACAAGGACATTATTGACCCTTGTGATGTGATTTTTGCTACTCCAGCACAACCTTTTGAAGAGCCCCGTGGTGGGACTTGGCATGCTGTGCGCTACTCAAGAAAGACTGGAAAGAAGATAATTGTGATTTGGCCAGATGGCAGCGTTCGTCATGAAGGCTGATCGGGTACGAACTTCTTAACGTCATACAGATACATTTTACGACGGGTAGAGTCATCAGTAAGAGCCCAAACCTCTGTGGGACCAGCAGGAAGGTTGATTACTTCTTTTCCGATTAGAGTGGCTGGGTATTTAGAGATTCTATCAAAATGGTATGTGCCAGTCATTCCAGGGGTCCAAGTGCTAGGATCTCCTTCAGCAGCTTGAGCTATCTTCTGGAACGATTGTGTTTCAATGACTTTCATATCTATTTATTGGACAAAAAAATATAGGTTCCTTCAAAAATCCTTTAGGGATCGAAGGATACCAGCCGAAAAAAACGTAGAATAACATATGCGAGAGATTCAAACACAAAAATTTGCTCAGAGAACAAACGACCTTCTTGAAGACAGAAATGGGAAACCATACTTTCCAACCGACATTTTGAAGGGAAGACTCAGGCGTGAATCTTTTATGCCAGAGTTCACAAAAAGGTTTGAAGAGGTATGTCGTATGTCGGCGCACACTCATTATGTCGCTATTAAAATGGCTGACGACATTTTGAGACTCTATGTCAAGAGGGGCGTTACAGAAGACAGGAAGAAGCTAGATCGTGGCGGCGGAGCTAACAAACGAGTGTACGAAGCGATGGGCGAGCATTTCAAACAAATGACAGAAGCTGGGCTAGGTGCATTGGAAGCCGTTGGAGAATTGCCATCAAACACATCGTTTTACTATCGTGGTGGTTCACTGAATCTCACCCGCTCTAATCTTGGAGATGACTTTAACGAGGGTGGGTATGTCGGAAGATTGTCCGACAAAGGATACTTCTCAAAAGTACTAAGGTTCACTAAGGGCGTACAAAGAGCGACACACATGATGCTCGAATATGCGAAAACTTACCTAGAGCCTTATGCTGAAAAAGCACAAGAGATTCATGGAAGAGCAACCGCACACCAAAAAGACCATTCATACGAATCCAGCGTGGTAAAGCTAGAGAACATACCAGAAATGGTCAAATTCATTGTAGACAACTTGACTTTGGCAGAATTAAGATTCACATACTTAAGCGAGATTATTTCCAAGACGATCGCCCCACACACATCTCGCTCTAAAGGTGTAAAAACAATTCTTCCTGGGCGAGAAGAAGAATAGGCTTACTATGAAGCGAATATCGACAAAGGCATTCAGAAAGTTGGCGCAAGACCAACCTATCATAACAAAGCCAGAACTCACGCCAGAAGAGAACCAAGTTGTCCAAGAGGCTCAAGCCGCATTGTCGAAACTAGGGACAATGGTTCTTCTCAATTCAATATCCGTTCAAAAAGAGATGTCATCGATTCTTAGCAAGCACAACATATACACAAGAAAACTAAGGAAAGAGTTCAGAGAAATTTGGGAAGACATCAGGAAGATACTGAAGGACTTCCACTCTTCTACACTTCAATTTAACCAATTAGTGTCTCGCAAACTACAGGACATACACTATGTCGCAGATGTCACCGGAGACCCATCTGGGATGTCTCTTGAGAATCTGGAAGGATTCGAGTGGGTCAACGCCACACCAGTAGAAAAAAGACTCACAGAGGAAGAGTTCTTTGCTGTATTGCTTGAGAGAGCTGGGAAAGCCATAGAACAGCTAAATGATATTGACACATTCATCACCAATGAATTCATTCCTAGAATCGAAGCTCTTAACACCTTATTAGATGGTTTGGGAGTCCCTGGCGTTGGAGAAGAAAGGATGAACGAAGAACACCGTAACCTGGTCAGGATCAGAAACTATCTGCAATACATGCAGACCATAATCAATACTAGGAACAATCCAGAGAATCCGCAGTAATGCCTAAGAACATCAGGACCAAAAGCTTCTTAGAGAAGATCTCTCAAGGTCTTATCGGGGACGATGACCTCAATGCTCGTCAAGAAGTCGAAGACGACACCAAAGACAAAGAAGGCAGGGAACTGGTTTCTAAAGCTCAAGAAATATCACCTCATATAGAGTTGGCTCTTCACCTAATCGATTCAATCACTGTTCAGCTAGAGAGCATAGACTTCGCTGGCAACTTCTCGTCTTATAGGGCGATTCCTTACGACGAAGCCTTTCAAGAGCACTATGATCTTGACGACTATGATGATGATGACGACGATGATTGGGACCATGACCCTAATCTAGATGCGGAATATGAGAATGACGATCAAGAAGCAGACAGCAACAACCCATTTAGGAATTCGAGAGGTGTCCCTAAAGCGACCTCCGACATGTATGGGTATATACTACAAGAAACTAGGGCAAAAAGTGTGGTAATAGCAGAATGTTTTCGCTCGATGAGAGACAACATCATGCGAGTGGTGGAAGAAGTGAGTAGTCGTACCAATATTGGTAAAGTCCACCTTACGGGACAGCCTGACGCCAGAAGTGGGGTAGCACCAGCTCCACCACTAAATCAGCATCACAGTCTGTCCAAAATGGATGATAGAAGTTTCTTCAAATCATGCATTGGAATTCTCGCACAATTTGATCCAAACATAAAAAGATCTCAAGAGATATTCGACTCAGTTATAGATGAGTATTCTTCTTTTATGACTGAATTCAAGTTATGGTGCATTCAAAGCAATGGTTCGACAAGGATATACTCTAAAGGCTTCTACAGCAAACTCCCAATTTCAATTGATAAAGTAGGTCCATTTTTTGATGACATAAAACTAAAGATAGAATACCTGAAGCGCATTTTCTCCGAACTCACCAAAGGTTAACACTTCAAGTGATTTCATTTCTGCTATAATAGATGCATATCATAAAAGGAGCAAGGAATGAAAGTACTATATCACGACGACCCAGATGGACAATGTTCAGCTTTTTCTATCAAACACTTCCTTGGGACAAAGTCTGTCCCTGATGATTCTGGCGAACATGGGCTAGAATTTCTCAACGTAGACCACGGCAGCTTCGATTGCGATGCATGGCTGTCATCCGTCAAGAATGGGGAGATTGTTTGGATTGTTGATTTCGCCATTGAGCCTGACAAAATGGAAGAGTTGCTTGAGAAAACGCCCAATGTCACTTGGATTGATCATCACAAGACATCAATGGATGACTACAAGAACTTCTCCAAAGACATCAAAGGCATCAGATGGACGAAGTACGCTGCTTGTGTCTTGACATATATGTACATCTACTGCAACAACAAAGGGGATGTCTCAGAGAAAGCTTTGGAAGCTTGCAAGGTTCCACGGTTCATAGAGCTTCTTGGCGACAGAGATGCTTGGACTTGGGCATTCGGAGAAGAGACAGCTCTCTTCATGAACGGGTCTTGCTGCTATGATAGAGATCCGGCTGGAGAGTTCTGGGAGAATCTCATGAAGGGCGATGGAGAAACTGGATTCATCAAAGAGGTCATGAGAAAAGGCAAGACAGTCACACAATTCAAACAACGATTCTTCGAAGACGCCAGACGGAACGTCGGCTATGAGACAGAGTTCGCAGGTCACAAATGTGCTGTTGTCAACATGCCGAACACGGGATCTGAAGCTCTCGGTGGCGAAGGCGCTGAATATGGAGAGCTGAGACCTGGCTATGACGTACTGATACGAGTCGAATACAATGGCGAGGAGTTCAGTGTGTCGTTGTATTCCAAAAAGGTAGATGTCTCTGTCATCTGCAAGGAACATGGCGGCGGAGGGCATCCTGGGGCTTCTGGGTTCTCTTGTGATAAGCTTCCTTTCGATAAGACTGGGGATCTTGAAGAGTAAATCTGTTGAAGGACAAATTGGGTTGTTTGGAGAAAGATAAGTGGCGATTGTCCCTTGTCTTTTTCTATAATGAGCAATAAATCACACAAAAAAAAGCGAGCCAAGAAAAAGAAACTCGTCGTAACTCTACGAGGCAAGAAGGTTGAGATCGTCTATGGCACTGTCTCTAAAGATGCCGATGGGACTTACGCCCCAGAAGAAAAGAAGATCGTCGTATCGAAGTCTGTCAAAGGAGTGCGTGTCCTAGAAGTAGAGATTCACGAAGCGTTACACGCCTGTTTCCCAGATGCATCTGAGGAATCCGTCACTGAGACGGCAGAAGACCTAGGTGCTATGTTATGGGAAATGGGGTATCGTAAATCTATTCGGAAGGGTTGAAAGCCGTAACCACCTGATAGAGCATCTCATCAATCTCAAGAGGCTTCGGCAGAAATCCAGCAATACCACAACGTGAGAACATAGACTCTCTGAACTTTCGCTCATCTCCCATGATGATGCATTTCGTGTTTGGGTTCTCTTTCTTGAATTCCAGCCAGATATCACTTCCATTGACTCCCTGAAGCTGTTCTTCCAGAATGAGTAGGTCTGGGCTCTCACTATTTGTCACCAGGAAGTTTTCTGCTGACACCCAAGCGGTGAATATGTGTGTTTCTATACCATTCCCATCAAGGATTGCTTTCACAACCTCTCTGTTCTCTCTGTCTGGATCAACGACAACGGCAAAAAGTTTTTTGATTTCACTCATACATATTTATCGGAAATGAAAGGAATTCTCATTAAACATCCGAATAGTAATATATGAATTGGTATAAAGAGTCACAACAAAATACATGGCACGACCATCTGAAGAACTACATTGATGAATGGGAAAGAGAAAGACCTCCTTCCTTTGAAAGCTGGATGGACAAGGATGCTTACAAAAAAGCACTCAAAGATAACAAGAAAGAAGCTCTTGAAGAGTGGATGTCTAGGCTACCAGTCAAATTCAAAGATGGAAAGGGCGACTTCACTGACGAATTCCTCAGAGGCGTGAGACTCTTCATACAGAGACATTATCAATTCGACCCATTCCCAGACCTCGATTACAACGAGAACGACCCAGACCTAGAGTGGAGAGAACAAGCTGATGAAGTTCAGCCTATGGACGATGAGCAGCTAGAGCAGATGTTCAGCGGAGATGACTATCAGAAGACAGCGAACATCTAATCGCTCGATTCTGCCTTTTTCTCTTTGATCCATTCACTTCTTTTGAACCCAGTGAATATGCTTATCACTGTTTGTACGTTAGCCGTCCATGAATGCAGTTCTTTTTTGAAGTGCGTTACAGTATAGATGGTGTCACATACCAGCCCAGCGATGAATTTCACTGTATGTATCATGATTCCAAACCCACACGCTAAGATGAAAAGCAGCGTGAATATGGACATGTGTACTAGCCAAGTCAAATAATAGAAGGCTATGCCTATTTTTCGTCTATCTGAATGTTTCATGAATTCATTATATCAATGATATCCTCACTTAGAAACTGGGAAGGAAAAAATCTAGTTTTAAGGAAGATAATACAGTGAGTTCCAGTATATGAATATGACTCTTTTAACGATCGAGACCAATAATGGGTAGACCAACAAATAGATCAGGCGAAACAATAAATCCTGCAACCTCAGAGAAGCAGGATGTTATCATAACAAGTTTGAGCAGCCTCTCCGGCAGTGCTGGTGGATACAAAAGTGGGGTTGTCCCTGCTCCTGTCGAATCATTAGGCACTTGGCAGCAAATCACTCTACCAGAAAATACGGTTTTTGTGCATGTGCAATCCGACGAAAATACCCATTATGTTATAGATGAGACAGACCTAGAAGCATATGCTGGACAAGACCCTCCGGCTTATACAGGTGGAATCGGTCATGAGATTTGGTGCGTCGGTCAAAGATATCTTCATTTCAAATTCGAAGTCGGAGCCGCAGCCGCCGATGTCAGAGTTACTCCATTCTTGAGAGCTTAAGGAGATATTATGCCGAATGATTTCAACCCACAAAAAAATACTATTTCAACTGAACACTGGTCAGGACAAAGAATTTCTAAAAGTCACAAACCAGAGGATGGAAGCAATATCGCTGTTATATACATAGAAAGCAATCCAGATAACATAGAACTTATTAACGCTAAATTATTAGAGATAGAAGAACTATCAAAGTCATATGACAGATCCTCTTGGACAGCGACCTCTGAAGAAGAATTTGTTGCTCGTGTCGATGTCTCTATAGTTGTATCTACGAATGAACTTCCATAATAGACTTAAATGGCAAGAATTTTATATCCATCATTACCAGATCAAAACTATTCTGCGGCTACTTGGTCATTAGTCGATGGTGTTAATGGGACCGAAACAAAACCTGTTGCTGGTGACTCTATTATCATTACATCAAGTTCTGGCAAAGTAACATGTGACGAATATTGGGAAGCTGCCGACTTAACAATAGAAGGTTCTTTTGAGGCGATATAATGGCATTTACTCCAATCAATACGACAACAGCCAGAGATGACAGAGGAAGATATCATATCTCTGCTGCTCCTCAATATGTCACCAAACAAGGCAACCTAGAACATATAGATTCTTCTCTATTAGTTCTTCATGACGACATAACAAGCGAATATAGAATAACGTTTGGCACTTCTTGGATAACAATGACGCCAGAGGAACGAAAAGGCAAACTCAAAGAAGCATTCATCGGCAATCGTCACTTCGGTCATATCATGGAGGGCGATCTGGAATTGCATCCTTTCGGTCCAATCATCAGATACATTATCAGCTATTCTGATAATGTAGTAAGAGTAGAGAAAGGTTGGGATTTTACAGAAGCCGAAGATGTGACGATGGGTCTGTTCACTTATGACTTAGAACGTCGTTTCGGTGAAGAGAATGTCAGAATCATTCCTGGTGATGAGTATGATATTCTTGAAGTAGATTTGACTGGAGTAGAGGCAGACGATAATGGAGAGATCAACCTTGACCCTGAAATTGTGCCTTCTTCAGATGTACTAAGTACTGTTTGTGGTGGTGCCAGTTCATGGGCTGATGCCATTGTGGGGAATGGTAGTATGAACATACCGAGTTCAGACACAAGTATTGCAGTTGCTCTTCGAGAATTTATTGTCGGTCCAAATATAAACATTTACACCTGTCTTCGCGGTCATATGCATTTTATCATTCCTGGAGATCTTGTCGGAGTAGAATGTGCAACTGTATTACAGAGTGATTGTGCCAACCATCAAAATGATTTGAATGTTGATGGCTTCGGAGTTGATATATATCAGAGTGAAGATTGGACCTTAATCGACGACACGACAACGGCTGGGCATAAATTGATATATAATATTGCTACAGATCCACCGTCACCCATAGGATCATTACCTCTTCCAGTTGGCTCGAATTACAGCGGTCAGACAGTCCAAATTGATTTAGGGACTATAGTACCTGATGCTTCTGTTTCTATACTCCTCAAGACTTTCTACGACTCAAGCGAGGTGATCCCAGAAGCGATACTAAACAACGCTACTGCATTTTCCACAGAAAGCGGAATATTCGGAGCCACTGATTTTCTCCTGTTAGAACCAGTTTCTTCAATATTCGGAGGAACATCCGTAGACACAAGCACAGGAGTATAATGTCTTTAACACCAATCAATACGACAACAGCTAAAGACAGCAAAGGTAGATATCATATCTCCTCTGCGCCTCAATATGTCACAAAACAAGGTGTACTTCAACATATAGATTCAACTCTATTCGTTGACCATGATGACCCAACAAGTGAATATAGAATAACGTTTGGTGATGACTGGATTACGATGACACCTGAAGAGAGAAAAGGCACTCTTAAAGAAGCCTTTATCGGAGAACGTCATTTCGGGCATATCATGGATGGTAATCTAGAATTACATCCATTCGGTCCAATCATTAGATACATTATCAAATACTCTCCTGGCGTTGTGCGAGTAGAGAAGGGTTGGGATTTTGTAGAAGCCGAAGATGTAACGATGGGTATGTTCGTTGGAGACTTAGAAAATAGATTTGGTGAAGAGAATGTCAAAATAATTCCTGGTGAAGAGTTTGATATTCTTGAGGTAGATTTGACTGGCGTTGAGGCAGACGAGAACGGCGAGATAAACCTTGACCCTCCTACTGTTTATCCTTCTAATATTCAAGGATCGGCATACGAAGGTGCATCCTGGTCGGATGTTGTTGCTGGTGTAAATGGTAGTCCCCGTTATAATGCTAATTTTATATTATTAGCAGACGGCACTATTCCTGTGGGTTATGGTTGTGGGCGTGCTTTTGTAGAGTTCACCATGCCTGTTGAGTTAAAAAGCGGAAAATACTCAGCAATTTTAGAAACGCATGCTGCCTTCAGTCTCGGCATAAATGGAATGACAGTAGATGTATATGAATGCGAAGATTTCAAGCATCTACAGCCAGTGGGACCCTTTAATCCCATTCTAGCGCAGGAACTCTACGATTTCGCCCACAGCCCTATTAAGGGATCGTCAGATCCTTTTTCAGGAATAAACAATTTTGCCCCGGCGATCGGGACCACCGTTTTTGACGAACCTTTGACATTAGCCCCAGAGGGAAAATATCATTATCTAGTCAAAACGAGTTATGACAACGACATAAATCCAATCGACCCTGGAGCAAATACTGCTCTCTATGCC
>ERZ890953.1549-NODE-1549-length-11293-cov-4.584980_pt1 | contig 11293 bp, 6 predicted proteins | sample MGYA00521264_ERZ890953 | MGnify/ENA primary metagenome ERZ890953 (study PRJEB32303, sample SAMEA104408629) | aquatic metagenome | biome: Brackish water; feature: Chemocline; material: water | place: Baltic Sea | collected 2014-10-26T21:54:00 | depth 200 m ... | reverse complement strand
GTGCCGATAGCGCCGAAGTGATGGCAGACAACGAGGGCGACGGACTCTGGACAGTCTCCGTGGATTTGGAGCCCGGCAAGTACCTCTATAAATTCATTGTTGACGGCGAGTGGCTCCCCGACCCCGCCAACCCTGACCAGGAAGATGACGGCTACGGCAGCTTCAACAGCATCATCGAGGTAGAACCATGCGAGAAGTAATCGCTCTCAGCTTGCTATTTGCTTTGCTGACCACTGCCTGCGGCGACCCGGCCGGAGAGGAATCCATGGACCTCTACACCACCCTCGCCGACGGCAAGGTCGTGTTGGCCACCAGCGATGCTGCCGGAGTGGTCGAGTCAGACATGGTCGAAGACGCGGCAGACATAGCCGAAGAGTTGGTCGAACAACCGCAAGAAAACGGCTTCAACTACGAATGCGACCCCCTGACTACCGAATCGTGCGTCACGGTGTGCGGCTCTGCGGGGCAGCGCAAGTGCCTCAAGGAGTGGGGGCCCTGCATCCCCCCGGAGGAGTTCTGCGGCAATTGCGGTGATGATGACTGCGACGGCGAGGTCAACGAAGGCTGCGCCCCCAACCCGGCCTGCGACCCCGTCATTGAACCCGACTGCCCCGTCGCCAAGATCGAAATTGCCGAGGGCTACGCGGCCTTCACCGGGGATACCCTGCACCTCTCGGGGCTGGGCTCAACCTCCCCCAACGGTGCCATTGTCAAGTGGGCCTGGTCGGTGCAGGCACCAGCCGGTGCGGCCACCGATTTCGCCCCCAACGCCACCGCTGCTGAGGTGACTTTCAAGATTGAGGCTGCGGGCCAGTATCTCTTCTCATTGGAAGTGGAGGATGAAACGGGTGAGGCTTCCTGCCAGGCCGCCCAGGCCGTAGTCAACGCGGCCACCTACCCGCCCGTCGACCCCGAAGTGGGCTGCGCCGACGGCGGTCGTGAGGGCTTTTTGGATTCCACTGCCTACCCGCACATTGCGGGCTGCTCGGGGGGCTGGGAGAAGCCGGGCATCACTCCCGAGACCATCGCCGCAACCTGCGGCAACGCCGCCGGCGACGATGGTGACAACCCTGAAGGCAAAGGGTGTTCCACCCCCGACCTCTGCGCCAAAGACTGGCACGTCTGCATCACCTGGAAGGAAGTTGCCGAGAAATCACCCACGGGATGTGCCGGTGCGGTCCCGTCAGATGCCAAGTCGAAATCCCTCTTCTTCGCCATGCGCCAGCCCAGTGAAACAGGCAGCGTCTGCGGCGAGTGGGGCGACGGCTTCAACGACGTCTTTGGCTGCGGCAACCTTGGGGCCGGACTGGGCCCGGACAAGAACTGCGGCCCGCTGGACCGCGTCCTCGCCAGCACGCAACCCAACTCCTGCGGCTTCAACGAGGCCGAACCGCCCCTGGGTCCCTGGGAGTGCATGGGCGACGACCAGTCACACCTGAATGAAGGGGCCCTGGTCACCAAGAAGGCGTGCGCTGGCACCACCTGCTCCTACGACGGCGACCCCTTGGGTTCACAGGACAAGGGCGGGGTGTTGTGTTGTCGGAATTAGCCCCGCACCACCCAACACACCGGCGACAAGCCAGAGGCGGCGCCATGCTGACGCAAGGCGCGGCGATATTGCCCAGAGGGATTCCGATGATGCAACGACACGCCGCCACCCTACTGCTCCTCCTTGCCGTCGCCTGCGGTTCAACCCGCCCCAGCGCGGATATCATCGAGACATTAGCGGCTGATGCTGCTGGGGAGTTGTCGGCAGACGAGATCGCGAGAGCCGACACCCAGCCAGCACCAGCTTCGAACCTGCGGGTCATGACCTTCAACGTCCTCTGCTTCTTCTGTAACGATATCGAGTATGACCCCTGGGAGGATCGCCTGGTCTACTTTGGCGACCTCTTTGCCCGCCACCAGCCGGACCTCATTGGACTCCAGGAGTTGCTCTTCGAAGATGAGGTGAAGCAGATTATCGAGGAAGCACCGGGATACTCCGCCCTCTTCTTCGAAGATGATGTGCAGGAACTCTTCAAGGACTACGCCGATGCCACCATTCTCTACCGTACTGACCGCTTTGAGGTCGTGGATAACGGCTTCTACTGGCTCAGCGAGACTCCGGACACCCCACTGGCCGGCGGCTGGGCCGACACCAACCTGCCCCGCCTGGTGGCCTGGGCCCATCTCCGACAGAGCGCAGACGGAAGAGAGTTCTACTTCGCCACCACCCATTTCGACAATAATCCCCCGAACCAGGAAATGAGCGCCCCTCTGCTCGTCGAGCGCACGGCAACATGGTCAGCGCAAATGCCCGTCATCGTCGTCGGGGACTTTAACTCCAAGCCGGCCTCGCCGGCCTACGCCACTCTGGTAACACCGGCAGACTCTGCCCACTTGACCCTACAGAACACCTTTGACCTGGCCAACGATTGGCACATAGAGACCAACGTCGAACCGCCGCAAGCCTACGATCCGGCCCACCGCATCGATCATATTTTTGTGGCGGGAGATGCCCCGTGGGAGGTTTCTGATTGGGTGGTGGACATGCGCGTCTACGGCCCCGACGACCGCTACCCCAGTGACCACTTTGCGATTGTCGCCGAGCTCCGCTTCTAGCTCAATCTCTGCCCTGGTCGCTGCCGTCCGGCTTGCGAGTTCTCGGCTCGTCACTCTTGACGTGCACATCCCGCTGCGGGAAGGGAATGGTGACTCCTCGCTCCCGGAAGATCGCATCGATGCCATAGTTGATTTCGGAAACGGTGTGGTATTTCAGCTCTACCTTGTGGGTCCAGACCAGCAACTCGAAATTCAGGGACGAATCGCCAAAGCCCATGAACCAGACCTCGGGAGCCGGCTTGCCGAGTACGCGGGGGTGCTTGCTGCCCACCTCCTTGAGCAACTCGGTCACCAGATTGACATCGGATCCGTAGGCGACTCCTACAGGGACATGCAGCCTTACGGTTTCGGTCCCGTGGCTCCAGTTCACCACCCGACCGGAGACGAATTCGCTGTTCGGGATGATCACCGACACCTGGTCTCGGGTCACTAGCGTCGTGGCTCGGGCACGAATAGACTCCACACGTCCTTCCATACCTCCCGCATCCACGAAGTCCCCCTTCTTGATGGGCCGCTCGAAGAGAAGCGTGAAACCGGAGATGAAGTTGTTGGCAATAGCCTGTAGACCGAAACCGATACCGATACCGATGACGCCGGCGAAGAGAGCCAGCGCACCAAATCCGATACCGACGAATTCAAGCCCCATGACGAATCCGCTGAAGAGCACGATATATTTGATCACTGCGGCGATGGCATCCTGGACCCCGACGTCCCAGGTGAAGTAGACGAAGATGTGCTGACGCACAAAGCGCACGATCATCCGGTTTATGGCTACCGTGAGGGCAATCACGCCCAGTAGCCCGACGAAGGCCCACGCCGTGATTTCCTTGTCACCGATGGTGAAGAGGACCTTTTCGAAGACCTCGCCGATTCGCTGGAACCCAAAGAGAGAGCCCCACACGCGGGTGAAGAGGCCAAGGATAAGGCCGCCCCAGAGAAGCAGGAGACCCGAGGAATAGGAGAGGAAGAGCAGGTAGCGGAGCCAGCCCGGCGGGTTCGCCCGATTGCGCAGCGGGCGAACGGTGAGGCGGCCGAGCAGAATCGAGAGGAGAATGATCGCCAGGAGTGCCGCAAGGCTTACTCCGCCACGCCAGATGTACCACCAGGAATCCCGCTGCTCCACCTCGAATTTGGCCTGATAGTGGCGCACCACTTCGGCACACCATTCAATCTCCCACTTGCCCGCGTCGATCTGGTCATAGAGGTCGAGGAGCTTCTGGTAGCGGTCGAAGATGGCCTCTGCCAGCTCCTCGGCGCCATCCCCGGGAACCGACAGCGAAAGGTGAGCGTACTCCTGGCGCCAGGCATCCCGGCGGCGATTCAGCTCGTCCCTGGCATTCGCCTGCCGCTCGGCACTCAAATAGTAGGCATAGGACTCAAACTCGGGGGGCTGCTTCTTGCCGTGCAACATACTGAAGAGGGCTGCTGCAGAGGCCCCACGGAAATCCTCCACCTGCCGCTCGGTGTCCAACACGTAAAGCTTGTGCTGAAGGACAGCCACCTCCATTTGCCAGAGCCGGAATTCGCTGAAGGAGCCCTCCTCTTCCGCCCGCTCCTCCGGTGCGTCCAGACGCAACTGCTTGAGTTGGCGCCGAACCTTGGCCTCTTCGTCATCGATGCTCTGATGGGCAGCCTCCATCCGCTGCTTGGCCTCTTCCAAGTCTGCCTCGGTGACAACCAGTGAGGCAAAGACCTGCTCCCGCTTCCCCTCCAGGACGTTGTATTGCTCCTGGCGCTCGTATGTTTCCAGGCGCACCCGCTGGAGTTGTGCCTCGATATGATCGGCAACACGCTTCCTCGATTCTTTGCGATATGAAGCAATAACTGGGAATCTCTCGACCTGTTCCTGGCGCAGATTCAGGGTCAGTTCCCTACCGACGGGGTCGATATCCGACTCAGCCAGTGACTGGAGCGTGATATCCCTCTTCTTCTCCTTGAGGGTCTGGGCCAATTCCCCGTTTAGCCCGGCGCGCCGGGCCTTGAGCAAAGAGAATGAAACCTGGGAAAGGCGCACCTCGGCAAGATATTGCAGCACTTCATCCAAGGTCATGGCGACAATCTCCCCTGCCGGAGTCGGGGGGGCCTCCAATTGTGCAAGGAGTTGCGTACCATGCTTGAGTCCCTCAGTGGTCTCATGCTGCTCCTGCCGGAAGGTCTCCATGAGGAAGCTGAGGGTATCCACGAGGTCGTTTTCCAAGTCCAGGTTGGCCTCCAACTGAGGCATCAGCGCAGAATCGACTCGCGCACTTCCCTCCTCAATAATCCGCTTCTGCGTCTCGCGGACCTGGCGCTTCAGGCGCTTGACCCTTTCCGTGGCCCGGGTCAGATCGTCCCGCCATTTAAGGAGGGTGGTCTGCTCCTTGATGAGCCTCTTCTCCGTTTCGGCAAGCTGTTCGACGATGGGGGAGACCTTTTCTGAGATGCTCTTGTCCGACTTGCCGATGGTGATCTTCGGCGTCTTGATGAGCTCGGCCTGACCGGGTAGCTGCGCAAAGGCACGCCCTCCCAGCAGCAGACAAACGAGAAGAGTGCTGAAACAGATGAGTCGACGCATGGTCCCCCTCAGTCGCGGCCAGACCCGTGCCGGCATCTGGACCTCACGTCAAGCAAGATACGCCATGATTTGCGCAGGCGTCAACGGTGGCGGTAAATCATTTGACCTCGGTGGGGAGCGTGGCTACACTACGCCGGATTTCCGAGCCAGGGAGAGAGCATGGCCGCCAAGAGCAGAGCCCCATTTCCTGCAATGCACTACCTGCGGCGCACCGTCCAGATGGGCATCGTTGTTGCCGCAGCAGTAACCGGCTATCGCTTCGCCAGCGGCCTCTCTCTGACCTCCGTCGAGAAGTACTGCCCCATGGGTGGCATGGCCACCAGCGGCTCCCTGGCCACCCAACAACGCTTCAGTTGCGCCACGGGAGAATTCAACTTTGCACTGATGGTGGCCCTCCTGGTGCTGGCGATTCTGGCGCGCAAATCATTCTGTTCCTGGCTCTGCCCGGTGGGCACCCTGAGCGAACTGCTGGGGTCGGTTGTTGGTCGCTTGAAAGGAAGGACACGCCAGGTGAAGAGCGGCACTAGCCTCGCCCTGGTTGTGCCTCCTCGCCAGCTTGACCGCTGGCTACGGCTGCTGCGCTATCCCGTGCTCTTCGTGATTCTCTACGCCACCTTCCGCTCCGGCGAACTGCTCTTTAGACCCTTCTGCCCCTACTACGTAATGTTCAGCTTCCATGGCCATAACGTTGAGCTATGGAGTTATGCACTTCTGAGCATCTTCGCTTTGGGCGTACTGATTATCCCGTTGCTCTGGTGTCGCTACCTCTGTCCTCTGGGAGGGGCACTCTGGCCCTTTTCCCGTGTCAGCCTTCTGCGAGTTCGCCGCCACGCCGAGGCCTGCACCGATTGCGGCCTGTGCGACCGGGCCTGCGGCCAGTCAATCCCCGTGGCAACGGCCGCGGATGTGACCTCCGGGGAATGTACTCTCTGCCTGGAATGCACCCAGGTCTGCCCGGCCCCAGGGGCGCTGTCGCTAGCCGTGCCTGCGTCCAACCGGCGGTGGCCCCGTGTTGCCGTCCCCGCCGTCGTCGCCCTGCTGGTTGTCGGCGGCCTCTGGGGGGGCAGCATCTATGCCATTCCCAGTTTCTCCCAGGAGTTCGCCAACGCTGACTCCGCCGTTGAGTTACGGTCGGTCAGACTCCAGGTGCAAGGGGTCAAATGCGTCGATACGGCAAAGCTGGCAGCTACTGTTTTCGAAGGAATGGGTGGCATTGTCAGTTTTGTCGCATATGCTTCCAGGAACGAAGTGGTCATAGACTTCGATGCCTCACAGACCACCGTTGAAGCAATTGTGAAGACCATGAACGGTCCCGTCTACATCAAGTCGTCGGGTGAGTTCATCTTTCACATCTATCAGGTATTGCAGATCGACGGGAAGCCCGTCGCGAAGAAGTTGGTTACGAACTGAATGTAAAGGAGGAAGCTCATGAATCGTTTCACGACACTTTTGGCAGTACTGGTGGCCGTATCGTTCGTAGCTACGGCCTGTGGCAAGAAAGCCGAAGAGACCGGCGAGAAGAAGACCGAGAAGGTCGAGAAAGCTGAGAAGACTGCAGAACCGGCAGCGGAAGAGAAAGCCGCAGAACCGGCAGCAGAAGAGAAGACTGCAGAGCCGGCAGCAGAAGAGAAGACTGCAGAACCGGCAGCAGAAGAGAAGACTGCAGAACCGGCAGCAGAAGAGAAGACTGCAGAGCCGGCAGCAGAGCCCAGCACCGCCCGTGAGGGTGGTGCCGCCTCTGAACCCGCCGCCGAACCCGAAGCCGTCAACCCGCACTCAGCCAGCGCCGACAATCTCCTCGTGGCCACGTACGAGGTCCCGGGCCTCGACGAGGCAACTGCCAAGCAGCTGACCCTGGCCCTGTCGGACCGTGATGGTGTTGTCTCAGCCAAGGCCGACCAGGAAAAGAGCCTCTTCCAGGTCACCTACAGCTCCGGCTGCCCCCACAGCATGGAAGGCGCGCTCAAGGGCGTCGTCGCCGAAACCAAGCTCCAAGGCGTCACCGCCCGCGGCGGCGATGCCCCCGCCACCGGTGCCTGCGGCGGCTGCGCCAACAAGGCGACTTGCGGCGGACATGGGGAAGGGCTTTAAAGGCGGTGAGCGGCCGGCTGCGCCGGCGTTCGCAGTTCGCTTCGCTCACGTTCGCAGTTCGCTTTGCTCACGTTGGCAGTTCGCTTCGCTCACGTTGGCAGTTCGCTTCGCTCACCTAGCAGTTCGCTTTGCTCACCTAGCAGTTCGCTTCGCTCACGTTCGCAGTTCGCTTTGCTCACGTTCGCGGCTGGCTATGCCGGCATTGTTTAGGGCTGGTGCGGTAGTCCTTGCCTTGGTGTGCTGCAAGCCCTAAACATGCTTGGTGGAGCTGTGGGCAATGAAGAGGACATGGGATGGGTTCTGGGCGCTGGCGCTGATAGCTCTTGTGGCGACGGCTTGCGCACATGATGAGGGGCAGTCATTCGTTCGCAAGCTTGAGATCTCGGGCAACGCAGAAGTCAGCGACGGGGCCATCAAGGAAGGTCTTGAAACCCGTGCTCTTTCCTGGTGGCCCTTCATGGGCCGCGTGCCCTTTGACGAACTGGCGTGGCAACGGGACCTCAGCCGCGCCGAGACTTTTTACAAGACCAAAGGCTTCTTCGACGCGAGGATTGAGTCGGAAGACGTAGTCGACACTAGCCCGGCGCGCGTCGACATCCAGCTGGTGGTTCACGAGGGTTCGCGCTACCGGGTGGAATCTGTACGGGTAGCTCCTCCGGAATCACAGGTACTGCTCAAGAAGGCTACGGCGCGACTCCTTGCACTCCAAGGACGGCCTTTCGACCAGGACCGCTATATCGAAGCCCGTGACCTGCTGGCCAAAGCCTGGACAGACGAGGGCTTCTGTGAATCGAAGGTGACGGGGAGCGTGGTAGTCCATCGCCAGGCACAGAGTGTCGAGATCGAGGTGGTCGCCACGCCGGGGCCGCAGTGCTTCATTCGTGGCGTACTCATGCGCGGCGACGTCGACGTGGGTTCAGATATCATCCTCAGCCACTCTCGCCTCGAGAAGGGCATGCTGGTCACTCCTGAACACCTCCGCAAAGCCGAACACGGCATTTACGCCCTCGGGCTCTTCAGCCTGGTGCGACTGGAGGTCAACCGTCGTGGAGAGACGGTCGATAAAGAGCAGCGCTACGGCCGCAAAGCGCGCCGCCTCGAACTCAGAGAGCGCCCCCTACCTGCAGATGTCGGGCCCCACAAGGGCGTCATCATCACATTGTATGTACAAAGCCGCCCCCCGCGCGAGGTCAAGGCCGGCGTCGGTATCGGCTTTGACCGCGCCCGACAACAAGTACGCGCCAGCGGCGGCTGGAGCCACCGCAACTTCCTGGGGGGGCTGCGCACGCTCTCGCTCTCTGGCCTGGTCGGATACAACTTCGTCCCGGCTCTCTGGGAGCGTACCGCCGATGGTCCCTCCGCCCAGGCGGGGATCCATTTCATCCAGCCGGGGTTCCTCGAACCGGCCCTGACTTTCCAAGCCAATGCCATCTACAATCTCGTCTTCGAGGAGGCTTTCCAGTATCACGCTCCCACCGCACGCATTGGTCTGGAACGCCCGTTCTACTGGGATCTCAAAGCCTCAGTCGGCTTCGAGGTAACCTACTATGACTTCTTCAATGTCAAACGGGCCGTGCTCAATACCGAGAGCAACCCCTTGCGCTCCGATTTCCGGGACCCTTTCCTGCTCACGCTACTCACAGAAGCAATAGAATGGGACGGTCGTGACAACTCCCTTGTGACCCGCAACGGCATCTATGCCAGGCTGGCAACCAGTCAGGCCCTCAGCCCGCTGGGCAGCGACTTTCAATTCCTCAAGGTTGAAGGCGACCTGCGCGGTTATTACTCCCCATGGCGATGGCTGACTGTCGCTAGCCGCGTCCTCAACGGTTATGCTTGGGGCTTTGGCGATGGCGGCGCGGTGCCAGTGACGTCCAGATACTTCGCAGGAGGTGCCAACAGCGTCCGCGGATTCGACTACAACCGCCTCTCCCCATACGCCGAGCAGTGCTATGACTCCGGCAAATGCCAACGTGTCCCGGTAGGCGGTTTGACCATCCTCACGACCTCCCTCGAAAGTCGCTTCCACCATGGTTGGGGGCTGTCCACCGTGCTTTTCACTGACGTCGGCAACGTCGACGAGCAGGCCTTTCGCGTGGCCCCCGGGGCGCTCACCTGGAATGCCGGTCTCGGTCTGCGCTACCTCACGCCGGTGGGCCCCGCCCGCCTCGACTTCGCCTATCGCCTCAGCGATCCAGAGCGCTTCGCCCACCTCGCTCGATGGACCTTCTATGTCACCCTCGGGGAGGCCTTTTGATGCGGTGGCTCCGCCTCCTCCTACTACTCGTGTTCGACCTCTTGCTGGCTGCGCACATGGTGCTTCTGGTAGCGTTCTTCACGCTCCAGAGTCCACCCGGACGCGCCTGGCTGGCGCAGACCCTGGCCCAACTGGCGAGCGACGAAATAGCCGGGACCGTGCACCTCGGGGGCCTCGAGGGAGACCTCATCAACCGCCTCCGCTTCCTCGATGGACTCCTCTTTGACAAAAACGGACAACTGGTCGCCAGTCTCCCTGCCCTGGAAATCAGATACGATCTTGCTCCCCTGCTTGACCGTGAGTTTGTCACCACCCTCATACGCTTCGAGCAACCTGACATCCTCGCTGACCCGACCCTGGTCGGCGCGCTGAGCCCCCTCCCATCGGACGCACCCGAAACTCCGTCGAAGCCTCCCGACTTTGCCATCATACTCCGCCGGGTCGAGCTGCGTGGAGGTCGAATCCGCCTCCCTGAACAGCCCGAGGAGGACATCGCCACCCTCGAGTTCGATGCCGCGGGCCGAATCGAACTGGCGGAGACGGACATCCAGGCCTCAGCGACCATGCAAGTCCGCAACATGCACCTTCCGGACTCCATCCAACCGGCCTCCTTGCCCCGATTGGACGGGGCCGCTGACGTGGAAATCGCGGTGGCCTTGGCCGGCAACGTCGTGACCACGTCAGCATCAGCAGACCTGATTCTGGCCGGGCACACGGCCACACTGGCGGTGAGCGGCTCCGTCACCGACCTGCAACCACGCCTCTATGCCACTCTGATCACCTCGGAAGTGCATCTTGCCCCCCCGCTGACGCCGGTTCCCGTCTCCGTCAGCCTGGTCGCTGGTCTGCGCCTCGATGGCAGCAACCAGGGCACGGCCATGCTCAGCACGCCTCGACTTGCGGTGGACGGGATTCGCTTGGACGGAACCACGGCCTGGGCAAACCTGGAAGGAAACCAGCTATCTGCAGATCTCTCTCTCGCCCTGCCGGAGACCACACCAGTTCAGCTTCACGCCGATTACTCCCTGACCTCCCAGAAGTTGCTCACAACGTTGGCGGCCCGCAACCTGCGTACCTCAGATTACGCCGCGCAGTTGCCCCTCCCCGCCGGCACAAGTGCCACTCTCGACCGCCTCTCGGCCAAGGCCACAGCAGCACTCGATAAGCCTGACCCGCAATGGACCTTGTCGGCAACTTTGGACGCCACAGACCTCGCAATTCTCGGAGTACCCCTCGACGCGGCATCGCTGGAAGTGTTCGGGAGTGGCACAGGGGGCCGCGTTGCCGGTAGAGCCATGGTCTCTGCCCCCACGCTCAGCCTGCCCGCCATCAGGCTTGAGGACCTCGTCGCGACCCTGGTGATACCTGACTGGGGGCCGCTCCGCATCGATCTGGGCGCCACGTTCAAGGACGGGTTCTTCTCTCTGGCTACCAGCACCGCATGGGACGGCACGTGGCGACCCCCTGAGACAGCTCAGATTCTTGGCCTGACCGCCCGGTACCGGGGAGTTGAGGTGGCCAGCGAGGGCACAGCACAGGTTACCCTGGGGGATCTCTCCGACATCGCCATCACCCCCTGGCAACTCAACCTCGCCGGGGGAGCCGTGGTCGTTGCAGGTCACGCCACTCCAGCAGCCAACCAGGTGCAAGCAAAGCTCCGGTGGCAGGACCTGCAATTGGCCCCCATCAGCCAGGCTTTGGGACTCCCGCAGATCACCTCAGTAGCGACTGGGGAGATCACCCTGGGGGGGGCCAGTCTAGCATCACCCACGATCCACGGTTCAGTG
>ERZ890953.1548-NODE-1548-length-11294-cov-13.744105_pt1 | contig 11294 bp, 16 predicted proteins | sample MGYA00521264_ERZ890953 | MGnify/ENA primary metagenome ERZ890953 (study PRJEB32303, sample SAMEA104408629) | aquatic metagenome | biome: Brackish water; feature: Chemocline; material: water | place: Baltic Sea | collected 2014-10-26T21:54:00 | depth 200 m ... | reverse complement strand
CTGGATAATGTGCTTGTTCTTGTCATAGTTTTCGCCAGCAACGTATGTCTCATCAGTAAACTCGACTTCTTCCTTACGAGCCTTTCGATTTCGATCGTCTCGTCTGTCGTCTGCTGCGATCGACTTGTCGATATTGTTGATAGTTGAGTCGATTTCTGGGCGATTGCCCTTACTACCAAGAGCCTTATCCATTGCTCGATTACTTGCACCCTGTGCATTGTCTGCACCCTTTGCAAAAGCAGCACGAACCTTACGGCTCTTGACGTTACCACGGGCGTCTCTTTGGGGCATTACGAGTTCATCTAGTTCTAATCCTTCACGTTTCAGACCCTTCTTGAATCTATCGTTGGATCTTTCACCAGCCGCGATTGATCTTTCTGCGTGATCAATTTGCGTATCACCAGATGCTTTGAAGGATTTCTGAAGATGCTTATCGTCTTGATCAGATGCTTTTAGACTTCCTGCTTGGTATGCACCACGAACCTTACGGCTCTTGACGTTACCACGGGCGTCTCTCTGGGGCATCTTGAGTTCGGAGATGGGGGAATCTTGTATTTTAGCCTCTTCTGCTTCTCTATTAATCTTCATAACAGCGTCAGCGATACTATTGTAGAAGTCTTGATTCTGTATGTTTTTATTGAATGGACCTGGTTGCATAACTTTCTCCTTGTTACTATATTTATATATGAAATTGGGAGAGCCGAAGCCCTCCCTCATTCACAACGTGTATTCTATTTTCGTATACTTATTCGGTTTTTGATAAGTCTTCGATCGCTTCTGCGATTTCTTCGTCACTGTATCCAGCCTCAATCATTGATTCGATTACGGCATCTTCGTCTAGTTCTACTTGAAATTCCTCTTCTGCGATCTCTGCTTCAATGAGATCATCAAGATACTTTTCTTCTCGATCTTCGATGATTCTCATTGCCAATGCTTCGTATTGAGTTAGTTCTACTGTTTCAAAGAGGGCATCGTTGTCTAGTTCTACGTCTTCCTTCTTAGTCTTCTGATACTTCTTGTGGAGAAGGCCATCGTGATGACCATTCTTTGCTTCGTCTTCAAATTGATCTCTCATCTTCTTGGCGACGTTATGAATGTGATCCTTGCTGAAGGTTTTCGTGCCTGGTGATCCGCTCTCCTTGTCGTAACGATCCGCAGCATCCTTGGCAACGTGAACGAAGGCACGGTGTGCCTTGTTGCTGTCATAAGAACCAGCAGCCATCTTGTTGCGAAGGTTCTTGTGAACCATAGAAGTACGCTGTCTATGTAGATCAGCGTGGTTATCAGCATATAGATGAAGTTCTCGCTCTGCGTGATCGTCACGCTCCTGTAGATCTTGTTCAGTTACTTTTCGTGTTACTTCCATTGTAGGACTCCTAGTTGATTCCAAGTAAAGTATGTATAAATTATAAAAAACCTCAGCCTGACGTATTCTATGGGGCGCAGAGAATAGGCATACGGGAATGTTAACAAAACACTCTACCTGCCAACGTCAGACTGAGGGTTTATCTAAACTTCGACATAGTTTGACCAATTTCAGTTCTCTTGGGAATTCTACCTGTCTTGATGTATGTATCCCAAGTCTTTTCATCCGCAACCATTGTCCCGCCGTCCATGACCCAGAACTGATCGGTGTTGATGCCCCGCCATCCACCGAATTTCTTATCAATAACTTTTGATGCTACTTGACATCGATCGAGTTTACCAAGAACAGACGAACGACCATTTTGTTTTCTATCAATGCGGACCTTGACCCATCCTGCTTTTTCTAGATTTTCTTCAGTATCATAATCACCATCAGACTTACCTGACTTGAGTGAATTATAGATGTTTTCGTATGACTTGTCAATGATGTGCTTGAGTTGTGCCTCTGTCATGTCACCACTCTTCACGAACTTGACCATATCCTTTGCAATACCCACACCGATTCTGTCTGGTTGAAACTTGCGAAACTCTTCTACCGACATCATATTGGTAAGAATCTGAGTGTGAAACCTGCCCATCCTACCACCCTCGGGGTGCAGGATTAGTTTGTTCTTGGGATCAATCCAACCAATGAGCATGTCTCCTCTGTAACTTGCTGCTTCACTCAAGAAGTCTACCACATCATCGTAGTTATCGAATCCAAGATCGCCGGCGCGTGATGTCTTGTTCTTCACCCACGAGTCAATGTAGAGAGGTCGTTTATGATTGGTGTCTACAATAGACCGAATCACCTTCTTCTGTGATCTATTCAACTTGCTAAGTTTCACCTCAACATCCAAAGATACACGACCATTCCTAATACGCGCCCAACCCATTTCCATAGGTTTATTATACACTTCATCACTTTTGGGGTCCAACTTGCCAAAGTATTTGTCAAAGTTTGCATTCACCCAATCATAATGAGTATACGCATGACCCTTTGGATCAGTGATCTCCTTACGACTATTCATATCATATACCTTACCCTTGGGATCAATCCAAAGGGTATGACCGAAACTTCCTTCTATGATGTATTGCTTGAATGATTTCATACGTCACTCCAAAATACTCGTTCGTCACCTTTGCTATTGATTCTTTTTGCAAGTGCCTTCATTGTTTTATTCTTGAGTGCAAAGTCTGTGCCTACTGTGCGTGAGTTATGAACAATAATTCTCAAGTTGCCCTCTTTATGAATAGAAGCAGTATCATTATCAAGATCAATGAACCCTATCTGTCCCTTTGCATATCCTCCACTCACATACTTCTCACCAGTCATCGCATATATCACGGCATCATGGAGAGCATCATCAGCATCCCATGCCCACATCTTGCCTTTGATGTCCACCATAAATCTCAATGAAAAAAACTTTGATTTCTTGATATGTGTAAGAAGTTCTCGTTCGGTGGGGTTTTCTAAACCACGAAAGTCTTCCCACTTCGCACCACCTGTATATGGTAACGCAGCACTGAGTTTGACGGGTTTCTCCGTGATGTATTGCTTGAATGATATCATTGCTTCTTGGTTCCATCTGCTTTGTAATGAGAACGATCGCCCTTGTTCTTCATGTACCAAGCCAAAGCATAAGGATTGTCAATCTCTTTATGCTTCTTCATAGCCTTGACTGTACCTTTGAAGCCAGGAGGAGAAACCTCTGTGATGTATTGCTTGAATGATATCATACTATTATGTATGAATCTCAAAACCCTTTTTCTTTAATATGTCAAGGTATGCCTCACGGCCTGCTTTTCTTACATTTATTATGTTGACACCATTGATGCCTCTTATGTCAAGGTATGCCTTGATGTAGGGAATGCAAGGTGGAGATACTATTATCAAATGCTTATGCTTCAAGTAGCCAATATCGTGAATAATCTTATTAAAACGCTGCATTTCATATGGAATCGTATACTTATGTAACTTACGAGGATGAATGGTTTCACCCTTACGAATAAGAGATTTACCTTTGTTAGTAAAGATACACGAATCAAATTCAAAGAGAGAAAGGTATTGCATGGTAGGTTTGTATTCCAAAACACCTATTTTGATAGGATTATGGTGAAGTGTATTAATGTGTGGCTAAATGGGGTAATGTGGGGAGAGAGGGGGAGAATGTTAGTTATTTCCCCAGATGGATCCATTGTGGTTAGATGTGCGATCTAGATTCTTATGGTATGATTTAGGGGTGCCACGTTTGATCTTGTCGATCATCTGCGAGAATTGACCACCAGTGGCACGATCAGGCGTCAATAGCGTATCAACGGCACCCATAGCGCCAGTAATATTTCGAGAGCATTCATTATGCTCGCATTCGGGACAATCAATAGGAGAATCTCTGGAATCAATCGATCGCATCTCATCGTGGACGTGATCACACTTTTTACATGTATATTCATAGATCGGCATCGGGTAATTCCTTTTTCACTAATTCATTAATGTTTAATACGAAACTCATTGGTATCTTCTCAATGGTTGAGCATACGGTTGGGTTGTAGGTGGAGAGAAGTGTGATGTGATCTTCGTCTCTATGGATGCAGTAGCCTACGCTAAGCATAGTGGGACAGGCTTTCTTGGCTTCTTTTAGCATATCCTTAGTAGAGTTCCAACCAGTATCGCCTATCTCTTCGGCATCCACCCAAGTGACTTGAAGGATAGGAAAGTCTAGTTTCACTCTCTTCATATTATTCTCCCTTAGTATCTATACCTTATCATAAAGAAAAGATTTAGCAAGCAAAAACCCCCTATTTCTAGAGGGTTTCAGTGCGTGACCCAACCCAAATCACGCGATGATGTCGATGAAGCGGTTGAGGACAACTCGGCTCGTCATCTTGTTCTTTAGGCTCTTGAAGAAAGCACCCTTGAGTTTGGCTCGGGTAGCACCCTGTCCGAGTGATTCGAGTCCTGCGTTCTCTACCTTGCGGTCAGCACGGATCAGGAATTGTTCAGTATAACCGAAGGTTTCCGTGGCGATCGCATAGTTTTCGTTTCTCCAAGTTTCGTTGGCATCGATGAGCCTCTTAGAATCATAGTTGAAGTATTTGCCGGCACCATACTGGAATCGAGTGTTGGTCCACGTTTCGAGGTACATCCCGATCGAATTCGTGTCAGTCTTCTTCTTCAACAACTTGAGAAGGGCTTGAGTAACGCCTGGGCCGCCATCACAGATTCGGGTCCCGATGCGGTCGCCCTTCGTGCGAATGTAATCCTTGCCATTGATTGCTGACTTATCCGAGAAGCCATCGGTCATGAATACGCTGTTGACCACCTGAAGATTGTTCTTCTTGCGGAATTCGGGGACAATCTGCATCGCTGCGACGATCGTCTGATTGAGCGGAGTCGAGGAGAGATACAACGAACGAGGGCAGAGCATACTGCTACCAAGATGACCATTCGCCTTTGCCATATATCGGCTACACTTGATTGCGTAGTTCAATTGGTTGCGATTCATCTTGTTGGAGAAGAGATTCAGCAGCGTAAAGTCTGCCATAACAGGGTAGCCCGTGTTCTCGGCATTATCCCAGTTAGATACAGGATTCGGGCAAAGACGATCGATCAATCGATCCTTCGATCCGCTAGTGAAAGCGTAAACTTCAAAAGGAATATTAACTTTCTTACAGAAAAGAACCAATTGAATCATCTGGTCCATCGTATCCTGAATCACACCGGACATACTACCCGACCAGTCGAGGAACATAATCAGCCCGTGATTCTTCCCATTCGGGACCACGGTCGCCTTGCGAAAGATATCCTCATTCCAGCGATAGCCCATCATCTTGACGGTATCGAGTGAACCAGTCTTGGCGATCATGCTACGCTTATGAGCATCAGCCGACTTTTTCATCTCAAACTGCTTGGCTAGCACGTTCACGGTCGGCCGACTCTTGGCGATGAAATCTTCAGTCTCGCCGGCGAGGAGATCCCATTGATGCGAACCAACGGCATTATCCTGATTTAGCAGGCTATAGACATCGTTGTAGGGCATAATGGTATGCTCCAGATTCACGGTCGGGAGTGTAATCTCCTTCGAGATATATCGTTGATCAGTATCGCCCAATTCTTGCGAGAGACGTTCGATAACGTCGGCAGTCACAGGGGCATCAGCCATACGGCCGAAGTCAGGAGCGCCATTCTTGGATCCGATGCTATCATCTTCGCTATCATCTTCGCCCTTGTCGCTAGGGGCAGGAGAATTACCAGATTCTTGGCCATCGTCGCCTTCGTCTTCGCCTTCACTCGATCCGCCGCCCTGTGACTGGTCGTCATTTTCTTGGTCTTCGTCCGAATCTCCGCCGGCGCCAGCCTCTTCTTGCTGCTGGTCGTCGGTTTCGGGCTCTTCGGCCATAGGAAGACTATCGAGGATGGATTCAACCAGCCCTAGCACATCTTCCCAAGTCTTGGTCACGGCTCCAGCATCGACAAACGTTTGTTCGGCTGCTGAAAACGGGATATCGATACCAGCATGGATACCAACCTTGAAGAATAGGTTGAATCTATCCATAAAACAAAGCATATCAATGTCCTGGCCGGCGATCCCGAAGAGGTCGCGTCGAAGCAATTCGACATAGGCACTATTGAAGTCTCGGCGCAGGCCGGGGAACTTCAACTTGATCATTCGTTCGATGCGGGCATCTTCTACGATATTAACGTATGATTGAACGATGCCATGATCTACGCCGTATCGGGTAGAAATGTCTCGAATCGAGTCGATCCATCCGTCTCCGGATGGAGTGTTCAACGCATGGCTGACCTCGTGACCGACGAGCATATCATACAGGCTATTGCCCATATCCTTCCAGCATGGAAGAATCAATCGACGATTCTTGAGGTCAAAGGCAGCGGTCTGCGCCTTATTATCGTGAACTACGTCGAGATTCTCGTCCGCCAGGAGGCGGGCGAGAATTGACTTACTCTGGATGTTGGTTTTCGGGCTGTTCATACGTTTATTATACCACAACCAGCCCCCAAGGCAACCCATTTAGTCAATTTTACCAGATTTGTGAGTAAAATGTGTATAACTCGGGAAATTTGATGAAAAACACACTATTTTTCCCATTTTTCGAGAAATCCGGTTGACAAGCGGCATATTTTATGATATTCGCGTGCGTGCGGGCGCGTTCCTTCTATAGTCAAATCATCCAAACGTCCGATATCCTTGTGGATAAGTATTTTCGGACCCTAAACCCTTGTCAGGCAAGGATTTACGTCAAAATCTCACCAATCTGGGCTTTATATCGTATCAATGGGTTGCCTTGGGGGCTGGTTGTGGTATAATACTTATGTCGAGGAACCGTTCCTCGAAAACGAAGACTCAAGCGGAAACATCCGATAATGAAACTTAAGAAGAACCAAATTGCCTTTGTTGATGCGTGCCGAGCCGCTGGATTACCCAGCCCCGCCAAGCGTAGCGACCTGGTAGCCGTCGCCAACAGCATGGGAATGAAGTATGCTCCCGGTTGGTTGGTTCAAGACGATACCTATCGCTTCGACCGCGGATGGTTCAATCTCCCCGGACTCGAAGACTCGATCGGTGAACGCAATGCTGAAGCATTCGACCGAGCCATGGCCCTCGATGCTGCTGATGTTGCACCGAAGGGTACTGATAAGCCCGCCGTGGCCTCTGTTGCTATGATTCGTGGTATGACCGCTGGTGCTACCAGCCTCGTGCCTGATCGATTGTCTACCTATGTCTCGTGGGGCCATCATGCTACCATTGAGAAGGTAATCAGTAGCACAATGTTCGCCCCTATGTACGTTACTGGTTTATCTGGTAATGGCAAGACCACTATGGTTATGCAAGCCTGTGCGAATCTCAAGCGAGAATGCTTTCGTGTCAACATTACCAGCGCCACGGACGAAGACGACCTACTTGGTGGTTTTCGCCTGATCAATGGTGAGACCGTTTGGCAGGACGGGCCCGTAGTCAACGCAATGCGACGTGGCGCGGTTCTCCTTCTCGATGAGATCGACCTTGGTACGCATCTAATGATGTGCCTCCAGTCTGTTCTCGAAGGCAAGGGTATTTACCTCAAGAAAATCAACGAATGGGTAAATCCAGCCGCTGGCTTCACGATCTTCGCCACTGCGAACACCAAAGGCAAGGGTAGCGAAGATGGTCGGTTCATGGGTACTAACGTGATGAACGAAGCCATGCTCGATCGGTTCGATTGGACTCTTGAACAGGATTATGCCACGAAGGCGACCGAGAAGAAGATTCTCGTCAAGAAAATGAAGGCCTTCGGTGAAGTCGATACAGATTTCGCTACAAAGTTGACCGATTGGGCTGATATGATTCGCAAGGCCTATGCCGAGGGTATCGTCGATGAAATCATCACGACCCGTCGCCTTGAGAACATCTGTAAGGCCTTCGCCATCTTCAAGGATCGAGAAACCGCCATCAACATGGCCCTGGCTCGTTTCGACGACGATACCAAGACCGCTTTTCGAGACTTCTACGCGAAGATGGATGATAGCATCGATTCGCCATCGGCCACTGACTTTAGTAATCTCGACCCCGATACCGTGGTATACCTTACCACTAAGTACGACCAAAAGGATGCTGTCCAGTCTCGTGGCGCCCAATGGGATAACAACAAGCGCCAGTGGCATACTACTGCTGGTAATGTTGCCGCCGAGCCTGAATTCTGGAACGAATTCAACCCGACCCCAGTGGAAACAAGCCCCTTCTGAACCCCGGTCCTGTAACTCAGTTGGTAGAGTAGCGGCCTTTTAAGCCGACCGTCTTGGGTTCGAGTCCCAACGGGACCATTTCTCTTCTCTCTTGGAAAACACAATGCTATATCCGATCGACAAATCCAAATCACCCGAACACGATGCCAACGACCCTGAGAACTATGATCAATTGCCGCCCAGTGCTACAATGGTCATCACTCACTCATGCGATTGTTACCATTGTACTGGAATCACTCCTCCCATCGAACATCCAGAAGACGATTGGGCCCTATGAAAGTTGATAACACTGCCGACATCTCTGACCAGATTATAATCATGCATCAAATGATGACCGAAATTCATCTAGATGACCCAGAGGTACATCGCCTCGCAGACCGTGTAATTGCTAGTCTTAGAGACATGGTAGCAATAGGCATGAACATCTTTCTTCTCTCTATGGTTGGTGAATCGTTCATCAGCGAGGCAGAAGAAGAAACAATTAACGAATTCCACCAGTGGGCCTCACATATTACAGACGCCCTCGACTCACTTTGAACAAGGACAAGAAACACATGAACAACAACAACAACAATACCGATCTCTATAACAACCTCAAGACCAAGCAGCAGATGTTCATTCGCTGTATGTACCAATCCCTCTCTCTACACCAATCCCTTAGTAGCACGACTACTAGCGAGTTCTCTCGTAAGGATATCAAGCAGATTGCCAACGATCATGGTATCGCCTGGGCGCCTGCTTGGATCGTCAAGGACCAGAAGCGTGTGACCAAGCGTGGCATGTATAGCGTGCCTGAACTGGCTGCGTATAGTAACGTGATCAACGCATCGCCGCAGATTGAGCAGGATCTAGTTACCATCGTCGAAGACGTGCCAGCGGCTGACGATATGCTGGATGTCGTGGCTGAATGCTGCGAGGATGTGGTCGATGTGATCAAGGTCGAACTCACCGACTGGGCGATTACTGCCTAATACCATCCTAACAGTGCCACGCGACTTGGGACCCCTTCGGTTCCAGATCGCTAGCATATCGTTCCTTATTTCTTTCTCGGAGAGACTCGGTAAGTTTTTCACTCCCAGTCATTTCCAAAATTTCCCGGGGATATTTTTCCCTCCAAAATACCTTTTTTCAAAGGGGTTTAGCAATGATCGAAGAACTCGTCACCAACTCCGTAATCCAAACCGCACAGGACAGAATGATGACCGAACTGGCTCCGTATATCATCGTAGGAACAATTGCTTTCTTCCTGTTCATCGGCTGTAACGCCTGCAATAAGGTCGATAAGCACATCGAAGCCCGAAAGGCAAAACGTCGATGATCCCCGACCCGTTTGCTGGTGCCATATTCTTTTTCTCTCTCATTCTCGTAATCTACGTTATAGACAAGGACTAAACTATGACCTTTCCTGAAATTATCTCAATTATTGTCTGTTTTACTCTCATCCTCTCTTGCATCTCTGTGATTCTTATGGTACAATCATCCGAATGAATAACTACACTATCAAATACGAAATGGAATCCGATCCATCTGAACTCTACTCTTGGAATGGCGAAGGAGCCAGTATTGAAGATGTCTTGTATAACTTCTACAAGTCGTCTGATGAATTCAACTACGAAATCCCTGTAATCATCGATATTACGGAAGACCAATGAACGTGAAAAAGAATTACATTATCGGGGATCCCAAAACGGGTTGTACCAAGGATCAGGGCCTTATGGTCGTCGATGCCATTCGATGGTTTCTCAATCGATACAACATGCAACTTAGCGATTTCGATGGTGATCACGAGAACATCACCATCACCACGAACGCATGGCAGTACAAGGATCTCAAGTGTTACGGACAATGCTATGAATGGGAGCATAGCGATGCTGTGGATTATGTGATTGACATTGCAGTCGATCAGTCGGTACGCGATATTCTCGCTACCGTGTTCCACGAATGCGTACACTTATGGCAGTGGGAACGCGGAACATGGAGGGGCGAAGGCGAAAACGAAGCAGAAGAACTTCAATACGAATTGGCCGATGAATACTGGAGATGTGGAAATGTCTGATACGAATCGAATCACTATCCGTGTTCCCTACAGCGAGACTACACGGGGTTCGTGCTATGTCGATGTGGAACTCAAGGACGGCGAGACCGCCGAGCAGTACCTTGTTCGTGTAAGGAATGACTCGGCCCCTTTGCTTGTGGATGCTATCTCGGAAGAATGGCTCGTTGAAGACGGCATCTCATTATCCTTCGAGGTCGACGAAGCGGAGATTTGCTTTGATGACTAAGATCACTCTATATGACTACATTCGGGAGATGAATAAATCTGCCGATGAGGGATTCGGATTGTCGGAAGATCTCGATCATTGGGCAGGTCTCGGGATTCATACTCAAGACCAACTCTGCGAATATCTCAACGATCGTCGAGATGGTCGGCGAATGTGGACGACCACGAACAATGACTGATAACGAATCGTCGGTTGATCGCAGTGTTTTCCAGTTTATCGTCATTTTCTGGGTCCGGAAAACAATGCATAAGTGGAAATGTTTGATACAATTCGTCGGTTGATCGACCACTTCGACAGACATTCAGTAACACGAAAGAACTCATGAACAAGGAAAACGAAATGACCAAAGAAGAAGCAATCGAACAGGCTCGACGTAACTACATGGAATTGTTCCATGATCAAGAGACTAAACTCTCGAATCTCTATGATGAGTGTGATGAGTTGGATGAGGGTGACCTCGAAGAATGGAGAATTGAATAGTGGAAAATCTAACACCAAGAGTTCAAATTACAATATTGGCACGAGATCATGCCCATACCCTTCCTCTGTTCTTTGAGTGTGTGGAGAATATTGATTATGATCCAAAGTACTTATCGATCTACATTCATACAAACGATAACAATGACAATACTTCAGTGTTACTTAAGGAGTGGTCTGATGAGCAGAAACGGCAGGGTAAATATGCTAATGTATATTTCCTTGAAGAAAGTTATCCTGCTCTAAAAAATAACCCGGGGAAAAGTTCTGGATGGAAGAGTGAAGATGAATGGTATGGGGATGGTGGAATACGGCTAAAGATCCTTAGTGAAATTAGAGATAGAAGTCTAAATTATGCAGTCACTCATGGATGTGATTATTACTTT
>ERZ890953.1546-NODE-1546-length-11335-cov-4.184486_pt1 | contig 11335 bp, 8 predicted proteins | sample MGYA00521264_ERZ890953 | MGnify/ENA primary metagenome ERZ890953 (study PRJEB32303, sample SAMEA104408629) | aquatic metagenome | biome: Brackish water; feature: Chemocline; material: water | place: Baltic Sea | collected 2014-10-26T21:54:00 | depth 200 m ... | reverse complement strand
GTGCCTTGAAGTCTTTTGTCATGGAGCATGAATCCAATACTGAAGAGCGGCTCTTCGAGTTGCCCGAGCCCAAGCCGGTGCGAGTAGCAATTGTGGGCGGTGGTCCGAGCGGTCTGGCCTGCGCCCACGATCTGGCGTTGCACGGCATCAGGGCGACGATTTTTGAGGCCAGTGCGGAGGCTGGTGGCGTGCTCAGTCTGAGCTTGCCGCGTTATCGTTTGCCTCGCGAGGTCCTGGACCGCGACATTAACTACATTAAGCGCCTGGGCGTGGATATCCGTACCAGTCAGTCTGTCGATGCCTCCCGCCTGCTGCAGCTTCTATCTGAGTATGACGCAGTCTATCTGGCCATCGGTTTGACCCGTGACAAGTCGCTACGTCTGCCTGGGCACGATGCCGCAGGAGTGTTGTTGGGCGGGGCCTTCCTTGATGGTGCAAAGCGCGGTCGCCCAGAGGGAATGGGCGAGCGAGTGCTGGTCATTGGTGGTGGCAATGTGGCTTTTGACGTGGCCCGCAGTGCAGTGCGGCTTGGGGCCAAAGTGGAGATGATGTGCTTGGAGGCGGCGGACGAGATGCCCGCGCTGCCCGACGAAATTCGGGAAGGCCTGGAGGAGGGCATTGTCATCCACAATCGGCTCTCACCCCAACATTTTGAGGTTGCCGGGGGTCGTGTTACCGGGGTATTGACCAAGGCCGTCGACCGTATTGAGATTGACGACCTGGGTCGCCTGATGCCCATTACAGTGCCCGATTCGGAGAAGGTGCTCAAGGCCGACACGGTGGTTTTTGCCATCGGGCAGGGCCCCGATGTCGATCCATTGAAAGGCATCGGGTTCAATTTGAACCAGCGGGGCCTGGTGGAAGTTGACGGGGAAACCCTGCGTACCGGCGTGGACAAACTTTATGCCGGTGGCGATGCCGCCAGCGGACCGACGACTGTGGTCGCGGCCATGGGCATGGGCCGACAGGCGGCTCGTTCCATTGCTAGGGATCTGGGGCATCCCATTGACGACCTGGACGTGTTTGGCTCCTTGACGGCGGTCGATGCGGCCGAGTCCGTCAAGCTGGGTCACCAGGCGGGGCACAAGACGGTGCCGCGTAACCAGCCGGCGCACACACCGGCGGCTGAGCGGGTGAAGGGTTTCGATACGTTTGAGGGGACCTTTGACGAAGCCGAGGCGGTGGCCGAGGCGGCCCGCTGCCTGCAGTGTGGTGGTTGCGCCGATTGTCGGCTGTGCGAATCGGTCTGTGAGGCGAATGCAATTCGTTATGACCAGAAGCCGGAGCTTCTTGAGATAGTTGTGGGCGGGGTCATAGTGGCAACGGGATTCAAGGACTACGACCCCAGCAAGCTGAACTACGGCTACGGTCGTTTCCCCAATGTCATCACTCAGTTCCAGATGGCCCGGATGCTGGACCCCATCGGGCCCACTGAGGGCAAGGTTGTGCGCCCCATAGACGGCAAGACTGCCAAGCGCATCGTGATGGTACAGTGCGTGGGCTCCCGTGGTGATGTTCAGGGCAACAAGGACATGCACGCCTACTGCTCCAGAGTCTGTTGCATGGTATCCATCAAGCACGCTGGACTCATCAAGAAGAGCTTCGTTCCAGATGCGGAAATCACCATTTGCTACATTGATATTCGCGCCTTTGGCAAAGGCTACGAGGAGTACTACGACCGGGTCAAGGGCAAGGGAGTGCGGTTCTTGAAGGGCATGCCCGCCGGGGTGCGGCAGGATGATGCGACGGGTGACCTGTTGGTGGACGTGGAAGACCAGAACACCGCCCGGCGGGTGGAATTGCGTGCCGATCTGGTGGTGCTGGCAACGGCGACCGAGCCTGCTGAGGGTGTCGAGGAGTTGATGCGAATGTTGACCATCTCGCGTGATGAGACGGGCTTCATTCGTGAATTCCATCCCAAGATTCGCCCCACCGACACCACGGTTAAGAATGTGATGATGGCTGGTACCGCGCATGGTCCGAAGGACATTACGGATACCATCGCCCAGGCCGGTAGTGCGGCAGCCTCTTTGGCTGGTTACCTGGGGGACGGGTTCATCACACTCAACCCGCTGGTGGCCCACGTTGACGAGGAGCACTGTCGTGCCTGCGGGCGTTGCGAGCAGTATTGCGAATTCCAGGCAGCGACGGTGGGTTCCAACCTGCATGCCGAGGTTGAAGAGGCTCTGTGTGAAGGCTTTGGCAAGTGCTCGGTGGTTTGTCCCACTGGGGCCATTAAGGTGTATGGGGCGCACGACGATCAGATTGAGAGCATGATGGAGGCACTGAGGAACCTATGAGCTACGAACCTGATATCCTCGGCTTCGCCTGTAACTGGTGCGGCTATGCAGGAGCGGATGGTGCGGGGCAGGCCAAGCTGCAGTACCCGACAAACTTCCGCATTATCCGTGTGATGTGCCTGGGTCGCGTTGACCCGTCGTTCATTCTCCGTGCCTTCGAGGACGGCTATGACGGGGTCGCCCTCATCGGCTGCCATATTGGCGATTGCCACTATGTCTCCGGCAACATCAATGCGCAGGACGTTGTCAAACACGTCCAGGGCATTCTCGATACCATGGGCCTGGGCCGAGCTCGCCTGCGGATCGAGGAGGTGTCGTCGGCGGAAGGGCCGGTTTTCGCCAGGGTGGTTAACGCTTTCAAGGACGAACTCGTTGCCATGGGTCCCAACCCGCTCAAGGTGGCCAAGCCCACATTTGCGCAAGAGGAGGCCCAGCTATGAGCAAGCCTGTGACATCAGCGGAGTTGCCCTGCATTCAGTGCAACAAGTGTACTCATGTCTGTCCGCAGAACATGATCGACCCCACCTTTTCGCCCCGCGGCTATCTGTTAAAGGCGCTGATGGGGGAGGGGGAGGCTCTGGAAGCCGGACCTGAAATTTGGCAGTGCCTAACTTGTCTCAAGTGCCGCGAGGCCTGTCCATCGAGCACCGATTGGGTTGGTCTGGTGAAGTCGCTACGCCAGGAGGCCAAGGAGCAGGATCAGTGTTTCGAGTGCAAGCATGGTCGGTTGATGCAGATCTTGCAGCGGATGATGGCCAATCCGTCGCTGAAGCAGGACCGACTGGGTTGGGCCGAAGGGCTGCAGTATGCGGAGCAGGGGGAGTGGTTCTACTTCACTGGTTGTCTGCCGTACTTCGACAACATGTTCACGGCCAATTCGCATACTTCGATTGCCCAGGCGACGCTGAAGCTGCTCAATGCCGGCGGTGTTGTCCCGGTGCTGTCAAATGACGAGCGCTGCTGCGGCTACGAGTGTTTGTGGAATGGCGACAAAGAGACCTTCTCGAAGCTGGCGAAGCTGAATATTGAAGCTATCGCCGCCACCGGCGCCAAGAAGGTTGTCACTTCCTGCGCCGAGTGTTTCCGGACCTTGAAGTCCGACTATGCTGAAGAGCAGGAGTTGCCCTTTGAGGTGGTCCACTCAGTGACGCTCATTGCTGAGTGGGCTCGAGAGGGCAAACTGCGCTTCAAAGGTGATGCCGAGACCGGTGTCACTTATCACGATCCCTGTCGTCTGGGTCGCTACGAGGGCATCTATGATGCGCCCAGGGAGATTCTCAAGGCGGTGGCAGGTGAGCGCTTCACCGAGATGGCGCGAATCAAAGGGGACGCCATTTGTTGCGGGGTGGGCAACTTCTCCAACTGTGATGCCAACACGAAGTTCCTGCAGCATGATCGCTTGATGGAAGCCAAGGGGACGGGCTCGGAAGTGATGGTGACGACCTGTCCCAAGTGTCGCATCCACTATGGTTGCTACCTTGATGGTCGGCCCATTGAGCCCATTGATAATCTGGTGGTGAAGGACATAACGGAAATTGCAGCGGAGGCATTGGAACTATGATGAACCTCATCCAGGACTTCGCTAGTCACCTGAAGGAAGCGGGCATTATTCACACGACTGAGAACGTCACGCCCTACGCCTCCGATGCCTCATTCTTGACGCTGGGCAAGCCGGGCTTGATTGTCTTTCCTACCACCGAGGAGCAGGTTCTCGAGGTGGTCCGTTACGCCAGCGAGAAGGGCATTGCGCTGACGCCGCGGGCCAAGGGCTCGAGTACTGCCGGGGCCTCCCTGGCGTGTGAGGGTGGTGTCATCGTCATCACGGACCGCCTGGGTACCCTGAACAACTTCGGCCGACGCCTGGGATTGCCGCCATTGCATTTCTTCACCGCAGCTGGTGCTGAAGTTGCCACTGCTGACCTTGAAGCGCATCGGGACGACGAGATGTACGCTCGTGTGGGGGCCGGCCTCTCCACGGAAGAGCTTGACCGGATGTTGCAGCCTCTGGGCTGGCAATCCGCGGTGGTGCCGTCGAGCGGCTGGAGTACCATTGCCGGCAACTTCGCGACCAACGCAGGGGGCAACGGCACGCCGAAGTACGGCACCTTCCAGCACGTCATCAATCGTCTCCGTATGGTTGTTTCCCGGCCGGGCGGGGCTGATGTGGTGGAGGTCACCGACCGGGATGTTATCCTTGGTCTGGGTGGCGGACAGGGGTTGTACGGGATCATCACTGAACTGGATACGAGGGTGGTGCCGCGTCTTTCCAAAGAGGAACTGCACTCCAGCGTCTGTGCGTGCCTGATCGACGATGTGGAGGCTTTGGGTGACGTGGTGGGGGCTTTCATGGTGGCCATGGAAGAGGTTACCAAGCCCATCATCGCGGAGTTCATGATGGCGGACAAGGGGTTGTTCAAGGCGGGCGACAAGCTCTTAGAGCATCCAGTGATTGGTCCGCTGATGGACTATCCGCAGGGCAGCTATAAGTTTGTCATGATGTACCAGGGCAAGTGTGAGGAGATGGCTCAACTGGAAGCTGTCGCCGGGCGTTTTGAGCAGGTGAGTTACCAGGAGGTCCCCCCCGAAACGTTCAAGATTCTCCTCGACCTGCGCAAGGCGGCGACGGGCAAATCACCAGGGCGTGTTGCTGTGGCGGGTTTCGAGGACATCTATGTCCAGGACCCCCGCGATCTGGGCCGGGTGCTAAAGGCCATCTACTCCATCACCGAGGGCTCACTGCCGGGGCGTCCCATCGGCCACCAGTATACGGGTGGGCTGGTTATCCACTATCGTCCTCTGGCGGCTCTTACCCGAGCCGAGTATCAGACTGCCTGGGAGTTGACCCAGCGCCTCTGCAAGGAGATCTGCAACGAGCGCTACAACACCGTCAAGCGCCGTGAGCATGGCCTGGGCCTGGAACTCTACACCCTCTCTTCCCCTGAGGAGCGGGTGCGCATGAAGTCCCTCAAAGAAGAATTCGACCCGGCCAATATCTTCCAGCCGCATCTGATGTCAGAGACCCCGGACATTCGTTTCGTCGGTGAGCACTTCAAAGGCTATCGCGAAGCGTAGCCATTCCGATGTGAGCGCGGTTACTATTACTCTGCTTTCTCGCCGGTTCGGGCGAGCAGCACGGCGCGGGCGATATTGGCTGCGTAGAAGCCGATGCTCTTGAGTTGGTCCATGAGTTCCATGTGGACCTCATGGGTTGCCAGGCTGCTCTTGAGTTGTTCCTGGCAGCGGGCGAGGTGGCGAAGGCGGAATTCGGCCTCCAGCTTCTCGTACTTGGAGTCCTTTTGCAGGATCCGTTCTGCCGTGCCGATGTTGGGCCCTGAGAGCAATTCATTGAGCCGGGAGAACTGCTTTGACATCTTCGTCTGGTAGGCTTTGATCTCCGCCTTTCCTTCGGGCATGAAGTCTTCTGTGAGCAGTCGCTTCCTGCCCAGCAGGGGCATGATGTTTCTGGAGATCAGGTTTGCAACCCGCTTCGTGTCACTGACGATGGAGAGCAGAGCAGTGACTTCATCGGCCTGCTCTTTCGAGAGCTTCTCACGGGAGAGCTTGAGAAGAAAGTCCTCGGTCACCTGGACCAGGTAGACGACCTTCTCTGCCCGCATTTGAATTCCCTGTTCGACGGTTAACTCCGGGAAATCGGGGTCAGTGGTGACGCTCTTGTTAAGGAATGGCTCGATGGCCATCTGGAGCATCTCCTGCAAGGTCTGCCCCATTCGCCGGATTTCCGAAAGGGCTAGGGCGACGGCAGTGGCTGGGGTGCCAAGCTGGCTCTCGTCGATGTGGCGCACCCGGTATTTCCGAGAGGAATCCTCAGGTAGGTCAGGGAGCAGCTTCATGACGAGCTTGCCGAAGAGGCCGAGGAAGGGCAGGAAGGCGAGAGAGAAGGTGACGTTGAAGATGGTGTGGGCGTTGGCAATCATGCGGGGCATTTCCGCACCGCTCGAAACCCATCGGACCAGGTCTGCGAAGAGGGGGATCCAGAAGACGAAGAGAAGGACCCCCATTACCTTGAAGAGGACGTGTGCCAGGGCCACTCGTTTGGCCGCCCGAGAGGTGTTGAGGCAGGCGATGCCCGCGGTGATACAGGTGCCGATGTTGGCCCCGAGGAGGAGGGGGATTCCTGCCTCCAACGTAAGTGCTCCCTGGCCAGCGAGGACGATGATAACTCCGGTGAATGCGCTGCTCGACTGGATGAGCGCGGTGAAGAGCGTTCCCACCAGGATTCCCACCAGCGGATTCTCGAGTTGGGCCAGTGTGGCCACGAATGGCTCGTAGGTTCGCAGCGGATGCATGGCATCAGACATGAGGTTCATGCCGAAAAAGAGGACGCCGAATCCGAGCAGCGCCTCGCCCATGCTCTTGGCCGATTCCTTCTTCGAGAACATCCGCAGAGTGAATCCGGCGGCCACTATCAGCAGTGCGTATTTGGTGACTTTGAAGGCGATGAGCTGAGCGGTGATGGTGGTGCCGATATCTGCTCCCAGAATGACGCCCAGGGACTGCGTCAGCGTCATCAACTGGGCCTGGACGAAGCTGACCAGCATCACTGTTGTGGCGCTGGAGGACTGAATGACCATGGTTACCAGGGCCCCAGCAATCAGTCCGACAAAGCGGTTATGGGTGAGCATGCCGAGCACTGCCCGCATGCGGTTTCCCGCAGCTTGCTTGAGGCCTTCGCTCATCATCTCCATGCCCAGCAGGAAGAGCGCCAGCCCCCCGACAAGCCCCATGGTCAGGTTGCCCCACTCGATGTCCTGAGCCTCCGATGCCTGAGCCCACGAGGGAAGCAGTAGGACCAGCATGCCCGTCACAATATAGCGCCAATTACCCCGTAGGAACCGCATTCTCGACCTCACGCACTTTCCCCTTCTATCACAGACCTCAGTGGGTCTTCAACCATGTGAGTTCTTTGGCGATGCGCAGCCGATCTGATCACAGCTGTATGGGATGCTATGAGTTGTGCCAGTAGAGCGAGACACTCTTGACGTCACTGCTTGACGGCGGAGGAGTTTGGACCATTCTCACCCGTCCCTTCGAAATCCCCGAGCAGGGCTCTTTGCAGGTTCCTGACGAAAGGGGCTACTGCGCGCTGTTCTATCTCTATGCGAGCCTTGGCGGCGGCGAGGTTGGAGTCGGGGTGGGCGATTCGTTCTTCGGCTCGAGTCTGGGCCAGGACTACGCCATTTCCCATGGCACTCAGGTTGACTCGGTAGTTGGCCTGGAAGAGACCATTGGCCTGCGTGGTGGCTAGTTCCAGGCGAGCCTGGACGGTAATTGGCGCGACGTTGGGCGGGGGCGGGGCGACGACCAATGATGCGCCGATCAGGGCCGTCTTCAGTTGGCCCGAGAGTTCTTCGTCGTTGCAGTCGACGGCAAGGGGAAAGGTCGTTGCCAGGGTCTGGTGTAAGTCTTGGGCGGCCTGATTGAACTCCTCCGGGTCGATGGAGACTTTACGGCCCAGGAGTTGGAGCCGGTGGGCCAGGCTGGCTTTGCTCTGGAGCAGGTAGAGGGCCCTGGCCAGGGTGCGTACCCGGAGTTCGGGTTCCGCCGTGGATTCGAGCTTCTCTGCGATCTCCATTTCGACATCGGCCAGTTCCTGCTCCAACCGTTGCCGCATGGCCAGCTTGTCCAGCACTGCCAGTGTGTAGTGGGTACCCTGACGCAGAAGTCGCTCCGGGAGCATGATGGCATCGTCGAAGGTGGCATCCCCGCGGGTTCGGGCGTGGGTGATGGACTCGAAGAACCGCTCTTCCTTACCGCCAGCACCACCGGAGTGGGTGAAGTGTTCTTCTTCCCGGGTGATGGTCACGACTTTGGCGCGAAAGAACTTGGCTACTTCGCCGCGTGCCCGGTCATCGGCGACATCCATGGTATCCCCCCAGCCGATACCGAGGACATAGCGTTCCGGCGGATAGGAAGGGTGGGTGCCGGTATCTGGCCAGGCGGCGACGTCTGCCCCGGTCGTAGCGCAGGCGAGGAGTGGCAGCACGCATAGCATAGCGACTGCCCTAGTAGGTTGTAACCACCAGAAAGGACTTCTGCCCATCTTTTATCTCCACTTGAAAGGAGTGATTCCTGGTGCCGGCCTGTCCTCCGTAGTGCAGCACTTCGAGGGCGTAGAGGCCGGCGCGGCAGCGTAGCCGTGTCATGTGGATGGTGGCAGGTAGTGTGCGCCAGCCACGAATATCGGCGGCTTCAGTGGCGGAGGCCGCTCCCTGAGAGAGGATCTTCACCAGCGCTCCCAGTCCGGAGTTGTTGGTGAGTTGCTCGGCAACTGCGCCGGCCGCCCGGGCGGCAACGAACTTCAGAATCGCACGGGCCACCATCCGCCCCAGATCGCGCTCCATCCGGTCTTCGAGGTTGACCTGGGCCAGGCGGGAGATGTTGACAACCGGGCTGCTGGTGGCTTCACCGCACCCGGCCACCCGGACGTCAGCTTGCCGGGCCGCTAGAGGTGGCTGCTCAAAGACCGGATAGGCGACGGTCACCTGGTTTTCAAAGGCGATACCCTTGACTGCCGAGAGGGACTGCTGGAGCGATTTGTCCTCGTCGGTGCGGACCTCCATGGTCTGAGCCATGGCCATGCCGCGAGAGAGGCTGACCTCAACGACGCGCTCGATCTTGCGGGGTCCGGGCCCGAAGTAGTGGAGGACGACGAGTTCGCCAGTCGGCCCCGAAGCATCAGCTGCGCCTGCCGCCGCGAGGACTTTGGGAGCCGGCTCGAGGCCTGTGGCCATACTGAGGCGAACGAGATCCCGAGCCAGCTCGGGCGGTGGCGGCGTGCCAAAGGTCTCGGCCCCGGCTGTGTAGGCGGCCCAGGCTTTGTCATAGGCGATGCGGGCATCATCGGCGGCCCCCGCCATTTCGTAGAGCAGGCCACTCAAGTAGAGGGCGAAGCCGTCGGCCTGATAGCGCCCGGTGGAACTTTCCCGGTAGGAGTGGAGCCGGGCACTGATGCGCCGTACCTCCACCAGGGCCTCCTCAATTTCGCCCAGGAAGAGGTAGTCGAGGGCCGCGAAGACGTTGACGAGCACCCGTTCGAATTCCTCGCCTGCGTATGGGATCATGAGGTCATTGGTGACCAGGGCCCCGGCCTCGCTGGTGAGGCTGCGGGTGTAGAGGTCGGCCCCCAGTTGGTCGGCCTTTTCGAATTGCCCAGCGCTCTTGCGGTAGTCCCCGGCGAGGTGTAGCGCCATCCCCACGTCCATGTGGAAGAGCAGCCGGTTGCGATCGCCGTAGGCTGTTTCCCCATGCTCAGCGAGGTAGGATACCGCTTGCTGCGGGTTGCCCTCGGCAATGACGTTGTCGACGTTGGTCAGCAACTCCCGCTCGACACCCGAGGCGCAACCGAGCGCCAGCAGCAACGACAGTGTCACGGGCATCGCACGGGCAATGGGCATCACTACATATCCCACTCGGAGCGCTCGATGACCTTCTTGATCTTCTTCTGCCCCATCCAAACCTTGATGCCGGTTTCGACGTTGATGGCCTCCAGTTCGACCTGGTAGTACTTCAGCGTGGTGCCGCCGCTATGGTTCTCGATGGAGTTGACCTGTCCCACCAGCAGGAAGTCAGCCCCCAGCTCCCGGCCGATGGCCTTCTGGGATTCCAGCGAGGCCGCCGATGCCTGGTGCAGTTTCTCGCTGTCAAGCTGTGTTCGCTGGCCGTGGGAGGCGACGAAATCGACTTCGCCGGAGTTGACCAGTTCTCGTTCGAGATCTTTGACGAAGGTTTCGGTGGGAATATGGTCATGGCTCTTGTTGGCCACCCGGCCCACCACCAGACGTGGTTTGCGGCCGGCATCGTCACGAAACTCGTCGAGCCAGGTCCGGGAGAGCAGGTCCCCGATCATTTCCTTGGAGACGAGTTGAGAATCGGTGTCATTCCACTGGTCACCGATGTCCACCTGCTCATCGACTGCGATGCGGTGAACTTCAGGGCCGGTGGGCCCGCCCCAGCAACCTGACAGCAGTATTGTTGAGAGCGCGATTGAGGCTGCGAGATTCTTTGCTTGCATGCTTCTCCTCCTGGACCATTGTACGTGAGAGTAGTGCCTTACGCAGCAGTCTGCCAAGGGAAAAGGGGATGCTGGGGCATGTCCTAACTCCGCCGGGCTACGCTCAGGACGAGAGGCGGGGAGATTTGGGAAAGGGCAGGGCGGGGCCGGCTGCCTGGTCGAGCTTCATGCAGGTGCGGCAGCGGGCCTCGTAGGCTTCTCCGGCGCCTTCGAGGATGCGCTCCTGGGAGGCGACCTTACGGAAGTTGCGAATGGCGAGTTGGGAGCCGCAGCGCTGGCAGACGGAGGTGAGTCGAGTGATCTTCTCGCTTTCGGTTACCAGGGCCAGCGTCGTGATGAATGGCTCGCCCTGATAGTCCTGGTCAAGGCCGCTGGCGAGGACGAGCTTCCCCTCTTCAGCGAGCCGCCCCAGGACAGAAATCACTTCTACGGGGAAGAACTGGACTTCGTCCAGCCCGACGACATCGTAGCGGGCCGCGGCATCGTAGATGTCGTGGGGCTCTCTGGTGCGGGCGACTTCGATGCCCTTGTAGAGTGACCTCTGAGAGTGGACCACCAGTTCGTCGGCTCGGGAGTCGGCGCTGAAGAGTATCACCCGCTTCCCGGCGCGGGCGAAGCGCTCCAACTCGTGGAGCAGCAGGGAGGTCTTGCCGGAGAACATAGGGCCCATTATCGTGTGTACGTATCCGTTCATTTGTTCCGCCTGGTTTCGTTCTGCACTAGCAAACAGGTATCAGAACCATCGTTGATTGGCACGAAAAAAGAGGAGGCAATTGCGTACCACCCATACCCATCCCAGCGCCGTCAGTCATGGCGGCGCCGTCGTACGTACCACCCATACCCACCCCAGCGCCGCCAGTCATGGCGGCGCCGTCGTACGTACCACCCATACCCACCCCAGCGCCGCCAGTCATGGCGGCGCCGTCGTACGTACCACCCAGACCGCACCCCAGCGCCGCCAGTCATGGCGGCGCCGTTGTACGTACCACCCAACTGGTTGCCG
>ERZ890953.1545-NODE-1545-length-11339-cov-5.090216_pt1 | contig 11339 bp, 10 predicted proteins | sample MGYA00521264_ERZ890953 | MGnify/ENA primary metagenome ERZ890953 (study PRJEB32303, sample SAMEA104408629) | aquatic metagenome | biome: Brackish water; feature: Chemocline; material: water | place: Baltic Sea | collected 2014-10-26T21:54:00 | depth 200 m ... | reverse complement strand
GTGGTGACCAATACCAAAGGTCACTTGTTAATCAAATTTGAGCTTATGTCAGGCTCAATTAAAGTCTATTAACTACGAAGCACACGAAGAGCACGAAGGGATTAAAACATTTTTCCTTCGTGCTCTTCGTGTGCTTCGTGGTGGGTATTTTAAAAAAATACCGGGTACTACCAATAAAAATTGGTAGGCGCGAGTGGATTCGAACCACCGACCCCCACCATGTCAAGGTGGTGCTCTAACCAACTGAGCTACGCGCCTGTAAATCAGGCTGGGTATTCTACATAAATACCTTAATTAATCAATGCCTGTTGAATGGATATATTCTTTTATCACAAAAAAACAGCCCCTTAACGGGGCTGTTTAAATCAAATACATGTTTAAGAATTAGTCATCCAGTTTCTGGATACCCATCATCTTTAATATGTACTTTTCATATAAGGGTTCTGATGTCCCTTTTTTCATTTTACGGATGAAGTATTTTTCAAATGCAATCTTTGCCATGTGTACCCATTTGCCTTTTTTGAACCAGGCAACATTACGTGGAGGTATCTGCGGTATAGCAACAAATGCAGCACCGGTATCACCCATGTCAGCCAGACAGATAGCATTCCAGGTTGCACCCGTATTTGGTTCCTTACCATTCAATTCATCTGCGATATTATGCACAATGGAAGTCACCATTGACTCGATCATATAACCAGTTTTTGGTGTTCCAGTCGGTACTGGCGTCACTTCGACTGGTGGTATGGCGATACAGACACCTGCAGAATAAATATTTTTATAGGTAGGGTTACGATGGTGTTGATCAACCATCACAAATCCTCTTGGATTACACAAACCTTCCACATTGGCAACAGCATCTACCCCTTTAAACGCTGGTAACATCATGTTGAAATCGAAAGCGACTTCATGTTGTTTGACGACTTCTCCTGAAGCATCCATTTCATCGACAAACATTTTCCCTGCTTCTACTTTGGTGGTTTTGGCGTTAGTTATCCATTTAATATGATGATTCCTTAACTCTGATTCGAGCATACCTTTTGAATCACCGACACCGCCAAGTCCCAGATGGCCTATATAAGGCTCTGAAGTAACGAATGTCATTGGAAATTTATCACGAATTTTACGCTTTCTGAGATCAGCATCAACAATGAAAGCAAACTCATAGGCCGGACCAAAACAACTGGCAAACGGCATAGCACCTATAACGATCGGACCGGGCTCTTTTAATAATTTTTTATAATCTTCATAGGCTTTTTCAGCGTGATCAATAGTACAAATTGAATGGGTGTTATTTTCAGGCCCGGAACCTTCAACTTCTTCAAAAGCCAGGCGCGGTCCAGTTACTATGACCAGAAAGTCATATTCCACATCATCGCCATTAGTTAATTCCAGCTTATTCCCAGAGGGATCAATTTTAGTAACTGAATCACAGATAAAATTTATCCCTTTGCGATCAAGGTATGGCTTTATTGGAAAAGTAATCGACTTTCTATCACGCCAGCCCACTGCTACCCAGGGGTTTGAAGGGGTGAACTGAAAGTATTCATTGGTATTAATTACGGTAACCTGATGAGACTTACCGAGCTTTTCTTTTAATTCGTATGCACAGGGCATTCCGCCTGTTCCGGCACCGAGAACTACTACATGAGCCATAAACTTCTCCTAACTTAGTGATTATTAAAATAATATTTTGGTTTGAAACAATGCCGGCTTTTTCACACATCACCTGATCTTTGGCTTTTCTTCAGATATTGCCGAGCTATTTATAAAGACCTGATGAATATTAATCCATTTAATAGGAATATTCTATATTTTATATCGGCAAAAGTTATTTAGTTAGAATTTGTACGGTTATTTTCCATATTTTTTGTCATCATTATGTTTTTAATGAATTTTTAAGTCATTTATTTATGTAATATTTAGCCCTGAATCTGGCCTTAAGCTTCTTCCAAATAGTGGATTTTTTTGAGACTTTCTATTTCATCACGAACTCTTGCTGCTTCTTCAAATTCCAGGTTACGGGCGTGCTCATACATTTTATTATCCAGCAATTTCAACCTCGCTTTTAACTGCTTACCACTCAAAGCGTGGTATTCAGGGTTATCTTCCGCCACTTTTGAAAACTTTCTGGAGTTCATTGAGCCCTGCCCCATATCCATCACATCGGTAATATTCTTAACTATACCTTTAGGCGTAATACCATGAAGCTTATTATATTCAAGCTGTTTTTCTCTTCTTCTGTCAGTTTCATCTATTGCCCGCTGCATTGACCCGGTAATTTTATCGGCATAAAGAATAGCCTTACCACGAACATTTCTGGCAGCTCGACCTATGGTCTGTATTAATGCCCGATCAGAGCGTAAAAAACCTTCTTTATCTGCATCAAGAATGGCAACCAGGGAAACTTCAGGCATATCAAGCCCTTCTCTTAGTAAATTGATACCCACCAGAACATCAAATTCACCCAGCCGTAAATCCCTGATAATTTCCATTCGCTCAACCGTATCGATATCGGAATGCAGGTACCTGACCCTGACACCATGCTCTGCCAGGTATTCGGTTAAATCTTCTGACATGCGTTTTGTTAAGGTCGTCACCAGCACGCGCTCAGAAAGTTTTACGCGTTCACTTATTTCTGATAACAGATCATCAACCTGTGTAGTGGCAGGCTTAACCTCAATCACCGGGTCAACCAGTCCGGTAGGCCTGACTACCTGCTCAACGATCGCACCGCTATGTTCATCTTCATATTTACCCGGTGTTGCCGACACAAAGATCGCCTGAGGGGCTAGCGCTTCAAATTCATCAAAGCGTAACGGCCTGTTATCCAGTGCAGATGGCAAACGAAAGCCATATTCCACCAGTGTTTCTTTGCGTGAACGGTCACCTTTATACATACCTCCAATCTGCGGGATACTGACATGGCTTTCATCGATAAATAACAATGCATCATTGGGGAGATATTCAAACAACGTTGGTGGTGCTTCACCCGGTTTCCGCCCGGACAGGTAACGAGAATAATTTTCGATGCCGCTGCAATAGCCCAGTTCCAGCATCATTTCCATATCATAATTAACTCGCTGCTCCAGACGTTGTGCTTCCACCAGTTTGTTGGATTCCATCAATTGCGCCAGACGTATTTGCAATTCAACCTTTATCTCTTCCAGCGACTCAAGGATTTTTTCGCGCGGAGTCACATAATGCGTTTTAGGGTATACCGTAATACGTTTCACCCGTTTTAGTATTTCACCGGTCAATGGATCGAAATGACTGAGTTGCTCAACCTCACTATCAAACAGTTCAATGCGCACCGCTTCCCGCTCAGAATCCGCAGGGTGAATATCGATAACTTCTCCGCGCACACGATAGGTTCCACGTTTAAGTTCGATATCATTTCGTGTGTATTGTAATTCTGCCAGACGACGTAAAATCTTGCGTTGATCTATGCGGTCACCAATCACCATGTCTAGTAACATTTTCAGATATGATTCAGGATCACCCAAACCATAAATAGCTGAAACCGAGGCCACCAGAATAGTATCGCGTCGTTCTATTAAGGATTTTGTTGCGGATAAACGCATCTGCTCAATATGTTCATTAATAGAAGCATCTTTTTCGATAAATGTATCAGACGCAGCAACGTAAGCTTCAGGCTGGTAATAATCATAATACGACACAAAGTACTGCACAGAGTTATGCGGAAAAAAATCTTTCATTTCGCCATATAGCTGGGCAGCCAGTGTTTTATTATGGGCCATGATGATGGCTGGACGCTGTAAATCAGCAATCACGTTTGCCATCGTAAATGTCTTACCGGAACCAGTTACACCCAGTAATGTCTGGTGCATCAAACCAGCATTGATCCCTTCTTTTAATTCTGCAATGGCCTGTGGCTGATCGCCAGAAGGCTGATACCCTGTAACAAGTTTAAATGCTTTAGACATGCCTATTAGTTCTCGAAATAAAAAAAATAGCTGTGTTTGATGGTAAACACTTTACAGCGCTAAATCTGCCAGTATTCTAGAGGGTATTATTTACCAACAATAAGGATACCTGCCGTGTTCAACGATTTATCTGACCGTGTACAAACAATAAAACCTTCACCTACTCTGGCGGTGAGTGCGCTGGCAACTCAACTACGTTCTCAGGGTCGTGATATTATTGGGCTGGGAACCGGAGAACCTGACTTCGATACGCCCGAACATATTAAGGATGCAGCCATTAAAGCCATCCACGATGGCAAGACAAAGTATACCGCTGTTGACGGAACCAGTGAACTTAAACAGGCTGTCATCAATAAATTTGAGCGTGATAATGGATTTCAATATCGGCCGGAACAAATTCTGGTATCCAGCGGTGGAAAACAGAGTTTTTATAATTTATGCCAGGCATTACTGAATAAAGGTGACGAAGTCATTATCCCTGCACCGTATTGGGTTTCCTACCCGGACATGGTGTTATTAGCTGAAGGCAAGCCGGTAATAGTTGAAACGACTATAGATCAGCAATTCAAAATAAGCGCTGAGTCCTTAAAACAGGCGATTACAGACAGAACCCGTATGTTTGTTATAAATAGCCCCTCAAACCCTTCAGGTGTCGCCTATACAAAAAAGGAACTAGAAACAATTGCCGAAGTTTTGCTCGAATACCCAGACATTCTGGTCGTCACTGATGATATGTACGAACACATTCTGTGGAGTGAAGAAGGATTTAGTAACATATTAAATGCTAGTGGTGAACTGTATGATCGATGCATGGTATTAAACGGCGTATCCAAAGCTTATGCCATGACTGGATGGCGCATCGGTTATGCCGCCGGTCCTGCCGATATCATTAAGGCCATGAAAAAAATTCAATCTCAAAGTACATCCAACCCCTGTTCCATATCACAGGCGGCTGCGGTTGCGGCACTGAATGGAGATCAATCCTGCATTCAAACAATGTTAAAAGCATTTAAAGAACGACATGATTTTGTCGTCAAATCTGTGAATGCCACTCCAAACATGCACTGTACTCCATCAGACGGGACGTTTTATAGCTTCGTCAATATTCAACCATTTATTGATTCCCGTAGTGACCTCAGTACGGATGTTGAAGTTGCAAATCTTCTGCTTGATCAGGTAGGTGTTGCACTGGTTCCGGGATCAGCTTTCGGTTCACCGGGCCACATGCGTCTATCATTTGCAACATCAATGCAAAATTTGCAAAGTGCAATGGATAGAATTAATCAGGTTTTTTCAGAAAAATAGGAAAAGCCTATTGCCGTTTTAAAACTTATCCATTAACATACGCTCCGCAATTCCCCGATAGCTCAGTTGGTAGAGCAAATGACTGTTAATCATTGGGTCCCTGGTTCGAGCCCGGGTCGGGGAGCCAAATAAATAAAGGCTTAGCTTCATGCTAAGCCTTTTTTATTTACACCCTGTATTTAAAAAATCTCTCTAAAATTATTCAGCTCTGCTATTCTTTGATAAACGAATGATCAGGCCGCTATGAGTAACTTTTTCTGGAATAATATTTTTAAAAAAACCCGTAGTGAGTGTGAATTAATCACTGACTTATGGCAACAAACGCCTTTATTCAATAATATACCTGCCAGACATATCCATGCGCTGGCTGAAAATATGCACGTCAGGAATTTTCAAAAAGATGAAGTAGTATTTCGTCAGGGAGACCAGGGTGCCGGGGCGATCCTGGTATTAGAAGGCCAGGTGAAAATCTTGGCAAACAATACCTTACTGGCTGACCTCGATGTCGGTGATTTTTTTGGAGAGATCACACTGGCTGAAACGGATAAAAGAACGGCAGATGCCAGCTGTGTCAAAAAAAGCCGTCTGGTGTATTTCCTCAAACAGGATGTCGAAGAATGGATAGAAATTGAACCGCGCCTGGGTACTATATTTCTGATGAACCTGGCTTCTATTCTGGCTCAACGTCTTCATCAGGCTAACAAACTGCTGTCAGAAAAAGAATAAGTTATGAACCTACCAGCCAATCCTGCCGCCAGTGGTTCTGCCTATTTACAAACTTTCAAGGTTTTTGTGTTTGTTATCGGTTTTATACTCGTCAGTTTCTATTTATTATCATCAATATTATTAACGGTCATAATTTCTTTCACGCTTTACGCATTGATTGAGCCTTTTACTAATTACCTGATAAGAAAAGACGTCAATCATTCGCTGGCCATTGTATTTATTTTAATGCTGATGCTTACTTTCAGTATTATAGCGATCAGTTTTGCTCTGCCCCAATTACTCGGGCAAATTAATATTTTAAAAAATAAACTACCATTCATATTCAGTCAGTTTGAACATTTTTTAACGGTTTATAGCCAGAAGCTGGGGGATTTTATCGGTATAGACCTTAATGTTTCTGACATACTGATTTCAGTACTATCCCAGTCATCATCTTTAGGTAACACTTTATTAGTCGCTATATCTGAACAGTTTCTGGCTATCACATTAAGCCTTATTCTTGTTCCAATACTCACTTATTTTATTCTTAAAGACTACAAATCACTGCGTAATAACCTGATGAACTGGCTACCAAACCGTAATTTCGAACTGGGCTGGATTATTTATTATCGAGTTACCTGCCAATTACAGGCATATATCCGGGGGGTCATGAAACAATCCTTAATCATGGCAATTGTCAGCAGCCTGGGATTTTACCTGGTAGGGCTGGATATCCCGATACTGGTCGGCACTTTAACCGGCCTGTTAAACCTGATACCTTATATCGGGCCACTTATTTCTATGTTACTGGCTACCCTGGTGGCTTCTGCTATGACACCTTTTGATCCATCTATCATTTATCTGTCTATTTCGGTCATTTTCGTTGCCCAGGCTATTGATAACTTTTTAGTCATTCCCTCGGTGATAGCAAATGCTGTCGATTTACATCCTGTACTGGTTATTCTGGGCGTGCTAATTTTTGGAAATCTGTTTGGTACGATAGGCGTCATTCTGGCAATACCGGCTCTCGCTACTGCCAAGATATTTTATACTAACCTGTATTCTGACATTTATAATGCCAGTCAGAAATTGCCATGACGGAATTTATTTTTACAGTTGAACTTTAAAAAAATCTTTTTTGCGCTCAAATGATTTTTCCAGGTTGAATAGCCCGAAATTTTAATGACTATTTTTAGAAAGTGTTCTAGACAGCGATTTTAATGCATTTTTAAGATCATCATCTTCAACATAATCGGCAGCATCCGTTATCTGCTCACAGCAAGCTTTTGATATTTCAGGCAACCAGTCTTCCTTATGTTTTTGCTCCGGCTGTTTGAAAGATTCGGGTTGAGTAGATATTTTCAGGGTCAGTTCAACACCAAAATTCTGCAAAATTAATTGACGTATCTGATCCCCATGTAACCTGAGATATGATGACAGGGCGGAATTAGCCAGGGTGACATTTATATACTGGTCGGTAACATTGGTCACTCTAACCATTTGAAATATTGGATCTGAATCCTGTGATTCAAAAAAATGCTGGTACTGCTGGATTTGAGATCGTTTTTGCATATACCCTTCAGGTAACAGACCTTTAAAGAGCCTGGCTACCTGCACGGGTTTTTTATTTTTTTTCCTGATCATATTCAGATTGGTGGACGTTTATTTTCGTCGACCCTGGCGGTTTACTCTGCGAGCCTGTGACGTTTTAATAATTTTACTTTTAATTTCAGCCGGATATTCGATTTCCAGAGATTCAAAAAGCCTGACCACTACATCATCATCAAAAAAGCGAGTCTTACCTGGTTTTAACCATTTCGGTAAGGTAAAAGTATGATATCGCACTCTAACCAGCCGGCTTACTTCCACATCAACGGCTTCCCACAGACGACGTACTTCGCGATTTTTTCCCTCTTTCAGCATGACGTGATACCAGTGATTTGTACCCTCCCCTCCACCATCGGTAATAATGTCAAACTTTGCCAATCCATCAGAAAGCTCTATACCTGACTGTAAACTGGTCAGTTTTTCAGGGGTAACATCACCCCTCACTCTAACCGCATATTCACGTTCAACTTCAAAAGAAGGGTGCATCAACCGATTGGCTAACTCACCATTCGTTGTGAACAGTAATAAACCGGAGGTATTGATATCGAGCCTCCCTACCCCGATCCAGCGGCCCTGCTGTAATTTGGGTAATTGACTGTAAACAGTCGGACGTCCATCCGGATCTGATCGCGTACTCACTAAACCTAGCGGTTTATGATACATCAACAGTTTTGGTTTGATAATGTGACGGGGAAGCCTTACCAGCTTGTCATCTATACTGACTTTTTCTCCACCCTGTAACTGATCACCCGGGCTGGCCACTTTACCATTTACCTTAATGCGACCTTCCTGCAGTAATTTATCTATCTGTCGACGGGAGCCTGCACCATGATGTGACAGGACCTTTTGAATACGTTCCATTATTTTAATGACCAGAGTTGACCGATACCAGTTGATGATTCGGATAATAATTCGGACTTGTCTGAACTGATATTCAAATCAAGAATGGTGGCAGAGTCAGGTTGTACCTTGTGTTTAACTTCAGGCAACCAGCTTTTTAGAGATTTCCCGCTTTTAACATCCCATATATCGATACCTTTGGCTGCTCGGCCGGTTGCCAGAATTTTGCCATCGTCGGAAAAATCTGCAGAAACTACAGTCATGCCACGACTTTTTACATCCAGTTGGCTCACCAGTGTGCCTGTTGCACCCGTAGAAAATATTTTTGACTGCCCGACAAAAGCATTGGCAAGTGCCAGTTCACCATTATCAGATAGTTCAACATGAGAAATCTTGTATTCCATATTTTTTGACCATACATGTTCGCCATTAGACAGGTTCCACAGACTGGCGTGCCAGTCATCAGCTCCGGTCAATGCGAAACGCCCATCTCTGGACAGTGAAACTGAAGAGATTTTTTCATGATGCGTAAAAACATACACCATTTTGCCTTCCTGCATATCAAAATAAATGGCCTGATTAGCTTTTGTGCCGATTAGCGCATAGCGGCCACTGGCAGAAATAGCGACGTCACGTAAATCAGGCCACTCCCAGTATCCCACCAGCCGACCGTCGCCAACCATCCAACGCGTAATCGCTTGTTGCTCAATGGTGACCAGGAACTTGCTGTCTTCTGAAAAAGCAGCCGCTATAAAACCACCATCGCTATTATCTTTGAGCTGCAGGCTGTACAAAACTTCATTCTTATCTATATCCCATACGCGACCATACCCTCCGATAGAACCTGTTAACAGGTACCTGCTATCAGGACTTATCGCTACACTGTAGGAACCCGTATCTTCGTGTAACCACTGTTTTAACTCTTTTCCTTTATCACTACAGCCGGTAACATTCAGTACAATAAAGATACACAATATGTTAACAAGTATGTGAAGATTAAGTTGACCCATTATGAAACAACATCCTCTTGTTCAATACTTTCACCCACACTGGTTTCACTGTCATTCTCCTCTTCATCATGGCTTTCTACACCATCTTCTTCAGGTAGAATGAGATCATTTAAAGCCAGTTCAGGGTGATATTGATCCAGGTCTTTTAACTCTGACAGGGTTGGTAATTCATTCAGTGACTGTAAGTTAAAGTAGTCTAAAAATTCATTCGTGGTGCCATACAGGCTGGGCCTGCCGGGTACATCTTTATGTCCCAGCGTCCTTACCCACTCTCTTTCCTGCAAAGTTTTAATGATATTAGAACTGACACTGACACCTCGAATGGCTTCAATTTCCCCGCGTGTAACCGGTTGTCTATAGGCAATCAGCGCTAATGTTTCCAGCAGCGCTCGTGAATAACGTGGCGGTTTTTGCTGAAACAAACGCGTAATCCAGGTTGAGTAGGCAGGGTTAACCTGCAACCTGTAACCGCTGGCGACCTGCTTAATTTCTATACCTTTTCCCTGGTATTCCTCAACCAGCTCGTGCAGAACCTTACGAATATCATCTTTTCCCGGTTGGTCAAGATCTCCGGTAAATAAATCATATAAGTGATTAACCGTTAACGGACTGTCTGCTGAACATAATAAGGCTTCAATAACAGGTTTAAGTTTTTCCAGTTCCATAGTAATTATTTAATTGCAGAAATAGTGTGAAAATGAAGAGCTAACATGTTCTCTTATCCTCTGGCTTTAACATAGATAGGTGCAAAAGCTTCATTCTGCACCAGGTCTATCATCGATTCTTTTACCAGTTCAAGGATGGCCAGAAAACTGACAACGACACCCATGCGCCCCTCTTCCACATTAAAAAATTCTTTAAATTCAGTATAGTCGTCAGATTTCAGTTTACTGAGGACTATGCTCATTCTTTCGCGTACGGATAAAGTTTCACGTTCGATATGATGACTCGCAAATTGCTCTGCACGATTAACCACATCACGAAAAGCCATCAATAAATCATTAATAGAAACCTCTACTTCCGGTATTTCGGTTTCGAGATCAGGTAACTCGGCCTGGGTAAAGAAAATTTCTCTCTCTTCTCTGGGTAACGCATCCATATCTTCTGCTGCCTTCCTGTACTGCTCATATTCCTGTAAGCGACGGATCAATTCAGCTCTCGGGTCATCTTCATCATCTGCACCTTCAGGCCGGGGTAATAACATGCGCGATTTTATTTCTGCCAGCATCGAAGCCATCACCAGGTATTCAGCAGCCAGCTCGAGCTGCATTTTTTCCATCAGATGAATGTATTCCATATATTGTTTAGTGATAGTAGCGACCGGAATATTCAAAATATCCAGATTCTGCCGTTTGATCAGATACAGCAACAAATCCAGTGGCCCTTCAAAAGCTTCAAGAAAAACCTGTAATGCATCCGGTGGAATGTAGAGATCCTGTGGAATGATAGTCAAAGGCTCACCTTCGACTAATGCAAATGGCATTTCTGACTGGTTGGTATGGTTATCCTGAAATAGATCAGCCATGATTATCTCAGTGTAATACCCATAGCTTTTCTGACCTCTTCCATCGTATCACGGGCTACATCACGTGCCGCTTCACAACCTTCATTTATGATGTTATCGACAGCTGAAAGATCTTCCTGATATTCTTTTGCCCTTTTCTGTATGGGTTTAAGTTCCCGCTGAACACTATCAATAATATGTCGCTTACAATCTATGCAGCCGATTCCAGCAGTCGTGCAGCCTTCCACGATTTCTTTTTTAAGATCTTCACTGGAATACACCTGATGCAGCTGCCAGACTGGACATTTTTCAGGGTCTCCAGCGTCGGTTCTGCGCACCCGCGCAGGATCGGTCGGCATTGTTTTAATTTTCTTTTCAATTTGATCAGGCTCTTCCCTGAGTGCAATAGTATTGTTATAA
>ERZ890953.1544-NODE-1544-length-11352-cov-4.254050_pt1 | contig 11352 bp, 9 predicted proteins | sample MGYA00521264_ERZ890953 | MGnify/ENA primary metagenome ERZ890953 (study PRJEB32303, sample SAMEA104408629) | aquatic metagenome | biome: Brackish water; feature: Chemocline; material: water | place: Baltic Sea | collected 2014-10-26T21:54:00 | depth 200 m ... | reverse complement strand
CCACCCCCATATATTCCGGCGGACATCTCCGTCATCGGCTTTTTGCAGTAGAGACTTATATTCCAGAAAAGAATCGCTGCCACCTCACCGCTCACTGAAACGGAGCCAACTATTTTGCGTTATGATAAAAGAAGGCCTATTCTAACTGCCCAAAGGAGTCAATCGGATGTGCAAAAATGCGCAGATATTTTCCCTATTGGTTTTGTTAGTACTATTCATGGCTGCTTGCGGTCAAATTGATGAGATTGCCGGTCAGGTAAGTCAATGGGGATCGGATGGGAATCTCGTTGGAATCATTTTTAAAAATGGGGTGGAATGTCTGGGCGAAGAGGCCCAGCCCTTACCCAGTGATGTGATCTATGTTTCGCCCGAGGGGGATGACACCCAACCCGGCACGCGCGATTTGCCTTTGGGCACGCTATCCACGGCGCTTTGCAATCTCCGCCCCGGCCAAACGCTAGAAATATTCCCGGGGGAATATCACGAATCGGTCATCCTGGGGGCCTTCGGAGACAGCAGCAAACCGATAATCATTCGCGCCCACACCGAGGGAGCAAGTCACCCCATACTGGATGGCGAATCCACCCGCACAATGGGCATGGCGTTGGTGGAAAGCACAAATATCATCATCCAAGGCCTGGAGTTCCGCAATTACACCGATGAAGGTCTACTCATCCTGGATGGTTCCGGGATTTCTATTCTGAATAATTCCTTCACCGCAAACGGACGCGCATCGATTGATCCCGATCATGATGGTGAAGGCTTCGGCGTGAATGTATTGGGCGCAGAAAATATTCTCGTTGAAGGCAATCTGGTGATGGATAACGGACCGAATCAGGCACGCAGGGAAGCGTATACATTAGGCACCGGCATCAACACCTTTGGCAACCACAATGTGATCATCCGCGACAATACCGTGTACAATACTATCGGCGGCGGTATTCTCATCGAAGATAGTTTCGATGTGCTGGTGGAAAATAACCGCATTGAGAGAAATGAACTGGATGCCAACGGCGGTTATTGGGACGGTGGCATCTGGGTGGACGGTGGGCACAATATCACCCTGCGCAACAACCAAATTGCGGACAACCACGGCCCCGGAATTGTCCTCAGCGATGAAGATGTGCAATACCCAGGCGAATCATTCGGCTATGTCGTCGAGGAGAATGTGCTCAGCGGCAATATCGTCGGAATTTCCATCTGGAATTGGGGACAGTGCCCCATCGAGGATGAGAAAATCATCCGGCTAAACGATAACCGTTTTTCAGGGAACGAAGAAGGAGATACCTGGTGCGTGGAATGGGAATGCGGCGAAGGGCAGCCCTGCAACTAAGAAAACGGGGTTGCGCCACTACAAATTATAAGCTTCTCTGATTTCTGCCAACTGCTCATGGGTCAGGGATAACGGCTGTCCCAACAAGCGTGCCTGGTAATAGGTCTGACATCCTACTTCGGCATTGAGGGCCATATCAAACGCATTTTCAAGATTTTCCCCGATCGCCACCAATCCATGCTGGCGCAGTAAAAGCACCTTTAATTCTGGTCGTTGCTTATAAATGGCGACCGCAATTTCTCCCGCGGTGGGTGTTCCTGGGCACGCCCACGGTGCCACCGGAATCGGCGCGCCGCAGAACATCAATTCCAGATTGACCGCGGGAATATCATCGCCTAACATGGCAAACGTAATCGCATAGGGTGAGTGGGCGTGGCAAATGCTATTGACATGCGGTACGTTTCGATAAATGGCTGTATGCATCGGCGTTTCGGATGATGGCGGCGGCCCATCGATTAGTTCACCATTCAGGTCGATGATGGAAATATCTTCTGCCAACATGCCGCGATACTTTACGCCGCTGGGTGTAATCGCAACCAGGCCATCCTCGGCGCGGGTGCTGATATTCCCAGCTGAAAGTCGAATCAGATTGGCTTCGACAGCTTTTAGTACCGTTTCAAGCACTTGTTCTCGAATAAATTGATAAATCATCTGGTAACGTCTCCTGAGCTTACACTCGCCACAGCTTGGAGTTGGCGACTTTGTATTTAAGACTCTACTGCAAAAACCCTTCACCGCTGAGAACGCGGAGAGCGCAGAGTTTTAAAAGTGCGAAATCGGCAAAAAATCTCGGCGTTCTCGGCGCACTCTGCGGTGAAAATGTCTTTTTACAGTGGAGTCATTTAAGATTTCAAAAAGTCTAGTGTTCAATCGTAGGCTATACATTTTGCATGCAAAGCCACCAAGACACAAAAATAGGTTCTAACTCAGCTTTCTTGGCAACCCTGTGCCCTTTGGGTATTGCGCCTTGGCGTTAGATTTACCGGTGTTCACCCTTCTGATAACAATTACAAAAAATATCAAAAGGGTGTGCACTCGGATCGTTCGCGTTCCTCATACACACCCTCATCAGTAATCTCACCAACAATCAGAAACCTTATTTTCAGGTTTCACAGATAGCGGTCGGGGTTTTCTTATTCAACGGTAACTGATTTCGCCAAATTACGCGGTTGATCCACGTCCAGGCCGCGCAGGGCGGCAATGTGGTAAGCCAACATCTGCAGCGGAATCACCGTAGTCACCGGACTAAGCATCCAGGGGGTTTCAGGAACCCATAAAACATGATCCGCCACCGGGGGAATGAGCGCATCACCATCGGTCGCAACGGCGATCACACGCCCGCCGCGAGCTTTGGCCTGCTCAATCTGGCTAAACATCTTCTCATACCAAGGGTCGCGTGGCGCAATCACCACCACAGGCATCTCGGAGTCGATCAAAGCAATCGGGCCGTGTTTCATTTCACCAGCCGGGTAGCCTTCTGCATGGATATAGGATATTTCCTTGAGTTTCAAGGCGCCTTCGTACGCGGTTGGCATATTGATACCACGCCCCAAATAGAGCGCTCCCTTCACATCAACCAGGGCATGCGCGAGCGCCACAACCTGCTCTTCACGATCCAAGCATTTTCCGGCCAAGTCAGGGATCAGACGTAAATCGGCCACCAATTGTTTACGCCGAGCAATATCAATCACACCGCGCAAGTCGGCCAGCAAAATCGCCAGCATATACAAATCCACCAACGGAGCCGTATAGGCTTTGGTTGATGCCACCCCAATCTCAGGGCCAGTTTGCATCGATATAAAACCATCGGCCATGCGCATGGCCTGCGAGCCAATCGCGTTGACGATTGACCATAATTTAGCCCCGCGCTTGCGGCCTTCGTCCATTGCCGCCAAAGTATCCGCCGTCTCGCCCGACTGGCTGATGGACAAGACAATATCGTTTTCACTAATAATCGGATCACTATAACGAAACTCGGAGCCGATCTCCACTTCCACGGGAACTCGGGCAATACGTTCGATGAGTACCTTCCCGACCATCCCGGCATAGGCTGCTGTGCCGCAGGCAGTAATATGAATTTTATTGATGCTGCGCGCCAATTCCGAAGTCAGATTGAGATCGGGCAAGCGAATCTGACCGGCTTCAAAATCCACACGCCCGGCGATGGTATCCGTCAGTGAGCGTACCTGCTCGTGGATTTCTTTGTGCATGAAATGGCGATACTCGCCCTTTTCGGCGGATACCGGATCCCAGGGGACATTCTGCACATCCAGGGGCAGCGGGACTCCCTCCAAGGTGGAAAGCTGTGCCCCCTGACGTGTGACAACAGCCATCTGGTGTGATTCCAGGAAAACCATGCGACGTGTGTGCTCCAAAATGGCGGGCAAATCGGAAGCCACATAGGTTTCATCTTCGCCCAGGCCAATCACCACGCCACCGGCATTTCCAACACGGGCGGCAACAATTTTATCGGGTTCCAAGCGCGACATAACGACGACACCATGCGCGCCGCGCAAATGATTCAGCGCCTTGCGCACTGCTTCGGCGAGGTCAATTCCTAACGAGATATATCGCTCCACCAGATGAACAATGACTTCGGTGTCGGTATCCGATTTAAATTCAACCCCCTCGGCTTCTAATTCTGCGCGTAATTCAAGGAAATTTTCGACGATGCCGTTATGAACCAGTACCACGTCACCAATCATGCCCAAATGCGGGTGAGCATTGCGAGCATTTGGCTCGCCGTGGGTGGCCCACCGGGTATGCCCAATGCCAATATTGCCGTGTACTGGTTCTTCGAGCACCAATGCGGCGAGACGCGCCAATTTCCCCGCATCGCGGCGAACTTCGATCTGATTATTTTGCAAAACAGCCAGACCCGCAGAGTCATAACCACGGTATTCCAGGCGTTTGAGACCACTCAAGATAATCGGGGTAGCATCTTGCGGTCCAATATATCCAACAATTCCACACATGGGTTTCCTCCAACTCAGTGGGCAGTAGACAGTATTCAGTAAAAGAGTCGGCATTCACCGGTCACTGATTACTGGGCACTAAGTTACTGATACAGCCACTCGCCGCGGTTTTGCTATTCCGGTTACCCGGAAATTTTGTCTTTGGCGTTCTTTGGAGGGAAAGGATTCGGGGGTGGCACTCCCGGAGGGCTTCCGCTGATCTGTCGATTTTAACCCCATCCCGCGCCTCCCCATAACAGGAAGTGCGTGGGAGGAGTCTAGCTCCATCTCGCGATGGAGAACCCTCATCCTCGTCATCCTCTGCCAGCCTTGAAAGGGCAAGTGCAAAGGATCATGCGCTGTCTTTCCCTAGATTGTGCCGCGAATTATACCCACAGAACGAATTCTCGAAAAGGGACGTGGGAAACGCATAAACTGATGCCCATCAACATCGTGTCGAGCATATCGCCATCAAGCTAGTTGAGAACGCTCCTTGGTGTAAAAGGGGTAACGAGGACAACACACAGTAGAACGTGCGTTGCACGCTATTCTATGCGCCCCATGCGCAGGTGTTGCTGCTCTCCCGCCCAGGGGTAGAACCACCGTGCAAGCAGCAATCCGCTCAAATGTCTATACGCAGTTCAGTATCACCAACTTCTCATCCGCGCTTGTCACTAAATCTGCAAAGCTTGGTATAATCCACCCAGCATTTAGGGATATTTCCCAGAAAGAAGGAGCCCAAGTTGGCATTTAATCCACTCAACTGGCTACTCGGATTTTTTTCATTAGACATAGGCATCGACCTGGGTACCGCCAATACCATGGTCAATGTTAGCGGAAAAGGGATTGTAATTAGTGAACCCTCATGGGTGGCAATTGACAAGCGCACCCGTGAACCGTTGGCAATTGGCGCAGAAGCAAAAGAAATGGTTGGACGCACCCCGGCGAATGTACTTACTGTTCGCCCGGTTCGCGATGGGGTAATTTCGGAATTCGAAATTACCCAGGCAATGCTGGAATACTTTATTGGTAAGGTACACCAACAAAGTATAGTGCCGGTTCCCCGCCCGCGGGTGGTAATTGGTATTCCCGCCGGAGTCACCAAGGTTGAGAAACGCGCCGTTTACGATGCAGCCATCTCAGCCGGGGCGCGCGAAGTTTATCTAATTGAAGAACCCGTTGCCGCGGCTCTGGGCGCTGGATTGCCCATCAATGAAATCCGTGGCAGCATGGTAGTAGATATTGGCGGCGGCACCTCGGATGTGGCCATCCTCTCCATGAAGGGGGTTGTGGTTTCGCGTTCATTGCGTGTGGCTGGCGACGAACTGGATGAAGATATTATTCAGTATGTGCGCAATAAATATAATCTACTGATCGGTCAGCGCATGGCCGAACATGCCAAAATAGCTATTGGCTCCGCGTATCACCTGCCCAAAGAGAAAACCGCTCGCCTGCGCGGGCGCAACTTGCTCTCCGGGCTGCCAGAAGCGATTGAAGTTTCGTCGGTCGAATTACGCGAGGCCATGTCCAGTTCGGTACAGATTATCGTTGATACTGTAAAGGACGCGCTGGACGAGGCTCCCCCCGAAATTGTAGCCGACTTGATGGATATGGGCATCTGTATGGCAGGCGGCGGCAGTTTGCTGCAAGGTTTAGATGAGCGCCTGACCAACGAATTAAATATCCGTGCCTGGGTTGCCGAAGACCCCATGAGCTGCGTGGCACGCGGCGCTGGCATTGCACTTGAGAATTTACCCATGTGGAATTCTCTCTTTGTTGGGTTGGGGCGTGACGGCAGAGGATAATTGCCGCTTCGATGATGAACCCCAAATCAAAAATACCATGGCCAACATTGACGCTTGTGTTGATAGCCGTCGGCCTGGTAATCCTGGCTCTGGGTGGTTACCTCACACCGCTCTCTCGACTGGCACTCTCCCCCGTCATCTCAACGCAGACCTGGGTTTCAGAGCGTTTCCAAGCACTGCGAGTGTACTTCACAGCGCCACGAGATGTTAATCTAGTCAACCAGCGCAATGCAGAATTGGAAGCTGAGGTGGCCCACCTTCAGACCCAAATCATTGAGCTTCAGCAACAATTGGGTGAATTCCGCATCCTGTCAGCGTTACTCGATTTTGCCCGGGCTTACCCGGAATACCAATATGTGGGCGCCAGCGTCATCGGCCGAGATCCCAGCCCCTTTGTTAAGTATATCCACATCAATCGCGGCTCGGACGATGGCTTACGGCGCGGCATGCCAGTCGTCACCCAACAGGGTTTGGTAGGACGAATATCTCAAATTACCGCCTCGGCCGCGCTGGTACAACTGATCACCGACCCATCCGTGACAGTCAATGTGCGCCTGGAGCCAACTCGAGCCGAAGCGATACTCTCAGGTTCGATCACCGGTGATCTTGGTCTGGATATGATCCCGCAAGATGCATCGATCGGGGCCGGAGAATTGGTACTCACATCCGGATTGGGTGGCAACTATCCACCGAATATCCTCATCGGGCAGGTAACCGGTGTCCGCAGTCAGGATTACGATCTCTTTCAAAGTGCATCCATGCAGCCAGTAGTCGATTTCGCCAACTTAGAAATTGTACTGGTCATCACCAACTTCCAGCCTGTTGACCTTTCTCCTCTCATTCCCACACCAAGCGTTCCCTAAGTCAGTTACGGCTGTTCTCATACGATCTATGATTCCCGCACTTGCTGCATTTCCTGTATTTACGCTATTAGCAATCCTTCAAACTTCGATTGTCAGTCGTGTACCGCTGCTGCAAGGCACAGCTGATTTGGTATTATTGGTAATTATTGCCTGGGCATTACAAGAACGGGTTAGCACCGCCTGGCATTGGGCCGTGATCGGTGGTGCAATTATCGGGTTAGCCTCTTCTTTGAGTATCTATGTTCCGATCATCAGTTATCTGATCACAACTGCAGCCACGCTTTTATTGCGCCGACGCATTTGGCAAACACCGTTATTGGCAATGTTCTTGACAACACTAATTGGCACGCTCATCAGCCACTTTGCAACTGCGCTTTCACTAAGTATCGCAGGAACGGCATTACCCTGGGCCGAAACTCTGAAACTAATTACCCTCCCCAGCCTATTCTTGAATATACTCCTCGCAGCACCAATTTATGCCATAGTGCAAGATTTGGCCGATTGGCTGCACCCAGAGGAAATAAAAATATGAATGTATCAGGTGTCCTTAAAAATCAAGTCACAGGATGGCGAATCTTTTCATTTATCATCGTCATCGCGCTGATCTTCTCTCTTTATATTGTGCGGCTACTCACGCTTCAGGTCACGGATTACGATGAGTATATTGCTCTGGCCGAAGAAAACCGCATCAGCGAAATTAGCATCTCAACGCTGCGCGGCGTGATCTACGACCGCAATGGAATCGTGCTGGCGCGCAATATAGCATCCTATGATGTCGCCATTCTGCCCGCACAGTTGCCCGACGATCCCGGCGAAATTCAGGAGATTTTCCGCGAACTCTCGGCAATTATTGATGTGCCGGTGAATCTTGGCGAAGTATCCCCGGCAACGCCGTATGTTCCATGTGTCTCCGAACATGGCATTGCGCAACTGGCCGATTACGGCATCACTAGCGCTCCTTATCGTACAGTGAAAATTAAATGCAATATTGACCGCACCCTGGCGATGGTGATCCAAGAAAAAGCCGTGGATTGGCCCGGCGTGCAAATTGAAATTGAACCGATCCGCGATTACCCAACCGGATCACTCACCGCTTCGATTATTGGCTTTTTAGGCCCTATCTCCCAGACGGTTGAAGCCTATTATCGCGACCGCGGCTTCGTGCCCAATCGCGACAAAATTGGTTACGCGGGGATTGAGAGCTATTTTGAAACCATCTTACGTGGGAAACCGGGCAAGCGTGTTGTCGAGGTGGATGTTGCCGGGCAAATTGTGCGCGATATTCACCCGCCGATTGCGCCAATTCCCGGTCAGAATATCACTCTGACGATTGACACGCGCCTGCAGGAGGCCACGGAAGCGATATTGCTCGGAGAAATCAACACTTGGAATACGTACTTCAATGAATTGCGCATCACCAGCGGTGTAGCGATTTCCATCAACCCTCAAACGGGAGAAATTCTCTCGATGGTTTCATTCCCGACCTATGAGAATAACCGTATGGCGCGCATCATCCCAGCCTACTATTATCAGCAGCTTCTGGCTGATGTGCGCGACCCTTTACTTAATCACGCGGTGGGTGCCGAACTCCCGGCGGGGTCTGTCTTCAAGATTTCTACGGCCGTTGGCGCACTCAACGAAGGCGTGGTCACCGCCGAACAAGTCATCGACACTCCGGGATCCATCATCATCACTGAGAAATTCAGCCCCAACGACCCCGGCTACCAGCGCGAATTCGTCGACTGGAACCGGGCCGGTTTTGGGCAACTCGATTTCCTGGGCGGCATTTCCAATTCCAGTAATGTTTATTTTTACAAACTCGGCGGCGGCTACAAAGATGAAGTTCCCGAAGGGCTGGGCATCTGCCGATTGGGCACGTATGCCCGCGCCCTGGGATATGGCTCCTATCCGGGCATTGAGCTTCCCGACGCGTCGGATGGCACCATCCCTGACCCCACCTGGAAACGTATCGCCCACGGCGAAAACTGGGCCATCGGTGATACGTATATTGCCAGCGTCGGTCAGGGTTTCGTAATTGCCACGCCCTTGCAAGTGCTCATGTCGGCAGCCACGATCGCCAACGATGGCGTGCTGATGCGCCCCACCCTGGTGCGCGAAATCACTGACGCCAATAGCACCGAGGTGCAGGGCTTTGAACCTGATATTCGCTGGGATATGACCAAGGATGCGGTGATTGATATTTTTAATGAACCTGTAGCGCCTGGCGGCTGCGAAGCCAAATTGACCGGCGAGAAAAAAACCGTCGAACCCTGGGTCATCCAAAAAGTACAAGAAGGAATGCGATTGGCCGTGACACAAGGTACACTTTCCATTGATGCCGTTGGTTTCCAGAAATTGGATATTGCTGCCGCCGGAAAAACCGGTACCGCTGAATATTGCGACGAATTCGCCGCCGAGAAGAATCTCTGCAAACCCGGCAACTGGCCCACACACGCCTGGACAGTGGCCTACGCGCCCTATGAAAACCCGGAAATTGCGGTGGTTGCCTTTGTTTATAATGGTGGTGAAGGCGCCAGCGTTGCCGGGCCAATCGTGCGTCGAATAATTGAAGCCTATTTTGAACTCAAGTCGATTGATGTAGCTCTGACCACACCATAACAATTTCCACCCATGCTATAATCGCAGTATTAACTTTTCGGGAACTAACCTGTATGACCCATAAAATCAAAATCAAGGGTATCAGCGAAGGCTTGCTGGTCACTGTTGGTGAAGGGGAATGGCCAGAAATCCGCCAATCGCTGCTCGATCAAATTCAGGCGCAAGCTGATTTTTTCAGCGGTGCCAACCTGACGCTCAATGTCGGCGAACATGAAATCAAGGCGGCCGATTTGGGCAGTTTGCGCGATCAGATTTCAGAAAAAGGCATCATGTTGCGTGGCGTTATCAGCAAATCGGCGCGCACGGAAGAAAATGCAAAAACTCTTGGTCTGGCGACCCATTTTGATCGCCCTCAACCCGAACGCTCTGGCAAAGCTTTCGATACCAGCGTAAGCGGTGATGATGCCATTCTGGTACAACGCACGCTTCGCTCGGGCAACAATATTAGTTATCCAGGTCATGTCATTATTCTGGGTGATGTCAATCCCGGCGCTGAAATATTGGCCGGAGGTAATGTGATTGTTTGGGGACGGCTGCGCGGCACGGTCCATGCTGGCGCTTCAGGCGATGAAAGTGCGCAGGTCTGCGCCCTCGAGTTGGCACCCACCCAATTAAGAATTGCCGAAACGATCAGCATCACCCCGCCGAGTAAGAAAAAACTCCACCCCGAAGTGGCCCACCTGAAAGAAGGTCAGGTTGTCGCCGAGGTATGGGATCTTCACAAAACCAAAAAATAAGCATCTCAAAATATCCCCACATAAGAACAACACCCTTTAGCAGCGAAACTCCGAGAGCATAACAGGAAAAAACTATGGCAGGAAAAGTACTCACAATCACATCGGGAAAAGGCGGCGTCGGAAAAACGACGATTACAGCCAACTTAGGCGTGGCGCTGGCATCGCACAATCAAAAAGTAGTTTGTATTGATGGCGATATTGGTTTGCGCAACCTGGATGTTGTTCTGGGGCTGGAAAATCGCATCGTCTACGATATTGTGGATGTTGTCGAAGGGCGCTGCAAACTGCGCCAGGCCATGATCCGAGATAAACGCATCGAGGGCTTATTCCTAATCCCCGCTGCGCAAACCCGCGATAAAACCGCCGTCTCGCCCAGCGATATGATCCGTGTGTGCGATGAACTGCGCCCAGATTTCGACTGGATTATTGTCGATTCGCCCGCCGGAATTGAGCGTGGCTTTCGCAACGCGATTGCTCCGGCAGACCATGTTTTGGTGGTCACCAACCCCGAAGTTTCGGCGGTGCGTGATGCCGATCGCATTATCGGGATTGTGGAAGCCGAGGAGAAAGGGCCCGCCCGGCTGATCATCAACCGCATTGACCCGGTGATGGTTGAGCGCGGCGATATGATTAGCACAGAAGATATTGTAGAACTTTTGGCAATTGAACTGATCGGAATCATCCCTGAGGATAGCGAAGTGATCATCAGCACCAATCGCGGTATGCCCATCGCCTTGAATGGGAAATCAAAAGCCGGACAAGCCCTGCAGAATATTGCCCGCCGGGTAACTGGTGAAACGGTGCCATTTCTCGAATTGAGTCATCAGGGGGGATTTATCAGGCAACTTGGAAAGATCTTCTCTTCAGGAGGCAGCAAGAATGAGTAGTTTCATAGACCGCCTCACCAATCGCAACCGAAAAAGCGCCAATCAGGCCAAAGATCGCCTGCAACTTGTGCTGATTCACGACCGCACGAATCTTTCAAGCGTTGTGTTGGAAACCATGAAAGATGAGATTATTGCTGTGATCACACGTCATATC
>ERZ890953.1541-NODE-1541-length-11362-cov-4.494207_pt1 | contig 11362 bp, 9 predicted proteins | sample MGYA00521264_ERZ890953 | MGnify/ENA primary metagenome ERZ890953 (study PRJEB32303, sample SAMEA104408629) | aquatic metagenome | biome: Brackish water; feature: Chemocline; material: water | place: Baltic Sea | collected 2014-10-26T21:54:00 | depth 200 m ... | reverse complement strand
CCGTGAATTGCATGACAAGAAATATGACGCCAACAGCAATCAGGAACAATCCGCTTGCCATGCCTTCACTTTTCTTTTTGTCTGGATTTGGCTGGTTTTCAATATTCATCATTTTTCTCCTTTTGAACCAAATAAATAAGCTTGTTCTGCTATATCAATTTTTCTCTACAAATCAAAAAAATTAATCCCCTTCGACAAACTCGCGCGCGCCTTCCACGTATGCCAGACTTTGATGCCGGAAGTAGGTATTATACAACTCCGCATAATGCCCCTTTTGTGCCAGCAGCGCATCGTGGTTGCCCATTTCGATAACTGCTCCGTGATCCATAACTAAAATGCGGTCAGCGGATTTGACCGTCGACAAGCGGTGGGCGATCAGGATGCTGGTTGTATTTTCAAGGATCAGGTTCAGGGCTTGCTGGATCTGCCACTCGGTGAAGGGGTCGATGCTGGCAGTCGCTTCGTCCAAAATGAAAATGGTCGGTTGTTGCACGAGCACGCGCATTAACGCCACCAATTGGCGCTGTCCCATCGAAAGGCGTGCGCCGCGTTCACCGACTTCGCTCGCGAAGCCATCCGGCAGCGTCTCGAGCCATTCGCCGTCACCGATCTTGCGCACCATCGCTAGCATCTCGGCCTCCGTCGCTTCGGGACGCGCATAGCGGATATTCTCCGCCACCGTCCCCGAAAAGAGAAACGGCACTTGTGAAACGATCCCCAATTGTTGGCGGTAGGAGGTCAGGTTGAAGGAGCGGATATCGCGCTCGTCGAGCAGGATTTTGCCGGACTGAAACTCGTAAAAGCGCGCAATCAGCTTTGCGATGGATGACTTACCTGCACCGGTATGCCCTACAAGGGCGAGACTTTCTCCGGCTGGAATGACCAGGTTGAATTGAGAGAGAATCGGCTCCGCGGGGATATAGTGGAAATCCACTTTTTCGAAACGCACCTGACCCGAAAGTTGCCCGGCCTCTTTATCATCTTCCTGAAGAACATTGGGTTCGGCGTCTATGAGTGCATAGACCCGTTCCGCTGCGGCCAAGCCCTGCTGGATCTGCGCCCAGAAGGCGGAGAGATTCATGACGGGGAAAAGGAAATAGCTCAGGCTGAGAATGAAGAGATACCACGCTTCGGCAGAAATTTCGCCGCTGGCTGCCATCCGCCCGCCGAGCAGGACGAGAATGGCGGTCGCGACGCCGCCGAGCGCATTCAGGACGGGGAAAACCAGCGCCAGCACAAAACCGCGCCGTACATTCACGCGATATGAATCCTGATTGGCGGTGTCGAAGGTCTCGAAGATGCTCTCTTCCTGGCGGAAGTTTTTCGCTACCGCGATCCCGCTGACAGTTTCCTTGATGGTCGAGTTGACTTCCGCCATCGCGCGCATCCCGTTGCGGGTCACTTTTCGGGCCAGCTTGCGGAAGCTCGTGGTGAACCAGTAAATGATGGGGAGGTAGGCAACTGTCAGCAAGGTCAGTTTCCACTCGGTATTCGCCAGAATGATGACCAGAATGACGGCCTGAAGCAGCTGCGCAGTGATGTCAGTGACGATGGTGATGAGCTGCCCGAAATCCTTTGTATCGGAGGTGATGCGCGAGACAATGCGCCCCGATGAGAACTTGTCGTAAAAGGAAAGGTCATGCTCGGCGGCGGCGCGGAAGGCGTTCGTTTGCATATCCATGACCACATCGCCGATGGCGCGCGCAGTCACTGAGCGGCGTGCCCAGTTGATGCCCCAGCGCAGAATCCCGATCACGATTACGCCCCCACCCAAAATAGCGACAAATTTCTGCGTGGGCGTCACGTCCAGATTGTTGAGTGTCTGGCTGATGGCAAAAGGCACAGCGGCCGTCAGGAATGCCATCAGCATTACCAGCAGCGAAATGATGATGATGCGTTTGCGCTGTGGCTTGAAGTTGTCCGCAATGCGGGTGACCAGTTCGCGGTCGGTATATTGTCGGTCGTATTTTTCGGCGCCAAGTCCGCTAAAAAAGCCCATAAGTAGTTACCAGTTGATTAGATAGTAGTAAATTAGGTATCAGTGGACCAGGAATCAGGGGTGCCATTACTGATTAACTACTCCCTGATACCTGATTCCTGTTTTATTCCGAAAATATCCTGCGGTACGCTTCGCTGCTTTTCATCAGGTCGTCGTGCGAGCCGATGGCAGCGATCTTGCCGTTTTTGAGTACTACGATCAAATCCGCCCAGCGAATTTGGGAGAGACGATGCGTGATCAGGAAGGTCGTGCGCCCCTTGGCGGCGGCGGCGATGGCGCGCTGGATGTGGTCTTCGGTGGCGCTGTCGATGGCGGATGTCGAATCGTCGAGGACGAGGATGCGCGGGTCGGTCAGGAAGGCGCGTGCGAGCGCCAGGCGTTGACGCTGACCGCCCGAAAGGGTCACGCCGCGCTCGCCGATTTCGGCTTGGTAGCCGTCCTCGAAGCTGGTAATGAACTCGTGCGCTTGTGCCGCTACTGCCGCTGCTTCGATCTCTTCCTGCGTGGCATCTTGTTTGCCGAAAGCGATATTCTCGGCGATGGTCGATGAGAAGAGGAAGATGTCTTGCTCGATGATCGAGATTTGCTCGCGCAAGGATGCCATATTCCAGTCGTGGACGTTGACGCCGTCGACGAGCACGTCACCGGCGGTCGCTTCGTAGGTGCGGTTAATCAGCTTGACGAGAGATGTCTTGCCCGCGCCCGTCTGCCCGACGATGGCAACTGTTTGTCCAGGCGCGACCGTGAACGAGATGTCGTTTAGGACGTCATCGCCCGGGTTGTAGGCAAAGGCTGTTGAACGGAAGCAAACTTCCCCACGCATGCTTTCGGCGTAGCCATCCGCATTTTGATCGAGAAGCGTTTCGCTGTTGAGCAATTCTAAAATACGGCGCGCACTTGACATCCCTAATGAAATCTGTGTATAAGCAAAAGTGGATGCGAAGGTTGGGAATTGGAGCATTTCTAATAAGCCGACGTAGGCGATCACGCCGCCGATCTGGATTTCGCCCTGACGATAGAGGATGAGTGCATGTAGCAACCCGCCACCGAATGCCAGCCCGTAGAGTAGCATGGGAATGAAACGCGCTTCGAGGTCGCCCTGCTTGACGAAGGCTTCGCGTACGTGCAGTGCCAATTTATTGAACAGGCTCACTTCGTAATCTTCTTGCGCCGCGCCTTTCACGGTTTCGATACCGTCGAGGGCTTCAGCTAAACGCGTGTTGAGTTTGCCGAAGGCACTACGCACCGCATCGGTGACGGGGGAGAGGCTGTGCAGGTATTCCCAGAGCGCGATGAAGTAGGTGATGGCGAAGATTGTCGGGACGAGCAACAGGTCACGGTGATATTGCGGGGCGAAGAAGAAGGGCATGACCATAAAGAGGAAAGAGCCGACCACGAGATTGACGCCCGGGCTGTACATGAAGTTGATCTCGCGCACATCGTTGGTGGCGCGTGCCATCGTATCGCCGACGGGTTGGATATTGTGGAAGGTCATGCTTTTGCCGAGCAGGGAGATGTAGAGTTCGTCGCGGATATTGCGCTCGAGCTTTTGCGCCATAAAATCCGCGCCAAAGTTGCGTCCGAGCTGGAGCACGGCACGAATGATCTGCGATCCGATGATGAGCAGGGTGATTGGCAGGAGGCGCTCGACTTGGGGAACTGCAGCAGTGATCGCGTCGAAGGCTTGTCCGATGTAGACGGGCATTACGGCGGCGAGACCTGCGTTCCCGGCTGCGCCGATAAAGATGATGATCAGCAGCCACCAGTAGGGGGCGGTATGCGACCAAATCCAGCGCGCGGCGCTGCTACGGTCGTATTGACGTGGACGGGAAATGGTAAATTCTGAAGCTAGGGTTGGTGTGGTCATAAGGGGCTTTTGTTTTCTGTTTTAAGACAAGAAGAAAGAGGAAAGAAAATGCTTTCCTCTTTCTCAGAAACTTTTTTTATTTTTTGATTCTACCACCGCTGGGAGCATTTTTAGAAAATTATACGGTATAATTTCACCACTATATTCAATCGACTGGAGGTAAGTTTATTATGGCAAGTGTAACGTACAAAAATGTTGTCAAGCAATTTGGCGACGTGAAAGCTGTCAATGACACCAGCTTTCATATAGCAGATAAAGAGTTTTTGGTGCTCGTTGGTCCTTCGGGCTGCGGCAAAACCACGGCTCTGCGTCTTTTAGCTGGTCTCGAAGAAATTACCAGTGGTGAAATTCTGATCGGTGATCGCGTCGTGAACGACGTTGCACCCAAAGACCGCGATATCGCGATGGTCTTCCAATCCTATGCGTTGTACCCGCATCTTTCCGTCTATGATAATCTTGCCTTCGGACTTAAGCTGCGCAAGACGCCCAAAGACGAGATCAAACAGCGCGTAGAAGAAGCTGCTGCTATCCTTGGGATCGAAGAACTACTTGACCGCAAACCGCGCCAGCTTTCCGGTGGTCAGCGTCAGCGTGTCGCAGTTGGACGCGCGATCGTCCGTGACCCTGCAGTTTTTCTCTTTGACGAACCGCTTTCCAACCTGGATGCAAAGTTGCGTGTCCAGATGCGCGCCGAGATCACCAAACTGCACAAAAAATTGGGTACGACCTTCGTCTACGTGACCCACGATCAGGTCGAAGCGATGACCATGGCGACTCGTATCGCCGTTATCAACAAAGGTATCTTGCAGCAGCTCGATACCCCGCAGGTGCTTTACGACACCCCCAAGAATCTCTTCGTGGCTGGCTTCATTGGCTCGCCCTCGATGAACTTCTTCCCTGCAAAACTGCGCAAAGATGGCGATATCATCTACGTTGATGGCAAAGAGTTCTCCCTCGCACTGCCCGCTGACAGTAATAGTGTCTACGATCCGCACGTTGGCAAAGAGATTGTCTTTGGCATTCGCCCTGAGAACATCCACAACCCCGATTTCATTCCGCCGAACACCAAAACTGAATTGGCTCCTGCTACGGTCGATGTGACCGAGTTGATGGGTAATGAAATCTTCCTGCACTTGGTGAGTGGCGAAACAGCTTTCGTTGCACGCGTTGATCCCCGTTCAAAGTACAGCGCCGACGAGAAAATTCAGGTCGCCTTCGATATGGGTGCTGTCCACATCTTCGATGCGGAAACCGAAGCCGTCATTCGCTAGGTAAACGATACATGAAATAAAAGCGGAATTGGATTTCTCAATTCCGCTTTTTTCTTCCCTGAAATTAAAGGAGCGCACGATGTCTGATACACGTATTCACAAACTCGCTGACATTCTCGTGAGTTACTCGACCAAAGTCAAAGATGCGTTGTATTAAAGTTTAAAAGAAAAAGCGCTCCCAATTGGGAGCACTCAAGATGTTTGGTTTTGTTTAGCCTATGAAGGTGAAGGTTTCCAAAACAGCAAAGAAGAGCTCTTCAAGTTTTGTCGCGGAACTGTGTCGATCAGAAAGTGAGTAGAGAGACTGAAATTGGAGAGTGTAATATTTCTTCTCATGCCTTGCGTAAACAAAATATGCGACTGTCTCTATGCCTCCATCTTCTTTCACTTCTTTCCTGATAAGGGCGTTTTCGCTGCCCAGTGTCCAAGGGAAAGGTTCTGTTTTATCTCCTTCTGGACGACCTTCGATGGCAAGTTTTTCAAGCGATTCAATATCGGCTACTGGTTGAGAAGTAATCAAAAGGATAACTTTTAATGGGGCGGTTACTTGTGCTTCGAGCTCTTCGATTGTCGTTGGATTTGTTAATGGGGTGTTATTGAAGTAGCGCAGCTCTGTGTTTTCAGCCTTGCTAGCTTCGGTCGCGTAATATCCAACTGGGTGGGCAAAGCAATAATTTTGTCCCATGGCAACAAAAGTTTGATACCCGTCTTTGTAGCAATTGTCTGGAATAACGACGTCGTGGGTTGGTGGTTTTTGTGTTGGGGACTTGGTCGGTGCGGGTATTGGAACTATATCGGCTGGGGAGCAAGCAAGAATAGAAAATATAAGAAATAGTAAAAAGTAAATTTTGCGACGTTTCGATACCATTTTTCCTCCTAATGTTATACAGAACACAAATTTATATCGTGAATTTGCGAAAAATCACTATTCTTTTTTCTTACGAGGGATAGCAAGTAGGAAACCAAATAAAATTACGCCTTGCCCAATTTCCACGCCAATTGATTGTATGGGACCAAAGAATGGTACTCCTGGAAGGGGTTGAGTGCCCATCCCAAAGACATCTGCCATACCGGTAAAGAGTGCCAGGACGTAGCCCGTAGCGACGAGACGTAGGCCAATATCGGCAGCAATGGAGCGTTCATCATCCCCCCAGAGAGCATTGATCTCAATAAAGCCGCCGACGCAGATAATTGCTAAGCCAACCAGAAAAACAGCAATTTGCACAAAGCCAACGATAGGACTACGGTCTACGCCATACCATTCAGGTTTTGCTCCCATTGTGAAGACAAAGAGCCCCACCAAGGTTGTAATCAACCCGATTTTTACCTGTGTTCGTGAGAGATAGTTTGCGTCTGCTTGTTCTGTGTTCATGAGCTTGGTAATGATTTTCCCAAATGGTCAATAAAATTTTGTCCGAAGATAGCGACGATATTTTCTTCAGTATACCCTCGTTCGGTTAGAAGGGGGGCGAGTTTTTGTAGATCCGCGATACTGTTAATTTCTTTTGGCACAGATTCTAGCCCAAAGCCGCCATCAAAATCGGAGCCAATGCCGACATGTTTGGCATCTCCTGCGAGTTGACATATATGGTCTATTTGCGCGATTACATGCTGAAGTGTAATTTGCTCACGTCCATCGGAGCGTTTCCAGCCATCTTGCAAGAAGGCGTTAAACGGTACGACGCCGATTACGCCATCGCGCTCAACGATGCCGCGTATGGCGCGGTCGGAAAGATGACGGTTGCTGGTAGTGTGAGGGAGTAGGGATTTGGCGTTGCTATGACTGGCAAGTAATGCGCCTTCGTAGATATCGAGCGCTTCGAGGAGTGCTTTCTCATCCATATGGCTCAGGTCGAGGATAAACCCTAAGTCCGCCATGCTTTCGAGTAGGATGTGTCCCTCGTTCGTAAGTGGTCCGGGATCACCTGTCCCGCCGCAGTAGCGGGTTCCTGCCCAAGCGGGACCGATGAGGCGTACTCCCAGCGCCCACCATTCTTCTAGTTCTGCCGGGGTGCGGACAGCATCTGCGCCTTCCATTAGCATGATTAGTCCTAGGGGGCGCGTCTCTTCGGTATCCTGCCATTTGGACAGATGCAAGTTCAATTCAGATGCGTTGCGGATGATGTTGAAGGTATCCGGTTTTTCATCTGCCAGCCGACGATATAAATCCAGTTGGTCTCGATAGAGTTTATGAGCCTCTTCCGCATCTTTGTAGACGAGTGTATCCCATGCTGCTACTTGATGCCTGATCGGAGCTGCGAAGAGTGTCGAAAACACAATGGAGACATTGCCCTGAAGATGTTCGGGGATGCCAAGCAGGCAGGTACCATTTTGTGTAGGGACTTGGGTTTTGGTTTCGATTTGACGCGTTTCTTGTATTGAGCGTGTATAGTCTCGTCCAAAGGAAAGTATATTGAAGGCGATATCTTGGTGGGCGTCTACAATTAAGTGCATAGAAATAAAAAAAGGGCGCACCCATTGGGTGCGCCCGTATCGTTAGTTGGGTTTATTCTTCTTCAGTTGGAGTTTCTTCTGTAACAACTTCTTCTGCAACAGTTTCTTCTACGATAGTTTCTTCTACAACAACCTCTTCTGCAACGACAACAGGCTCTTCAGCTGGAACTTCTTCTTCCGTAGAAGACATTTCCTGAGCAAGAGCTTTCATGTCTTTGTCGACGTAGGCAGCTGAGTCTACTTTGCGCATGCTGAGACCAATACGGCGACGGTCGGACTCGATCCGGATGATACGCAAGATAACGACATCACCTTCTTTGAGTTCTTCCTTGGGGTGCTCAACGCGCTGATCGCTAATTTCAGAAACGTGGATAAGACCTTCGATATCGCCTTCAAGTTGAGCGAAAGCACCAAATTTGGTCAGGCGGGTGATTTTACCTTCAATAAGCTGACCAACCTGGAATTTATCGATGCGAGATTTCCACGGATCATCCTGCAACTGGCGTAAGGAAAGACCAATGCGTTTCTTGTCTTCGTCAATGCTGATGACTTTGACTTCGACTTCTTGGCCAACTTCGAGAACTTCGCTGGGGTGTTTAACACGTTCCCAGGAAATTTCAGAAAGATGAACAAGACCATCGGCGCCATTGATGTTGACGAATGCGCCAAAGTTTGCAAGGCTGGTGACGCGACCGGTGTAGGTGTTGCCAACTTCCAAGTCATCGATAACGCGTTCTTTGATCGATTGGCGTGATTCGTTGCTGGCTGCACGTTCTGAAAGAATCAGACGGCGGCGCTCACGGTCAACTTCAATGACGCGTACCGAAATGGGTTCGCCCTGCATCTTGCCCCAGCGTTGTTCGGGGGTTGCGCCCACAGCCATGCTGCGGCGTACTGCGCTAACTTGTGATGCTGGTACGAAACCGCGAAGACCTTGTACATCAACAAGCAAGCCGCCTTTGTTATAGCCGCTTACCTTGCCTTCGTATACATCTTCGTTTTTGAGCATCGTGTCGACAAGCGCCCAAGAGACCACTTCGATTGCTCGGGTGTAGGAAAGAACTACGTTACCGTGCTTATCCTCAGGGCTCAGAATATAGACTTCGATTTCTTGTCCAGCCTCAAAGGATGCGCGCGTTTCAGGAGAGATATCGTCTAGTGCTCGACCAGCGATTACCCCCTCCGACTTGGCACCAATACTGACCAGAATCTGACTGGGGCCAACACTCGCAATCATTCCGGTGCGAATTTCGCCACGTTGCGGGAGGTCAACTGTATACTCTTCCGCATCCAGCAAATCAGCCATGCTTGGCAAATTATCCAAGGTTTCTTGTTCTGACATTTCGACTACATTTTCTTGCTCTTGGGGATTTTCTTCCACAGCGTCCTGCCCGTTCAGGGCATCTTTCTCTTCTATCATTCACATAGCTCCAACTTACAAAATTTATACGTCGCATTATACAGGGTATCCAATAACTTGACAACCCTTGCAATGACTTTAACGTAGGTTATAATCACCCGTCGAGGAAAACCTTATGCCAACTACTTACCCTTTTACTGCTATTGTCGGGCAACAGCGTATGACGCGTGCCCTTATTCTCAATGCTGTCGATATTAGAATCGGCGGTGTCCTTATTCGTGGTGAACGTGGTACGGCTAAATCGACTGCCGCCCGTTCTTTAGCGATTCTACTCCCGGCTGTGGATGTTGTGGTGGATTGCCGTTTTGGATGTGATCCCACACACTCGGCAAGCTGGTGTACGGAATGTCGCGAACGCGCCGCAGATGGAGACTTGCTTCCGTCAAAAGAGCGACCAATCCCTTTTATCAATTTACCGGTATCTGCCACCGAAGATCGTGTTGTCGGCACCCTGGATATTGAACAAGCCATCCAAAAAGGTGAACGCCACTTCGATGCCGGCATTCTTGCCTCTGCGAATCGTGGTCTGCTCTACATCGACGAAGTCAACTTGCTCGACGATCATGTCGTCGATGTCCTACTTGACTCTGCCGCAATGGGGATGAATATTGTCGAGCGCGAAGGCATCTCCTTCTCGCATCCGGCGCGCTTCATTCTTGTCGGCACAATGAATCCCGAAGAAGGCGATCTGCGTCCCCAACTCCTCGACCGCTTTGCCCTCTCCGTCGACATTGTGGGCATTCGTGCGGCGCGTGAGCGTGTTGCCATTATGGAACGTCATCTCGCTTTTGAGCAAGACCCTGAAGCCTTCCGTGCCGAGTGGAAGCCCAAAGAAGATGAGCTTTCCGCGCGCATTGTCCATGCTCGTACCCTTGTTGACAAAGTAACCTACTCTAGCCGTGATCTCCTCTCCATTGCAGCGCTAACCTCGTCCTTAAACGTGGACGGTCACCGCGCTGACTTGGTCATCCTAAAGACCGCGCGTGCACAAGCTGCTTTCGATGGACGTACTGCCATTAACGATATGGATATTGCCCTCGCAGCAGAGTTGGCACTCCCTCATCGTATCAATCGCACAGCTTTCAATCAAGAAGGCATGACGCCCGAGCAGCTCACTGAACGTATTGAAGAATTACGTGGAGAAGCCATTGCAGAAGATGAAGGGCTGCACGAAAAGGCTGAAGGCGAAAGTGGGCAGGAAAAAAAAACTTAAATCTCGACCAAGATATTCAGGAAGGCCCTGAACAGGGTCAATCTGAAGCGGCACCACAGGATGTTTCCGCCCACACCGATGCAAACTGGTGGGAGGGTGGACAAAAAGTGCAAGCGGGCGAAACATTCAAGCCGCGCTCCCTAAACACCCCCCTTGATAAATTATCCCGCCGCCAAGCAGGGCGGCGCTCTACCACGCGTACCCAGCGTAAGCAGGGACGTTATATTCGTGCCACGCCCGCCAATGGGCGCACGGATGATATCGCTTTTGATGCGACCTTTCGCGCAGCAGCGCCCTTTCAGCGCAAACGCAAGGAACAACGCAAGAAGGTCGCCTTTGCCATTCAGAAAAGCGATTTCCAGCGCAAAATTCGCGTTAAGAAGTCTGCCAATTTGGTGCTCTTCGTTGTGGATGCAAGCTGGTCGATGGCGGTCGCGGAGCGTATGAACGCGACAAAAGGGGCAATCATGTCGCTTTTAACGGATGCATACCAACGTCGCGATCGTGTCGGTCTGATCGTCTTCCAAAAAAATCGGGCAACGCTCATCCTACCGCCGACCAATTCTGTCCAATTGGCGCAGCGTGCTTTGGTCGACATCCCAGTGGGGGGCAAGACGCCGCTCTCGGCGGGCATCCTGATGGCGGCTGAAGTCCTAAAACGTGAGAAATATACGCATCCCGATGTGGAGCCGTTGCTTATCATTTTGACCGATGGCGCAGGTAATGTTGCTATCGGGACGATGCCGCCAAATGATGAGGCCTATCAATTTGCTGAACAGATTGCGCATGAAAAAATCCGCAGTATTGTAATCAACATGGAGCATGAGAGTTTTGATCAGGGTTTGGCAGCAGCACTTGCCCAGCACCTCGATGCGCCGTGTATGACCTTAGACGAACTCAAAGCGGAAAACCTTTATCGCGCTGTCAAACAGGAGATGCGCTAATGGATATTCGTGCTCTTAACCGCGATGCCTGGAACCGTTACGTGGATAATGGAGAGAGCGAATGGACCCAGCCGGTTTCGCCAGAGATTATTGCTCGCGCTCGCGAAGGTGATTTCTCGGTCTTGTTGACTGAAACCAAACCGGTGCCGCGCGAGTGGTTTCCACCGCTAAAAGGGCTGGATGTGCTTTGTCTG